>Ga0255058_10001674_pt1 | contig 12474 bp, 6 predicted proteins | sample Cases_109_9_MG_FD_188637 | JGI IMG/M metagenome (GOLD analysis project Ga0255058, IMG submission 188637) | Seawater microbial communities from Amundsen Gulf, Northwest Territories, Canada - Cases_109_9 | ecosystem: Environmental > Aquatic > Marine > Gulf | place: Canada: Northwest Territories... | reverse complement strand
GGATCTCCGCGAGCGCCAGACGGGCAATCTGTTCTGGCGTGCTCTTACGAGCGGCGGTCTCGCGGCCGCGGAGGCCACGCAAGGACGCCTGGAGGAAGCCGAAGGGCATTGGGCCGACGCGGAGGCGGCCGATGTGCAGCGCGGGCTGGCGGCCGAGGCGCTGGACGACGCGCTAGAGTCCGTCTGGTACGACCTTCTCGTGCGGGGCGATGAGGCGCAGGCTGCGGTCCGGCTTCGCGATGCCCTCGAGAGCTATCCGCTGGATGAGATGCCGCCGTTGGACCGACCGTACACGCAGTTGGCTTCGCTGGCCGCCATATCCGGCCAACCCGGCAAAGCCCGCGAGATCCTGACCCAGTACGAGCAAGAGGTCCCGGAACTGATTCGGAAGAGGTCGACCTCTTATCGCCGGGCGCTGGGATCGATCGCGGCTGCGGAGGCACGCTACGAGGAGGCGGTGGCCGAGTTCCGCCGATCGGACTTCAGCGGGTGCGTGTTCTGCGCGCTTCCCGGCCTCGCCGACGTCTACGATCGAGCCGGCGAGAGGGACTCGGCGATCGCGGTCCGAGAGCGGTACCTGGCCACTTCGTCCTTCTTCCGCACCATCTGGGATCCGACCGTGCTCGGTCCCGCACTCGAGCGCCTCGGCCAGCTGCACGACGAAGCCGGGGACCGGCAGAAGGCGGTGGAGTACTATGCGAAGTTCGTGGAGCTCTGGAGGGACGCGGATCCCGAGCTCCAGCCGCGCGTTGAGGCCGCTCAGCGGCGGATCGACGAGATCTTCGCGGAGACGGGATAGGGAACGGGCGGATGTTGAAGAAACTGATCCACGAGATGCACCGCCGGTCGCTCTGGCAGGTGCTCATCATCTACCTCGGCGCCTCCTGGCTGGTCCTTCAGGCCGTCGACACCCTGGCCGGGGCGCTCAGCCTGCCGGAATGGGCGCCTCCGCTGGCGCTCTTCCTCTTGATCGTGGGCTTTCCGATCGTCCTGGCCACGGCGTTCGTACAGGAGGGCATAGGCGGTCGGGGGCGGGCCGCGGCGGCTGATGCCCCGACGGCGGTCTCCTCGGCGGAAGATGCTCCGGCGGAGGCGGTAGTGTCTGGGCCGGAGGGCCTCGCCGGATCCGCGGGAGCCGGTGACCCTGCCCCGGCCGAACCGAGGTTTCAGGATCGGCCGGCCGTCGGGCGCCACCACAAGCTCTTCACCTGGCGGAACGCTCTGCTGGGGGGTGTCGGGGCCCTGGCGCTCCTGGGTGCGCTCACGATCGGATACATGACCAGCCGCACGCTGGGCATCGGGCCGGCAGCCACCCTGGTGGCCCGCGGGGTTCTGGAGGAGCGCGCCACGATTATCCTCGCGGAATTCGACAGCCGGACCGGCGACAGCCTTCTGGCGCGGGCCGCGACGGAGGCATTCCGGATCGACCTCTCGCAATCCGACGCCGTCCGGGTCGCCCGGCCCGCCTTCATCGCCGATGCGCTGAGGCGGATGGAGCGCGATCCGGACGAGGAGCTGGACTACGCACTGGCCAGGGAGATCGCACAGCGGGAGGGCTTCGCCGCGATCGTGGACGGTGACATCAACTCCGCAGGCGGCACCTACCTGCTGGCGACGCGGCTCACCTCCCCGGACACCGGCGAGGAATACGCTGCTTTCCGGGAGACCGCCAAGGACTCCTCCCAGATCGTGCCCGCATTGGACAAGCTCTCGAAGAGGCTGCGGGAGCGGATCGGCGACTCGTACAAGACGCTACGGAGCGACGAACCACTCGAGCAGGTAACGACGGGCAACCTGGCGGCGCTCCGCAAGTACTCGCAGGCTGTGCGAGCTATTGATTTGGGCGGAAACCCGCAGCGCGCCGTCACGCTCCTCGAAGAAGCCGTGAGGCTCGATCCCGAGTTCGCGATGGCCTGGCGCAAGCTCGGCGTTCAGCTGGGAAACCAGGGCGACAGTCGGAAGCGCCAGGTGGAAGCTCTGAGCATGGCGTTCGAGTACCGCAACAGGCTCGCCGAGCACGAGCGGTACCTGACGATGGCGTCGTACTACACGACCGTTACCGGCGAGAACGATAAGGCGATCGCCGCCTACCAGAACATGCTGGACGTGAACCCGGACGACACCTGGGCCCTCAACAACCTGGGGATCCTCTACGGGCGCCTCAGGGACTTCGAGCGCGCTCTGCAGCTCTACAACCGCGCGACCGCGGCGGATTCTTCCTCCTCGCTCCACCGACAAAACGCGTTCGCCGCGCTCATCTCGCTCGGACAGCTGGAGGATGCCGAGCAGGTGCGCGAGGAGTACGCGCGCCGGTTTCCCGAGAATCCGACGACCTACTTCCTGGAGGGGAACCTCGCCGCCGTGAGGCGCGACTTCGGGGAGGCCGAAGCGGTCTACCGCCGTGCGGTCGAGGCCAGCCGGGGCATCCCACAGCTTCAGGCCGGTGCCGAGTTCTCGCTTTACGGGATCCTGACCACACAGGGCCGTCTGGCCGAGGCAGGAGAGCATCTCGAGACCGCGGCGGCCCTGCAGGAAGGACGTGGCGTCCCGGCCGCCCGCTTGGGTACGGAGATCGGCGAGGTGTTCACCGATCTAGCCGTGCGAAGAGACACGGCGGCGGCTCGCTCTCGGTTGGCGGCGGCCCTTCAGGCCCACCCGCTCTCGGAGATCTCGGCGCTCGAGCGACCCTACTTCCAGCTGGCTGCGGTGTACGCCCTCGTCGGCGACCCGGGGAGGGCGAGAGAGCTCTGGGATGAGTATCAAGCAGTCGTTCCGCCGGAGGTGCGCGGTGACGACGAGCTCCAGCGGCACGCGGTTCCCGGCATCATCGCCTACGCCGAGGGCCGCTACGACGAGGCGGTCGATCAGCTCAGGCGCGCCGACGTAGGCCAGTGTCTCACGTGCACGCTCTACGGGTTGGGGCAGGCCTACGAGGGCGCCGGCCAGCCGGATTCTGCCCTGACCACCTACGAGCGGTACCTGGATGCCACGAGCATCGCCCAGCCGTTCACCGATCCCGGGAACCTGGCGGCGATCCTCGAGCGTCTCGGAGAGATGTACGACGAGCGCGGCGACTGGGAGAAAGCAGCCGAGTACTACGCCCGCTTCGTCGAGCTCTGGCAGGAGGCCGATCCCGAGCTGCAACCGCGCGTCGAGGCCGCGCAGAGGCGGCTCGACGAGATCTTCGCGCAGCGCGGCTAGCACAGGTGTTCCATCTGAAGAGCTTCGTCCAGGAGGTTCACCGCCGCTCCCTCTGGCAGGTGGTGGGCATCTACCTCGGCGCTTCCTGGGTCGTGCTCCAGGTCATCGAAACGCTCACCGAGACAGCGGGGCTTCCGGACTGGATCGGCCCGTTCGCGATCGTCCTCCTCCTCATCGGCTTCCCGGTCATGCTCGCGACGGCCTTCATTCAAGAAGGCCGGGCGAAGAGTCGGGAGCGCGAACCGGCCTCTCCGGAAGTGGACACTTCCACCTCGCGGGAAGCGCAACCGCCCGCCCCGTCCGGCACCTCGCGGCTCGGTGCGCACCACCGGATCTTCACCTGGCGCAACGCGCTCCTCGGAGGCGTCGCCGCCTTCACTCTTCTGGGCATCGTAACCGCGGCCTGGATCGTCATGCGTACGGCCGGCGTCGGCCCGGCGGCCACTCTGGTCGCGCGGGGAGTCCTGGACGAGCGGGACGCGATCATCCTCGCGGACTTTCGGGGTCGGGCCGGCGATTCGGTGATGGCTCAGATCGTCACCGAGGCGCTCCGAGTCGATCTTTCACAAACCGACGCCGTGCGCCTGGCCGACCCCGCCTTCGTGAACGCAGCGCTTCGGCGTATGGAGCGAGACGGCGGGCGTCTCGACGTGGACGTCGCGCGAGAGGTCGCATTGCGGGAGGGCATCAAGGGGGTCATGGGCGGAGAGATCGGGGCCGTCGGCAGTGGCTACGTGCTCACCGCTCAGCTGGTGGCTCCCGAGAGCGGCGAGATCCTGATCTCCGAGCGCGAGACCGCCGCGGATTCCTCCAAGATCATCGGTGCGATCGACAAACTGTCCCGGAAGGTCCGGCAGCGCATCGGCGGGTCTCTGAGATCGATCCAGAGCAAGCCATCGCTCGAGGGCGTGACGACGGGCAACATCTATGCTCTGAGGAAGTACTCGCAGGCCGTGCGCGCCGTAGACACGGGAAAAGGCCAGCGGGGAATCGCCCTGTTGGAGGAGGCGGTGGAGCTGGACCCCGAATTCGCGATGGCCTGGCGGAAGCTGGGAGCGACGTTGACCGGAGCCGGCGAACAGGAGGCCCGCGCTGTTCAGGCCTACACGCGGGCCTACGAGCATCGTGACCGTCTCACCGAACGCGAACGGTATCTGACGACGGGGATCTACTTCACCTTCGTCACGGAGCAGCCGGAGGCGGCGATCCACGCCTATCAGAGCCTGCTCGAGATCGATCCGGACGACAGCTGGGCGCTGAACAACCTCGGGCTGGTCTACGGAGGGAGCCGCGACTTCGAGAAAGCCGCGGACCTCTTCCGGCGTTCGCTGGAGGCGGATTCGACCAACGCGGCGATCCCATATTCCAACCTCGTCGGAACGCTCGTAGCTGCCGGTCGACGAGAGGACGCCGAGAGGGAGCTTGCGGAGTGGTCCGCACGATATCCGGACGCCAACCGGCCCGTCGTGCAAGCGGCGCGGCTGGCTGCACTGAGAGGCGAGCGCGAGACCGCGGTCGAGCGCCTGGGAGAATTGAGGGAGCGCGCCGGCGGCAACAACCCCTATTGGATGGGCGTTGCGGACGAGGGGCTAGCGCAGGTGGCGCTTGCGGAGGGCAGGTTTGTCGAGGGCGAAGCTCACCTCGCCGATCGCCTCGAGACGCTGAGCGAGCGCGGCCTCGGGGGCGCGTACCTGGAAGCCGTGGCGTTCCGTGCGGCTGCGCGCGGCGTCGTCTTGGGGAACGTGGCGAATGCAAACCGAGACCTGACCGCCGCGCTCGCCGAGTACCCGCTTGCCGAGATGGAGCTGCTCGATCGTCCCTACGCTCTGCTCGCCACGGCTTTCGCCATCGCCCAGGATCCGGAGAAGGCTCGGTCGCTGCTGCAGGTGTTCGAGGATGAGCTGGCACCAGAGTACCGCCGCGGAACCCTGGACAACGCGGCCGAGCGAGCTCGCGGCCAGGTCGCGCTCGCGGAGGGTCGGTACGATGAAGCGATCGGTCACTTCCGCCGATCCGATGAGGGCATTTGCCGCCTGTGCCCGCTACCGGGCCTGGCCGCCGCCTATGATGGGGCTGGACAAAGGGACTCTGCGATCGCGGTCTATGAGCGGTACGTGGACACCCCGGCTCTAAACCGCCTGATCGGTGACCAGGTCTACCTCGGCGTCACCTACGAACGCCTGGGCCAGCTTCACGACGAGCGCGAGGATTGGGAGAAGGCGGCCGAATACTACGCGAAGCTCGTCGAGCTCTGGCAGGAGGCCGATCCCGAGCTGCAGCCCCGCGTCGAGGCCGCGCAGAAGCGGCTGGACGAGATCTTCGCGCAGCGGGGATAAGGTCCCCCCGGCGGCGGCGCTCGGGGCGGTGTTGGTCTACGCGGTCGTCTGACCGCAGTCGCATTCGGAGCTTGAAGGGCTCAGGGACCTCGCGCAGGGCAGGGGAAGAAGGCTAGGCGGGAAAAGAGAACGCCCCGACGGCGGTCTCGCAGGAGAAACCACCGGCGGGGCGCCTCGACTCGGCGTTGGATGCGTGCGCTGTGTGACTCCGCGTCCCTAACCGACCACCCTTACGTACAGCATCCGAGGTCGCCGAGTAAGCCGTTTCTTTCTCAACATCATCATCCACCCCCCATCAGCTTCGTCATCATCATCCACCCCATCTATCTTTCACGACTGCCCATCATCCGGTGACTTCTCCATCGAAGTCACCCGTTTAGACATGACCAGCCGTGAAAGGGTTGCATAACCGTTCCGGCTCGCTCGGTTGGAGCCTGTCGTGACAATTCCCGGCCCTGAAACACCTGGCCGGCGGGCAGGTAGTGAGGGAGTCGACGGGCGCACGGCGCTCGAGCGGGATTCGGATCCAAGAGGTTTATAGTGCGTCGGAGCCCTCTCTTCATCACAGCGAGCCTTTACAGCACCGTTCCGATTCTCGCCGTCGCGGTCCTTTCCGCACCGAAGGTCGGCGAGCCTCCCCTTACCCCGCGCCACGCGCCCGAGTCTTCCGCCTGCGCGGCGGTCGCTCCGATCCGGATCGAGATGACGCCGACCCGGCGCGCTGGTGGGGCGACAGCCGTCTACGAGATGCGGTTCTCGTCCTCGACGTTCGGCGTGACGGTCTCCGAGGCTGGCCACCACCTGTACGATGTCGAAGTGGCCGTGAAGGGGCTGCCGGAAAAAGCCGGCGCCGTGTTCGTTGCCTGGGTGGCGACGTCCGATCTCGAGGAGTGGATCAACCTCGGCCCGATCACGAACGATCAGCCGATCGCCGGGCAGGTCGGCTGGAACAAGTTCATCGTGTTCGTGACCGCCGAGAGCGCCTCCGACGCCGAGTCGTGGAGCCAGGAGTTCTACTTCTCGGCCCTCTCACCCAGCTCCCGCATGCACACCATGCTGGGTCATGGCCCGTTCTCCTCGGAGCCCTGTCTGGATCCACGGAATTGAGGCGGAGCTTCCCAACCCCCATCTCGCGCCTGGGAGCGTCGGACCTCCTTCTCCCGCTCATCGCGATCGCCCTTCTCGGCCTTCCGCTCCGGACGGCCTTGGCCCAGACCGGGCCTGAGAGTAGGGGGCACACGAGCCATTCGGTTTCCGACACCGGAGCGGCTGATTGGCGGCTGCCTCCGATGGAGACCTCGATGCCAATGCTCCCGCCGCTCATGCGGCTTAGGCCGAGCGTCTCTCCCTTCCTGCCGGGCGAGGGCGTCGACGTCGCCTCTCTTTCCGAGGCCCGGCCGGGTCGGATCGTGGATCTGGCGAATGGCGACACGCTGGCCCTGGAAGCGAGCCTGGTGCGTCGGACGATCCGCGGGCGCACCTACGTGATGTACGCGTTCAACGGACAGCATCCCGGCCCGCTGATCCGGGTGTCGCAGGGCGCCGAGATCGTCGTCGATTTCACGAACCGGATCGACCTGCCGACGTCGGTTCACTGGCACGGAGTCCGGGTCGAGAACCGGTATGATGGCGTTCCGGGGGTGACTCAGGATCCGGTCCAGCCCGGCGGTCGGTTCATGTACCGCGTGCGCTTCAAGGACGCGGGGATTTACTGGTATCACCCGCACCACCGCGAGGACATCCAGCAGGATCTCGGGCTCTACGGCAACATGTTCGTTCGGCCGCTTGCCGCCGATTACTACGGGCCGGCGAACCGGGAGGAGTTCCTCGTCCTCGACGACCTGTTGATCGACGATGCCGGGCTCTTTCCGTTCGGTGAAGAGGCGGCGACGCACACCCTGATGGGCCGCTTCGGCAACGTCTTCCTCGTCAACGGTGAGCCTGACTTCGGCTTAGAGGCGAAGCGAGGGGAGGTCGTCCGCTTTTTTCTGACCAACGTCTCCAACACGCGGGTCTTCAACCTCTCGTTCGATGGCGCCCGCATGAAGGTCGTGGGCGCCGACATCGGGAAGTTCGAGCGCGAGCAGTGGGTCTCCAGCGTCGTGCTCGCACCGGCGCAGCGATACGTGGTCGATGTGCGGTTCGAGGGGGAGGGGCGTGTGGCGCTGACGAACCGAATCCAGGCGATCGATCACTACCTGGCGACATTCAAGCCTCGCGTCGACACGCTCGCCGTCGTGGCGGTATCAGAGAAGGAGGCCGCCGAGGATCACGCCGAGGCGTTCGAGATCCTCAGAGAGAACGCGGACGTGATCTCGGAGGTCGACAGATACCGAGAGTACGTGGATCGCGTCCCCGACTACGAGCTCGAGCTGACGCTGCGCGCCGACGATCTACCGCTCACCATCAAGCAGATGATGCAGCTCGACACCCTCTACTTCCCGCCAGTCGAGTGGAACGACGCCATGCCGATGATAAACTACGTCGCCTCCAGCCGGGAGTTAACGTGGGTGCTGCGGGACGAGGGGTCCGGCGCCGAGAACATGGAGATCAACTGGCGATTCCAGGTCGGCGACGCCGTGAAAATACGTCTGCACAACGACATACGGGCACTTCATCCGATGCAGCACCCGATGCACTTCCATGGCCAGCGGCTTCTCGTGCTGGCGCAGGATGGTATCGCGAACGACAACCTGGTCTGGAAGGACACGGTGCTGCTGCCCACGGGGGCCACCACCGATATCTTGCTCGAACTCTCGAACCCGGGTCGGTGGATGGCTCATTGCCACATCGCCGAACACCTGGAGGCGGGGATGAAGATGGTTTTCGAAGTGGAATGATCGACGCGAACCGAGGTGGGAGGTAAGGCGATGAGGTTGATGCGATGGGATGCCACGCTCGCCGCGTGCATGGTAGCGGTGTGCTCGATCGTGGCGGCCGCGGGTCCGCTCCGGGCGCAGGACGCGGAGACGACGCGAGGGACGCCAAACATTGAAGTGCTGTCGCACGTGCCGCTGGGCGGTGCGATGACCGTGGCCGACCTGGAGCTCGAGCAGGAGCTCTCGAGACCCTATGCCTACGTGGCCCGCCTGTTCGAGGCGGGATTCGACGTGATGGACCTCTCCGACCCGGCAAACCCGAAGGTCATCCTCGAGTGGAGGATCGAGAACGCCGACCTGCACCGGGGAATCGGAGCCCTGGACGCCAAGTACTTCAAGCATGACGGCCGGTACTACTTCGTTCAGTCCTTCCAGTTCTTCCCGGGCGGGCCGGACGGCGACCTGGGGGCGATCGTGTTCGACGTGACCGATCTGCCCGATGCCTCGAAGGTCAAGGAGGTGGGCCGCATCCGGGCGCCGGATTATCCGGCGGGCTTCCACAACATCTTCATGTACAAGCACTCCGATGGCCGGCCGCTCCTGTTCACGACGACGAGCGGGCCGTTCGTGAACGTCTACGACATGGAGCGCTTTCTGGACGGCGATGAGGCGTACGGGCTCGTGGCGCAGATCCCGGTGCCTGAAGGACCGATGGTCAACGAGGTCGGGATAAACGGCTATCACGACTTCTACGTCGGCTTCGATCCGGCCACGGGCCAGGACAAGTTCTACGGCGGCGGCGCGGGTGGGTACTACGTCTACGACATCACGAACCTTGACGACATGTCGCTCGTCGCCTCCGTAACGGGCGTTCCCGGCGTCACCTGGGGGCACACGGTCACGCCGACCCCCGACGGCCGCTACATCGTGGGCGAGACCGAGTACCAGTACGCGCCGCTCCGGATCTTCGATCTCAAGCCGGCGCTGGACGGCGAGGTCCCGACGGTGAGGCTTCCGATCTCCGCCTGGACGGCCAACTGGGAGAATCTCCCGCACAACCACGAGATCCGGTGGCCCTACGTCTTCGTCTCCGCGTACGAGGACGGCCTCCACATATTCAACATGCGCGATCCGGAGAAGCCTCACACGGTGGCCTACTACGACACCTACGACGGTCCGCACGCCGTCGGCATGTGCTCGGACAAGGTGTGCAACGGCGCGTTCGGCGTGGACGTCCGCAACGCGGATGGCCTGATCGTGATCAGCGACATGTCGACGGGCTTCTGGACCTTCAAGTGGGAAGGCTTCGAGGGGTGGAACGGGCACGACTGGGGAATGCCGAACATCTCCAGCGTCCAGGACTGGGAGAACGGGCCGGAGGGCGCCGAACGGGCCGAGTTCCAGGCCAGCAACTGAGGTGCACTAGATGACGGATCGCGTTTCGAGGGCGGGCTGGATGGGTGTTCTTTCCTTCGGGCTCTGCCTCCTTGGCCTCGGCCCGCCACCAGCAGGGGATCTCGAGGCTCAGCAAACGGTCTATGCGCGCGGGACGCCCAACATCGAGGTGCTGGCCCACGTGCCGCTCGGCGGGCCGACGACGGTCTCCGATCTGGAGATCGAGCAGGAGCTGGCTCGTCCCTTCGCGTACGTCTCGAGGAGGGAGGATTTCGGCTTCACGGCGATCGACCTTACGAACCCGCGTGATCCGAAAGTCATGCTCACGTGGAGCATCGAGAACGCGGAGTTGCACCGGGGTCGGGCGACCGACTCGAAGTACTTCAAGCACGACGGACACTACTATCTGGTCCAGGCCTTCCAGTTCCAGCAGGGCGCGCCGGACGCGGATCTCGGCGCGATCGTCTTCGACGTGACCGGGCTGCCGGATATCTCGAAGGTGAAGGAGGTGGGCCGGATCCGTTATCCGGCTGAACTGATCGGCTTCCACAACATCTTCATGTACAAGCACTCCGACGGCCGTCCGCTGTTGTTCACGACGACGCGGGGAGATCACGCCAACGTGTACGACATGGCTCGATTCCTCGACGGCGACGAGGACTACGGTCTGGTTGCGCAGCTTCGGGTGCCAGAGACGCCGGTCGGCGAGGCGCTCGGCTTTTCGGGGTGGCACGACTTCTACGTCGCGTTCCACCCGGAGAGCGGAAGGGACCGGTTCTATGGAGGTGGAGCCGGCGGCTACTTCGTGCTCGACATCACGAACCTGGACGCGCCCGAGCTTCTCGCCTCGGTCACGGGCGTCCCCGGCGTCTTATGGGGCCACACCATCACGCCCACCCCGGATGGACGCCACATCGTGACGGAGACCGAATATCAGTACGCGCCGCTCCGGCTCTTCGATCTCAAGCCCGCGCTCGACGGTGACGTGGCGACGGTGAGCCTGCCGATCTCCGCCTGGACGGCCAACTGGAAGAACCTCTCCCACAACCACGAGGTGCGCTGGCCGTACGTGTTCGTTTCGGCATACGAGGACGGGCTTCAGATCTTCAACATGCGCGACCCCCACAACCCCTACACCGTCGCGTCCTTCGACACGTACGACGGACCCCACAAGGTCGGGTTCTGCAGCGACAACGTCTGCAACGGGGCGTTCGGCGTAGACGTTCGAAACGCGGACGGCCTGATCGTGATCAGTGATATGGCGACCGGTTTCTGGGCGTTCAAGTGGGACGGCTTTAACGGCTGGAACGGGGGCGCCTGGGGCGTGCCGGACGTCTCGAGCGTTCAGGATTGGGAGAGAGGGCCGCAACGCCTGCCGGTCACCGCGGACGCGGACGCGGAATAACAGGGAACCAGGGAACAGAGGGGTTAGAATGAGGCTCGAGTCCGCCCAGGCACGAATGGTCTGGTTGGCCCCCTTCGCCCTGGCGGGACCTTTGCTCGGCCAACCGGCCGCCCAGCTCGGCCAGGTAGACTTCCCCGTCGGCTGCAACGAGGCGGCCACGGCTCACTTCGACCGCGGGATCGCGCAGCTTCATTCCTTCGGCTACAGCCAGGCCCGACGCAACTTCGAGATGGCGTCGCTCGCCGATCCCGGCTGCGCGATGGCCCAGTGGGGGGTGGCGATGACCCACCTCCATACGCTGTGGACCCCGCCGGACCGGAGCGCGCTCGAGTCCGGCTCCGCGGCGGCTAACCGGGCCGTCGAGGTCGGTGCTCCGACGGCGCGAGAGATGGCCTACATCTCCGCGATCGGGGAGTACTACGCTGACCACGAGACGCTCGATCACGACGCGCGTATTGCTCGCTACAGCGCACGGATGGAGACGCTCCGAGACGACCACCCGGATGATGCGGAGGCGCATATCTTCTATGCGCTCTCGCTGATCGCGGTCGCCCCGGCGGATGACACGACCTTCGCGTCTCAGAGGAAAGCTGCGGAGATACTGGAGCCCCTGGTCGCGGACCACCCCGATCATCCGGGCATCACACACTACATCATCCACGCCTACGACTCGCCGGCTCTGGCGGAGCTGGCGATGGAAGCCGCCCGCCGCTACGCGGCGATCGCGCCGGCCTCCGCTCACGCGCGTCATATGCCCTCCCATATCTTCACACGGCTGGGGATGTGGGATGAGACGATCGCCTCCAACCTGAGCGTGATGGAGCTGGGCCGCGGGCCGCACGCCGCCGAGTACCTCGTCTACGCGTACCTGCAGCAGGGCCGCGACGAGGAAGCCAGGAAGCTGGTGGAGGAGGCCAGGGGCTGGTCGGACCGCTACGAGCTCGCCCTGATCCCGGCGCGCTACGCCCTGGAGCGAAGCGACTGGGAGGCAGCGAGAGGTCTCGAGATCGTGCGGATCTCCTACGACCGCCCGGCCGAGGGCGTGATCCGCTTCGCCAGGGCGCTTGGTGCGGCGCGAACCGGCGACACCCGAGCCGCCCGGTCCGAGCTGAATGCTCTGGCAGATATTCGCGATGCGTATGCGAAGAAGGGCCAGGCGATCGCCAGGTGGGCGGCCGCTGAAGTGGAGATCCTGCGTCTAGCTGCGGCGGCCTGGACGGCCCTTGCGGAGGGCGACGAAGCCGAGGCCGTCCGATTGGCGGCTGCCGCGAGCGCGCTCGCGGAGCGGACGGAGGATCTTTCGAACACGGCCGGCCGC
>Ga0255058_10001673_pt1 | contig 12482 bp, 7 predicted proteins | sample Cases_109_9_MG_FD_188637 | JGI IMG/M metagenome (GOLD analysis project Ga0255058, IMG submission 188637) | Seawater microbial communities from Amundsen Gulf, Northwest Territories, Canada - Cases_109_9 | ecosystem: Environmental > Aquatic > Marine > Gulf | place: Canada: Northwest Territories... | reverse complement strand
GCTTAGAAGGCAGTTGCTCTGTCCGCTGAGCTACAGGCGCCCCGGGACTTTCCGCAGTCTGCTATCAGCAGCCAGCTGTCAGCTACGAGCCTGCCGAGAAACATAGCTCTCAGCGGTCCGCTTGCTGCCCCAAATGCGGCATCTTGGGCTGATTGCTGAAGGCTGATTGCTGACAGCTATTTGAGATGGCGCGCCCAGCAGGATTCGAACCTGCGACCTACGGATTCGAAGTCCGACGCTCTATCCATCTGAGCTATGGGCGCACATTCCACGCCGGAACGCTAGAAAGCTAGTAGGCCAGGATGCAAAGCTTAGCCTTTAAGCCTTCTGAGCTTTCCAGCGTCTTAGCATTCCAGCCTTCTAGCTGACAACTAGCCACGAGTCACCTCTCACCGGATTGTGGGGTGAGCGAAGGGATTTGAACCCTCAACCCCTGGAGCCACAGTCCAGTGCTCTGACCGTTGAGCTACGCTCACCATAGCGGTCTTCAGCTATTTCCGCCAGCGCACACCCACTTGCGGACTGCCGAAAACCACATGCAAACTTGCTTGGCGCGCCTGGGAGGATTTGAACCTCTGACACACGGCTTCGGAGGCCGTTGCTCTATCCGGGCTGAGCTACAGGCGCGAAAAACTTCGGACCAAGAATATTTGGTTTCCGGGAAACCATCGTCTTGGAGGTTGCGCCCCTCTGTCTCGAACGCGCCCCGCACATCGCTGGTCGGGGTGATCCCGCAATACCTTCCGACCGATTGGTCGGGGCGAGAGGATTTGAACCTCCGACTCCCTGCTCCCAAAGCAGGTGCGCTACCAGGCTGCGCCACGCCCCGACAACGTCCGTCTTCAAACCGACTGGAGATCAACCACCCTCTTCACGGACGTCCCTCACTCCTGATCCGTACCAAGATCTCCCGACACTCCTGTAGTGCATTGGCACGATGACTGATTTGGTTTTTCACGCTCGGTCCGATCTCGGCCAATGTCTTCCGGTATTCAGGGACAAAAAAAATGGGGTCGTAACCGAAGCCGGCCGTCCCCTTGGGCTCCCACGCAACATACCCTTCGCAAATCCCCTCGGCAAATGCGGTCTCTTCCCCCGGTTGGGCCAACGCAACCACACAGCGAAAGCGGGCCGTCCGTCCGTGCCAGGGGTAAGTCCGAAGTTGCCTGAGGATCTCCTGGATTCGATCGTGGTCGGTTGCCCCCTCTCCGAGGAACCGTGAAGTGTGAAGGCCCGGGGCTCCACCGAGGGCATCCACCTCCAAGGCGGAGTCTTCAGCAAGGGTAATGAGTCCGGTGTGTGTTACCCCCGCCGTTGCCTTTGCCGCGGCGTTTTCCCGCAGGCTCGACCCTTCCTCCCTGAGAGGGGGAGCATCCCGAAGAGTAGAATACGGAATCCACTCGACCCCAAGATCACAGAGAATCGCGGTGATCTCATGGACCTTGTGAGGATTCCGCGTCGCCAGGACAATTTTCATCGTAGACGCGGGGGTTAGCTCTTGTCAAGCGGCAATTTGGCCGTCTGGAGCCGCTCCGCGACCACTCGCTGCTGCAGCTGAACGAGTGCCCGGACTCCCTGGGCCGCCACGGCCAACATGGAGTCCAACTGCTCCTTGCTAAACGGGGACTCCTCGGCCGTCCCCTGAATTTCAACGAATCTCCCCGTCCCGGTCATCACCACGTTCATGTCTACCTCGGCGATGGAATCTTCGGCGTAAGAGAGATCCAGAAGGATGCGACCTTCCACGGTGCCAACGCTGATGGCGGCCACATAATCGAGCAGGGGATCCTCCTTAATCCTCCCCTCCTCTTTGAGGAGATCCAGACTCCCCGCTAAGGCGACAAAGCCGCCAGTGACAGCAGCGGCCCGCGTCCCCCCGTCGGCCTGAATCACATCACAGTCGATGACGATGGTCCGCTCCCCCAGCTTCTTGAGATCCGCGACCCCTCGAAGCGATCGGCCGACAAGCCGTTGGATTTCAGAGGTTCGGCCGCTCACGCGACCGGCGATCCCCTCCCTCGGGGTTCGGGTTGTGGTAGAACGCGGGAGTAACCCATATTCAGCGGTTATCCACCCCTGGCCAGAATCCCTGAGGAATTGAGGAACCCGCTCCTCCACCGAAGCAGCACACAGGACTTTCGTATCGCCGATCTCGATCAACGCTGATCCTTCGGCGTACTTAAGACATCCCCGGGTGATCGTGACCGGACGCATCTCCTCGTCTGTACGACCACCGGTTCGCATTTATCGGATCCTCTCGAGGGAATAGCGGGGCTTGAAAGGATGTCGGGCGTCAATGTGGCCGGCGAGCGTCAGGATCTCAGACCCTTCCACGAGGATCTTGACTCTCTGGATCTCATCAAAATTGGCGGTGAGCGTATCCACAATCGAGTAAATGGTTAGGAGTTCTCCGCCACTTCCGCCCGGGTGCGTGGTCTGAAGGTTCCGTGTAAAATCTACGTAGGCGATCCCACGGCCGTCAACATAGAGCTGGCGGAGCTTGACACCGGGTGGAATGGTCGGGTTGAGGCCGTTCTGGGGTCCCTTGATGAGTTCTTCCACCGCCCGCTTCGCCTCTTGCACGAAGGAAGCTGTCCGAGGAATCGTCCGCTCTTCCTCTTGAAGCTTATCCGCACTAGGTCCAGCGAAGAAGAGGCGAACCGGCCGGGTTGTTGTATCGACAGCATTGCCGTCTTCGACGGGAGGGATGTGAGACACCGGAGCAGGAACATGAGGCGCCCAGGCTCGACCAAGGAGAAACCCGACCACCCCGGTCCCCAAGACCAGCAAGAGCAGGCCCAGGAAACGCCGCAGACCCGGACTGACCATGGTTTATCTCTCGGCCGCTTCGGCTGACCGACCGGGGAGAGGGGAAGGGGAAAGGCCCAGACGCCGCTCGTAGCGCGCCTTGAAGCGAGCGACACCAGTATACAGCGCCTCCGCCACCCGGTCTTTGTAGGCCTCTCCCTTTAGCTTTCTCTCCTCCTTCGCATTCGAGATGAACGCCACCTCCGCGAGCACCGCGGGCATGTTCGCGCCCATGAGGACGAAGAAGGGGGCCGACTTGACCCCTCTGTTGTCCACCTTCAGAATCTTGTCGAGTTCCCGGAGAAGGATCTGCGCCAGCTCGCTGGATTCCTTCAAGTAGAGCGTATTGGCCATGTCCCAGAGGATGGCTTTCAGGGCTTCCTGCTCCGTCGGCCTGAGCCCACCGAGATCCACCGGCAGGTTCTCCCGGATGGCGGAGGCTCTTGCGACGCTGTCCGAAGCTTTTTCACTCAGGAAGTAGGTCTCGAACCCCCTGGCCCGCGACTTCGGAGCGGCGTTGACGTGGACGCTGATGAAGAAATCAGCCTTGGCCCGATTGGCAATGGCGGTCCGCTCTTCTAACGGCACAAAGACGTCCTCCGTCCGGGTCATGACCACCCGGATGCCTAACCGCTCCTGGATGAGACGGCGAAGCCTGAGTGCGATATCTAGAACGACCTCCTTTTCTTTGAGTCCCTTACGCCCCAATGCTCCCGTATCCCGTCCGCCGTGGCCCGCATCGATGGCGATCGTCCTGATCGCAAGATGAACCGGAACCGCACGGGGGGCGGACCCCCGCCGCTCCGTTGGGTCAACAGGTTGAGGCCGAGGAGAAACCCCGGCGGTGCCTGCCTTGGCCCGGTAAAGATCCACCACAATCCGATCGGGATTGCTGAGGGCAAAAGCCCGGGTGAGACCGCCGAAGGCATCACGGTGGATGCGAAGGACCGCCTCCCCCTGCTCTTGGGCCGGCTCGACGGACTCGATCAATCCATCATTGATCCGGATCGTATCAGAGAGCATGGGAGAGAGGACCCCCCCTTCGATCCGGAGGCTGAGGCGAGCCTTACTCTCCTCATCAAGGCGAAAGCTGAGGGGTTTGAGCGCTCCAATGACGATCCGAGTGTAGTCGGTGTACGCGTGGTGCCGCAGCATGCGGAGGTTGTATTGTTCCTTTCCCAACCAGACCACCCGAGTGGCTTTATTCCAGTAAACCCACCCTTCGCCATAGCGTGCCTCGAGCGCCCGAAGGAGAAACTCGATAGGAACCCAAAAAATCCCCCGCCGCTTTACCGGAGGGGCGGAGAGGAGAAAGGTCGTATCGCCCACAATGACCCCTGCCTGATCTTCCACCAGGCGGAAGGTCACCTCTTTCACCTGGAGTCCATCCCTCAGGATCTTTCCTCGGGTGACCTGTGCCACCTGGACGAGAGGCACATACTCCCGCCCGTTGACGAGCTCGGTCTTGAGAACCTTCACGCGCCCTTCAAAGAGGACCTCGATCTCCCCCGCCCACGCGAACTTGGGAAGCAGAACGATTCCTACCATTGCTGTAAGGATCACGAACAGTCTACGCACGATACCCTGTTCCCTCACCAAGAAAACTTCATGTTCGGTATGAATAACACGGGGATAACGTCCTGTCAAGACAACAAACTTTTACTAAAGGAACATCCTGGGGTATAGTCGAGTATCCATCCCCATGGGGAGCTAGCCTTGGAAGCAGCAGCACCGGCACGCACCGCGAAGCTTTTTATTGCAATTCTCGCGCCTCAAAGCCTTCTGGGAGAGGCCGAGTCCTTCCTGGATGAGGCTTTCGGCACCCTCGATCTCAAGAGCCACATCTTCGCTTTTACATTCACAGATTATTACCAGGCGGAAATGGGATCCGACCTTTATCGGCGCTTCGTGGCGCCCCGAACTTCGATCTCCCAAGATGCATTGGTGGAGATTAAGCATCGCACCAATGAGATCGAGAGGCAATTCAGCCTCTCTGGGAACAGAACCCGCCGCCGTATTAACCTCGACCCGGGCTACCTCACTTCTGCAAAAATCGTCCTCGCGAGTACCAAGGACTATGCTCACCGGATTTATCTGGGCCGAGGGATTTTGGGCGACCTACATTTTAGATATGAGCAAGGGATGTACCAACCCCTCCCTTGGACCTACCCCGACTATCGTACTCAGGAGGCCCTCACGTTTTTCGCCGAACTGCGCCGCCTTTATCTCCGAGAGACAGCACTTCGATACACAACGCCCCGCTTCTGACGCCTCCTCGCTACAAGCCCTGGAGACCATCGTCCTTCTCCGCAGACGCATGTTAGCTGTTCGGCCGCGTGTCATCACGGCACGGGCCTTGCAAACCGGGCACAAATAGACGAATCAATCCACCTTACTGGCTTTTCAACAAGAGAACGATGGCGCCCGATGCTTTAAAGGCCTCGCAGCCTGCCTGGTTACTCCCCGGTGAGGGGCCTCAGGCGCCCGGAGGATGCGGCAGTGCCCCGTAAGGTCCTGGTTGCCGACGACGACCAGCTCTTGGTCGCGTTACTACAAGAGGCCCTGGAAGGAAGGGGATACCAGGTTTTCACCGCCTTTGATGGGATGCAGGCCTTTGATCAAATCCGCACACAAGCTCCGGATTATCTGGTGCTGGATCTCGTTATGCCGAAGGTGGACGGGATGCAGGTGTGTCAGCACCTCAAGGAAGATCCAAAACTCCGGTCGATCCCAATTATCGTGTTGACCGGGACGGCCCCCGAGTCCGCGGAGTGGCTGAGCCACGTGAGGGCCGACGCCTTCGTGGCCAAGCGAGCGGCAGAGGCAATACTCCAGGATCTGCTTGTGATCCTGAAAGCGTTTGAAGAGGGGACCGCTTCGCCCAGCTGGGCCCAGGAGATCCGAGGCCTCGAAGAGATCCATCCCCGCCGGATTGTCACCGAACTCCTTGCCCAGACCGCCCACCTGAACGCCCTTCTCCAGAATCTCGGCGAGGGGATTCTCTTCCTCGATCCCGCGCATCGCGTCCTATATGCGAACCCCGCAGGGGCCGCCCTCCTCCAGCGCCAGGAGCGAGACCTGGTGGGGGCGGCGCTCCCATCGATCCTGGAAGCTTCGGATGGCAACCCTTTAGTGCAGACGCTGAAGGCCCTCGCCGCTCGGGGGGGGTTGGCTACTGAACGGCTCGTCTATCCGTATCGGGGCCGCACCTTCCACCTCACCCTCACCAATCTCCTCGGGGAAGACCAGGACGCCGGGCAACTCGTCCTGATCCGGGATGTCAGCCATCTGGTGCGCCGAATCGAGGAGCTTGCGGCCCTGAACGAGCTGGGTACCCTGCTGGCCTCAACGCTGGACCTCAACGTACTGTTTCGCCTGACCATGGACCGGATCCAGGCCTTGATGGGTGTCGAGGCGAGCTCGCTCTTGCTCAAGGACGAGGAGACGGACGAGCTGGTGTTTCAGGTCGGGTTAGGCGAGCACGCGGCGGCGGTCAAAGATCGGCGCCTCAACGTGAGCGTGGGGATCGCGGGCTGGGTGCTCAATCATGGAACGCCACTCATCGTTCCGGATGTGCGCCAGGATCGCCGGTTTTTCCAGGGGATCGACGATGACACCGGGTTTACCACCAAGTCTGTCCTCTGCGTGCCGCTGAAGACCGGGGAAAAGGTCATTGGGGTTATCCAGGTACTGAACCGCCCGCACGACCGCGTCTTCACGCAAGACGACTTGAACCTCCTCTCCTCCATCGCCACCCATGCCGCCACCGCCATTGAAAATGCCCGGCTGTATGCCCAGGTAAGGTCCCATGCCGAAGACTTGGAGTGCAAGGTAGAAGAAAGGACTCGGGAAGTCGAGGAGGCCAATACACAGCTCGAAGCGGCTCTAGAGCGGGCTGAGCAGGCTTCCCACCACAAGTCGGCCTTCCTGGCAAACGTCAGCCATGAGCTTCGGACCCCGTTGAACACCATCATGGGTTTTTCAGAAGTGCTACAGGACCAGCTGTTCGGCCCTCTAACGGAGAAGCAGGCCCGGCATGTACAGAACATTCATAGGGCCGGTGATCAACTCCTCCAGCTCATCAACGATCTCTTGGACCTTTCCAAAGTCGAAGCTGGCCGGATTGAGCTTCACCGGCAAGAGATACGGATCGGAGACCTCATCACCGACGCCATCGCCATGACCAGGAACCAGGCCGACAAGAAAGACCTCACCGTGGAATTCCTGCCTGAAGAATCGCTTCCTCCCGTGTACGCCGATCCGTACCGGGTCACACAGATCCTGACCAACCTGCTGTCCAACGCCGTAAAGTTCACACCTGCTGGCGGAACCGTCACGGTTTCCGCCAGGGTCCAACGTCCGACGTCCGAACTCCAAAGTCCCCAAGGACCCGACGTTGGACCTTGGACTTTGGCCGCCAGGACTTTCGTAGAATTCCGCGTGACAGATACTGGCATCGGGATCCTCCCCGAAAATCAGGCAAAGCTGTTCCAACCCTTCGAGAGGCTCGAAACCTCACTCGGGAAACGATACGAGGGAACCGGTCTGGGCCTAGCCATCGCCAAGCGTCTCGTCGAGATGCACGAGGGACAGATCTGGGTTGAATCCCAAGGCGAAGAGAAAGGCAGCACCTTCACATTTACCCTCCCCGTTGCTAACCGGCCAAGGGCTGGGGAAACAACCAGTTAGAGGTCCACGGTAGAACCTAGGCCTTACAATTCAATAGGTTAAGTGCCGTTTAACCTTTCAATTCCTCCTCCGTCTAAACCGATGTACGCCCAGATGGCCATCACGCTCGAGAAAACGGTTACTCCGGAAATATGCGGAGTTACGAGATGAGAGGAGGAAGACAAGATGCGAAAGCAAACCTTAATTTTGACCCTGGCGTTGCTGGTTGCATTCAGCAGCGCACTGAACGTACCACAGTCCTCGGCGCAGGAAGGTCCGCCCCAGGTAACCCCAAGCGGAACACAACCCGCGGTTCCCGGCCGGTTTCGGGAACCAGAAGTGACTCCCGAGAATGTGGCGAAAAATCCGAGGCTGGCCGCATGGGTTGCGAAACACAAGCGGCTTGCCCACCTTCTGAAAAAGCACCCTGGTCTGGCGGAGAAAATCGCTGAGCACCCTCGGGCGGCCGCCCACCTGGCCAAGCATCCTCGGATTGCCCAATTCATGAAGAACCATCCGGGGCTCGCCCATAAGCTCGCCAAGCATCCCCGGGCCGCCCACTACCTCATGAACCATCCGGGTGCCGCTCGCTTCCTGAAGAATCACCCGAAGGTTCGACAGCAGCTCAAGGAAATCGCTCGGGATCGCAAAGAAATCCGCCCAGATCGGCGGGAACTCCGAGCGGATCGCCGCGAGCTCAAAGGCGATGTACGAGAACTACGGAGGGACATTCGCGAAGGAGCTTCACGACAGGAGATCCGGCAGGATAAGCGGGAGATTCGCGCGGACAAGCGGGAACTGCGAAGGGACCGTCGGGAGCTTCGCCGAGATAAGCATCACCTGCGGCATAATGTCCGCCACCGGCATCCGCGTCCGCGCTCTCCGCGATAAGCTAGTCTTACGCGAAGCGTTCAAGACAGGAAAAGAAAAGCCCGCCGTTTTCACGGCGGGCTTTTTTTATCCCGGCAACGACCTACTCTCCCACCCCGTCTCCAGGGCAGTACCATCGGCGCAGGAGGGCTTAACTTCCGTGTTCGGAATGGGAACGGGTGTATCCCCTCCGCCATGGTCACCGGAAATAACTGTAATAGAGAAGACAGCTGGGAACCGGAATCAAAATGAACAGGTGGGATATATGGTCAAGCCGCACGGCCGATTAGTACCGGTAAGCTGAACCCATTCCTGGGCTTACACCTCCGGCCTATCAACCTCGTGATCTTCGAGGGGCCTTCAGTCCCGTTTACACGGGAGGGAGACCTTATCTTGAGGTGGGCTTCCCGCTTAGATGCTTTCAGCGGTTATCCCGACCGAACATAGCTACCCAGCAGTGCCCCTGGCGGGACAACTGGTACACTAGAGGTTCGTCCATCCCGGTCCTCTCGTACTAGGGACAGCTCCTCTCAAGTCTCCTGCGCCCACGGCAGATAGGGACCGAACTGTCTCACGACGTTCTAAACCCAGCTCACGTACCGCTTTAATGGGCGAACAGCCCAACCCTTGGGACCTGCTTCAGCCCCAGGATGCGATGAGCCGACATCAAGGTGCCAAACCTCCCCGTCGATGTGGACTCTTGGGGGAGATAAGCCTGTTATCCCCGGGGTACCTTTTATCCGATGAGCGACGGCCCTTCCACTCGGAACCGCCGGATCACTAAGCCCTGCTTTCGCACCTGCTTGACTTGTAGGTCTCGCAGTTAAGCTCCCTTGTGCCTTTACACTCGACGCACGATTGCCGACCGTGCTGAGGGAACCTTTGGGCGCCTCCGTTACCTTTTAGGAGGCGACCGCCCCAGTCAAACTACCCGCCTGGCATGGTCCCCGACCCGGATCACGGGCCTAGGTTAGAATCCCAGAATAATAAGGGTGGTATTTCAAGGTTGGCTCCACGAGAGCTGGCGCCCCCGCTTCAATGCCTCCCACCTATCCTACACAAATCACACCAGAATCCAATACCAGGTTGCAGTAAAGGTCCACGGGGTCTTTCCGTCTAGCCGCGGGTAACCGGCATCTTCACCGGTACTACAGTTTCACCGAGCCACTCGCCGAGACAGCGGCCAAGTCGTTACGCCATTCGTGCAGGTCGGAACTTACCCGACAAGGAATTTCGCTACCTTAGGACCGTTATAGTTACGGCCGCCGTTTACCGGGGCTTCCATTCAGAGCTTCTCCCGATTGCTCGAGATGACCCCTCCTGTTAACCTTCCGGCACCGGGCAGGCGTCAGTCCCTATACATCGTCTTGCGACTTTGCAGAGACCTGTGTTTTTAGTAAACAGTCGCTTGGCCCTATTCACTGCGGCCTTCCAGGGCTTGGAATGCGAGATCCCTCACCCTGGCATGGCACCCCTTCTCCCGAAGTTACGGGGCCATTTTGCCGAGTTCCTTAGCGAGTGTTCTCTCGCGCGCCTTGGGATATTCTCCCTGCCTACCTGTGTCGGTTTGCGGTACGAGCACCGGACGACGACTCCCTAGAGGATTTTCTTGGCAGCATGGTTGGACCAGTTCCCCTCTCCTTTCGAAGAAGGTACCCATCACCTCTCGGAGGTAGCGGCCCCGCGGATTTGCCTACGGAGCCCTCCTACCGGCTTAGACCCGCACTTCCGGTCGCGGGCTGGCTTACCCTCCTGCGTCTCCCCATTGGGACTTTAGCGCCGCCAGGTGGTACGGGAATATTAACCCGTTACCCATCACCTACGCCTTTCGGCCTCGGCTTAGGACCCGACTAACCCTGAGCGGACGACCCTTCCTCAGGAAACCTTAGGCTTTCGGCGGGCAGGATTCTCACCTGCCTTATCGCTACTCGGGCCGGCATGATCACTTCAGCACCGTCCAGCGGTCCTTACGGTCCACCTTCACTCGGTGCAGAACGCTCCCCTACCACTTGCTGGACCCGCAGGCCCAACAAATCCGCAGCTTCGGCAAGAGGCTTGAGCCCCGTTACATTTTCGGCGCACGGTCACTCGACCAGTGAGCTATTACGCACTCTTTAAAGGATTGCTGCCTCTAAGCCAACCTCCTGGCTGTCTGAGCAACCACACATCCTTTCCCACTTAGCCTCTATTTCGGGGCCTTAGCTGGCGGTCTGGGCTGTTTCCCTCTCGACCATGAACCTTATCGCTCACAGTCTGACTCCCGCACTGCAGTTGATGGCATTCGGAGTTTGGTTGGGATCGGCACCCGGGTAAGGGCCCTAGCCCATCCAGTGCTCTACCGCCACTACTGACCATGCGAGGCTAGCCCTCAAGCTATTTCGGGGAGAACCAGCTATCACCAGGTTTGATAGGCCTTTCACTCCTACCCCCAGCTCATCCGAGCTGTTTTCAACCAACACCGGTTCGGCCCTCCATGTGGTTTTACCCACGTTTCAGCCTGGCCAGGGGTAGCTCACCTGGATTCGGGTCTACTCCGTACGACTGAACGCCCTATTCGGACTCGCTTTCGCTACGGCTCCGCCTCACGGCTTAACCTTGCCGCACAGAGTAAGTCGCCGGCTCATTATGCAAAAGGCACGCCGTCAGGCGTTGTTCCGACCGAAATCGGAACCATAGCCCTCCGACTGCTTGTAAGTAGGCGGTTTCAGGTTCTATTTCACTCCCCTCACTGGGGTTCTTTTCACCTTTCCCTCGCGGTACTAGTGCACTATCGGTCACCAGCGAATATTTAGCCTTGGAGGGTGGTCCCCCCAAATTCCCACAGGATTTCACGGGTCCCGTGGTACTTGGGAAATCCCGCCCCGGGAGCCTTCCTCCTTTACCCTACAGGGCTCTCACCCTCTGCGGCCAGCCTTTCCAGGCTGTTCGGTTAGGAGAAAGGTTGGTAACTCCCTGGGTCCGCCGTACCGGACCCTAGCAGGACCCCACGACCCCGCTCCGACAACGGATACGGCCTTTAACATCGGAACGGTTTGGGCTGTTCCCTTTTCGCTCGCCGCTACTGGGGGAATCTCGGTTGATTTCTCTTCCTCGGGGTACTTAGATGTTTCAGTTCCCCCGGTTCGCCTCCCGGCCCTATGGATTCAGGCCGGGATGATGCCGGATAAACGGCATCGGGTTTCCCCATTCGGGAATCCCCGGATCAACGCCTGTGTGCGGCTACCCGAGGCTTATCGCAGCTTACCGCGCCCTTCATCGCCTGCTGGTGCCAAGGCATCCACCGCCTACCCTTAGTAGCTTGACCCCGTCCCACCTGTCCAATTACGAACATGGCACGGGATCGCCGGTTTCTGCCGGTTCTTTACAGTTGCCTTCTCTATTCAGTTGTCAAAGAGCTACGGCGTGTTGCCGCCACTAGTTTGGGAGGTAATTCGGCCATCTTGTGGCTTTCACGGGCCTGGTGGAGATGAGCGGATTCGAACCGCCGACCCCCTGCTTGCAAAGCAGGTGCTCTCCCAGCTGAGCTACATCCCCCCGGCTAGCTCGGAGAGGGGATCGCCCCCTTCCGCCGGTCGCTCTGCTCTTTGTCTCCCCCAAAGCTGAATGTCCTATGGCATTTCCTAGCCACTCCGGTATTCCAGCACTTGGAAAGAGACAGCGCGCATTGGTGGTGGGCCTTCCTGGCCTCGAACCAGGGACCTCACGCTTATCAAGCGTGCGCTCTAACCAGCTGAGCTAAAGGCCCGTGGAAGCAAAAAGGAGTATCCAGACCACACTTGTCCCTTGGACCGTAACGGCCTGGATGAATAATACCGCGCTACCAACCTACGGGTGAATTGACCTGCAACTCGACGCCGAGCGTTACTCGGCGGAAAGTCGCTCCTTAGAAAGGAGGTGATCCAGCCGCACCTTCCGATACGGCTACCTTGTTACGACTTCACCCCAATCACCAACCATACCTTCGGCACCTGCCTCCCTTGCGGGTTAGCTCAGTGACTTCGAGTACAGCCGACTTTCGTGGTGTGACGGGCGGTGTGTACAAGGCCCGGGAACGTATTCACCGCGCCGTGCTGATGCGCGATTACTAGCGATTCCTCCTTCATGCAGGCGAATTGCAGCCTGCAATCTGAACTTAG
>Ga0255058_10001672_pt1 | contig 12486 bp, 12 predicted proteins | sample Cases_109_9_MG_FD_188637 | JGI IMG/M metagenome (GOLD analysis project Ga0255058, IMG submission 188637) | Seawater microbial communities from Amundsen Gulf, Northwest Territories, Canada - Cases_109_9 | ecosystem: Environmental > Aquatic > Marine > Gulf | place: Canada: Northwest Territories... | reverse complement strand
CAGCGGTCATCGCCATGCTGCTCTCGGCGGCGGCGGTCCCGCGCGGCGAGGAGCCCGGGACACCCGCCGCCGGAGGGGCCACGGAGGCGACGCCGAACCCGTCACGGCCGGGGAAAACCGGTCTGCCGCTGCCGCGCTTCGTAAGCCTGCGGGCGGGGGAGGTCAATCTGCGCACCGGCCCCGGCGTGCGCTATCCGATCGACTGGGTCTACAGGCGCCGCGGTCTGCCCGTCGAGATCATCGACGAGTTCGACACCTGGCGCCGTATCCGGGACTGGCAGGGTACGCTCGGGTGGGTCCACCAGTCGATGCTGCAGGGCCGGCGGACGATCCTCGTCGTGGGAGAGCAGCGCGTGTTGCGCCGCGATCCCGAGGACGGCGCGCCCGGCCTCGCTTACGCCACGCCAGGCGTGATCGGCGAGATCAAGAAATGCCGCGGCGATTGGTGCAAAGTGGTCCTCGAAGGCTTCGCCGGCTGGCTTCGCAAGTCCGATTTCTATGGCGCCCGCGGCGACGAAGACGCCCAATAGGCAAGCACCGGGAGCGCACCCCTCCGATCAATCGAAATCCGCGGCGAGGGCTTCGCGTACCGCCTCGGACATGACCGCCATGTGCGCATACTCGGGGTGCGAGAACCCGACGATGACCTCGGCGTCCTGGCGCCGGAAGGCCGCGATCTGTTCGGCCGTAAAAGGGAAGTGGACGAACTGCACGGACGAGGCCTTTCCGTCAGCCGTGGTGCGATCGACATCGGCTTCAGGCACACCCCGGACGTCGTGCCCGTCCACGCGTATGAAGACCGTCTCCTCGACGCCGCCCAGCTTTGCCAGAAGGCGGCGCCGGCGATCCGCATCGTCGATCTCGAACATGATCGTCGCGACCAGCTCGCTGCCCTTGGGTATCAGCGGGTTATAGGCCCGCAGCTCGTCTTCGATCTGCGCCGCGCCGCCACGCTCTATGTAGAGCATCTCGTGGATCTGCAGCCACATGGTCTCATAGCTCTCGAAATAGAAGGTGGCCACCGGCCCGACCTCGATGCGCCGATGGCGTTTCTTCTCGACCATGCCGGACTTGAAGCCCTTGCGTTGGGATGCATAGGCCTCAATCGACATAATATCGTCGTGCGTTATCTCGTGCTTGTGGGTCATTGCAACTTGCCTCGCCTTCGATCTATCCGCCCTGGCGCTCAAACTTCAGCCCGTAAGCGTGCGCCAAGAGCTCTATGGGGTGATAGGAGCGAGCGACTTCCGGCTTGCCGGGCATCTGCAGTCTCTCGATACCCTGGACAACCTGTGCGCCGGCCAACGGGCATTCCGAGGCGAGGTAGGCCGGACCGCCTGACTTTTCCGCCGCGGCCTTTGCCGCCGTGGCGGACTGGCGCGCCGCCGTGCGGCCCACCTTGATCGCGATCTCGAAGTTGTCCTTCATAATACCCCAGGACCCCCCGTGTCCGGAGCAGCGTTCGATGAGCTTCACGTCGGCGTCGGGGATCAGGCGCAGCATTTCCGCGCCCTTGGCGCCCATGTTCTGGGCGCGGGCATGACAGGCCAGGTGCAGCGCCACGCCCCCCTCCAGGGGCCCGAGGCCGTCGGCCAGGCCCTCTTTCTTGGCGACATCGACGACGTATTCCACAATGTCGAAAGTCGCGCCCGAGAGAGCCTTGACAGCATCCTCGTCGGGCAGGAGAAGCGGCCATTCGAACTTCATCATGAGCGCGCACGACGGTGTCAACGCGATGATGTCGTATCCCTTGTCGACCCAGCCGCGCAGCTCGCCGGCCACGCGTCTGGCCGACTGCGCGACCTTCTCCAAATCGCCTTGCTCCAGTTGCGGCATGCCGCAACAGCCGGGATAGACAACCTCCGTTTCCACGCCGTTCTTGGCCAGAACCCCGAGCGCCGCCTCGCCGATCGCCGGATTGTTGTAGTTGACGAAGCAGGTCGCATAGATGACCGCCTTTCGGCCATGGGCCGGCGCCTGTGTATTGACCGGGACCGGCGCCGCCTTGGCGCGCAGGGCGAAGGTCTTGCCGTGAAACTTGGGCAGGTCCGCATCGCGGTGAACGTCCAAACCCTTTTCCAGAAGGGGCCGGGTTACGGCGTTGCCGCGCGCGCTCGCCCAATTGGCCAGGCCCGGCGCCAACCCCGCGAGTTTTCCGTTGCGATCGGTTCTGGTCAGCTGATCGACGCGCCAACTCGTCTTGCCAGCGCGATGCTCGGCTGCCCGGTAGCGTAAGACCAGATGCGGGAAATCGAGATCGAACTCGTGCGGCGGGACATAGGGGCAGCTCACCATGAAGCACATGTCGCAAAGCGTGCAGGCATCGACGACGGGTTTGTAGTCGCTCTTGTCGACGCTATCGAGCTCGCCGGTTTCCGACTGGTCGATCAGGTCGAACAGTCGCGGGAAGGAGTCGCACAGATTGAAGCATCGCCGACAGCCATGGCAGATGTCGAACACCCGCTCCATCTCGGCGTTGATCTTGTCCCAATCGTAAAAGTCGGGGTCACCCCAGTCGATGGCGTGGCGCGTCGGCGCGTTCAACCCGCCTTCGCGCACGACGTGATCGCTCATGAGCCCTTAGCCCCCTTCTCGTTTTCCGGCAAGAAAGGCGTGCCGTTGCATCCGGCGGGGACGTTCAGGCGTCGAAGAGTGGGAGGAGGGGTTGCCCGGATCGACACCCCTTCTTCACCCCTAAAACCGAAACCGCCCGGCCCCTATGAAGGCGCGGTCAACTGCTCAGTCGAGCGTGTCCAGGGCCTTCTGGAAACGGCCCGCGTGGCTCTTTTCGGCCTTGGCGAGGGTCTCGAACCAGTCGGCTATCTCGTCGAAGCCTTCCTCGCGTGCCGTGCGCGCCATGCCCGGGTACATGTCGGTGTACTCGTGCGTTTCACCGACGATGGCCGCCTTCAGATTGAGCGACGTGCCACCGATCGGCTCTCCCGTCGCGGGGTCGCCGACTTCCTCGAGATATTGCAGGTGTCCATGCGCATGGCCGGTCTCGCCTTCGGCGGTCGACCGGAACACGGCGGCCACATCGTTGTAGCCTTCGACGTCGGCCTTCTGCGCAAAATACAGATAGCGCCGGTTGGCCTGGCTTTCGCCGGCAAACGCCGCCTTCAAATTCTCTTCCGTCTTGCTGTCTTTGAGCGACATTCCCGTTACCTCCTCGTTGGTCCTAGAAGTCCAAGCCCACCCAATCCAACGATGTCGCGATCGCCGTTCAAGAGCCGACCCGAAATCAACCATCTCACGGTCTAGATAGTGTGCGAAAACACCCAAGTCAATCAATTAGAATGACTCTAATAATTTTTATATATATGTGGAGTTATTGGCTTCTCTTAAGCCGAACCGTCATATCGACGCGGGCGATCCGGGTCCCTTCCGGCGCCTCGGGCAATTGCGGCAGACCCATCGTCTCCGGCGGGATATCACAGAGCTCGCCCGAGTCCTCGAAATAAAAATGATGATGGTCGCACACGTTGGTATCGAAGTAGGAGCGGCTAGGCTCCACGACCACCTCGCGCAGCAGACCTGCCTGCGTGAACTGGTGGAGGCTGTTATAGACCGTGGCTAGAGAGACCGATACGCCGGCGCTTAGCGCCTCGTTGTGCAACTGTTCGGCGGTGACGTGCCGGTTGCATCCCGAGAAGAGCAGCTTTGCCAAGGCCAGCCGCTGACGCGTCGGCCTCAGCTTCACCGTTTTCAGCCGGTCGATCAGATCCCGGTATGGCCTGCGTGCCTGCATGAGCGAAATATAGGAACGCTCCGATCAATGAAAAGTCTTTTTTGAAACCGCTTGGAGTATTTGTTTGAATCGTTTTAATTCTTTTGTATTTCCTCCGGCAGGCCCGAGGTGAATTTGGTTCATTAAAATGAGTCGTTCGACCTTTGACACGGGCATCGCTGTGGTATAGTTCGCTAATGAGCGTGTCCTTTGTTTTCTCGACACCGGCACCAATTAGTAAAGGTGGTGGGTGTGAGTTGGTTTGTGATTATTTTCAACTGCGAATCGTCTGCTGATCGCTAGGTGGTGGTTTACGCTTTGACGAAAAGAAAGAGCAGCTTTACCTACGAGGATCTTCTGCGGTGCGGCCATGGAAAGCTCTTTGGCCCAGGCAATGCGCAACTGCCGTTGCCGCCGATGCTGATGTTCGACCGGATCTCCAAGATCGCCTCCGAGGGCGGGAAGAACGACAAGGGCGAGGTCGTGGCGGAGCTCGATATTCGTCCTGACATTTGGTTCTTTGGCTGCCATTTCGAAGGCGATCCGGTGATGCCTGGGTGTCTCGGGCTTGACGCGCTTTGGCAGCTCGTGGGCTTTTTCCTCGGTTGGCTGGGGGCGCCCGGCAGGGGCCGCGCCCTTGGGGTCAGCGAGGTCAAGCTGCGCGGGATGGTGACGCCTGACGTGCGCAAGGTGATCTACCGCCTGGACATCAAGCGGATCATCAAGAGCAAGCTCGTGATGGGAATTGCGGACGGGATGATGTTTGCCGACGGTGAGACCGTATACGAGGCCAAGGGCCTGAAAGTCGGCCTTTTCGCACCGTCGGCGGAATCTGCATGAAAGGCTGAGCGATGCGCCGTGTGGTCGTGACCGGACTGGGAATCGTCTCCAGCATCGGCAACAACAAGGCTGAGGTCACCGAATCGCTGAGAGCCGGCGCCTCCGGCATAGAGCGCTGCGAGGAGTATGCGGAGTTGGGGTTCCGCAGCCATGTTCACGGCTCCATCAAGATCGGCCTCGATGACCTTATCGACCGCAAGCTGCGACGCTTCATGGGTGACGGCGCGGCTTACAGCTATGTCGCCATGAAACAAGCCATCGAGGATGCCGGCCTTGAGGAGCGCGACGTCAGCAATGAGCGCACCGGCATCGTCATGGGCTCCGGCGGACCCTCCACATCGAATCAGGTCCTGGCGGCGGACATCGCGCGCGAAAAGAGCCCCAAGCGGGTCGGCCCTTATATGGTGCCGCGCTGCATGTCCTCGACCATTTCGGCCAACATCGCAACGGCCTTCAAGATCAAAGGTCTCAGTTACTCGATCTCCTCGGCCTGCTCCACCTCCGCGCACTGCATCGGAAACGGCAGCGAGTTGATCCAGGTGGACAAGCAGGACGTGGTCCTGGCCGGCGGCGGCGAGGAACTGCATTGGACGCTGACGGTCCTGTTCGACGCGATGGGTGCGCTCTCCAGCCGCTACAACGATACGCCCGAGCGGGCGTCGCGGCCCTATGACGCGAACCGCGACGGTTTCGTCATTTCCGGCGGCGGCGGTGTCGTCGTCCTCGAAGAATTGGAGCACGCCAAAGCGCGCGGTGCGCGGATCTATGGCGAGGTGACCGGCTATGCGGCGACCTCCGACGGCGCCGACATGGTCGCACCTTCCGGCGAGGGCGCGGTGCGGTGCATGCGCCTGGCAATGAAAAACCTCGGCAACACGCCCATAGACTACGTCAACTCCCACGGCACCTCGACACCGGCCGGCGATATCATCGAGCTCAACGCCATGCGTGAGGTCTTCGGCGCGGATCTGCCCAAGGTGTCCTCCACAAAATCCCTCACCGGACACTCGCAAGGCGCCACCGGCGTTCACGAGGCGATCTACAGTCTGATCATGATGGAGCAGGGCTTCGTCGCGCCCTCCGCCAATATCGAGGAACTCGACCCCGAGGCGGAAGGCTTTCCTTTGGTTCGCGAGACCGAACCGGCCACCCTGAACTGCGTTATGTCGAACTCTTTCGGCTTTGGCGGCACAAACGCTTCCCTCACCTTTAGTCGGCACGAAGGGTAGCAACGAGGTGACCGGTGAGCGTGGCGGTTTGATGCAAGGCAAGTGCGGCCTGATCATGGGGGTCGCGAACGATCATTCGATCGCCTGGGGCATCGCGCGCGAGCTGCACGCGGCCGGTGCCGAGCTCGCCTTTACCTTCCAGGGCGACACAATCGAAAGGCGGGTACGGCCGCTGGCCGAGCAACTGGGCTCGGACATTGTCATCCCCTGCGACGTCGAGGCCGAAGACAGCATCGATCAAGCCTTCTCGACGCTGGGCCGCCATTGGAGTGGCCTGGATTTCGTCGTCCATGCCATCGCCTACTCGGACAAGGAGCAGCTCAGAGGGCCCTACCTGGCCACCAGCCGCGACAACTTTCAGCGCACGCTAGTCATTTCCTGTTACTCCTTTACCGCCGTCGCGCGCGCCGCGGTGGCGATGATGAGAGAGGGCGGAAGCCTGCTCACCCTCACCTATTTGGGCGCCGAGCGGGTGACACCCAATTATAACGTCATGGGGGTTGCAAAAGCGGCGCTGGAGGCAAGCGTGCGCTACCTTGCCGCCGATCTGGGCGACCGCGGAATTCGGGTCAACGCCATCTCCGCCGGGCCGATGCGGACCCTGGCGGGCTCGGCCATCGCCGATGCGCGTTTCGTCTTCGGCTGGAACCGCGACCACGCACCGCTGCGGCGCAACGTGCAGCTGGAGGAGGTCGGCCGATCCGGCCTCTATCTCCTCTCCGACCTATCGGTCGGCGTTACGGGTGAGGTGCTCTTTGTCGATGCCGGCTACAACACCGTCGGCATCCCGAGCCCCCGGCGAATGCGCGACGGGGGCTGACGCTCATTTCCTGAAAATAGGCCCGCTCATTCGTCAAGCGCGCCAAGGATCGCCGGCGGATCGTCGGTGATCAGGCAATCGACACCGATGGCGAAGAGGCGTCGGGCCAGCGGTGCCTCGTTCACCGTAAAGCAGGCCATCTCCATGCCCATGTCCTTGACCTCACGGACCAAGTCCCGGTGCATGAGTTCGTGCCAAAGATGAAAGCTCGCACACTCGAGCCCGAGGAGATCGGCGCGCCAATTATCGCTCAACTCGAAGGTGACGAGCCCGCGCGGCCAATCCGGCCGCAGGGCCTTGGCCACCTCGAGGCATGAGCTGTGGATGCTGCTGATCAGGGGGATGGGCGCACTCGCCGGCCAGAGGCGCGACAGTTCCGCGACCACGGCGTGCGCCGTCTCGATCTCGGTGCCGGCGGTCGGCTTTATCTCGACGTTTAGGCGCAAGTCGCACTCGAGCGCCAAGTCGAGAGAAGCGGCGAAGCTCGGCACCAGGGCTCCCTCGAATTCAGGGCTGAACCAAGCGCCGGCATCGAAGGACAGCAGCTCCTCACTGGGCGTCTCGGCGACCAGGCCGGCACGCCCGGTGGTGCGCTCGAGCGTATCGTCGTGGAAAAGCACCGGCACCCCGTCGCCGGCCAACATCACGTCGAATTCCACCCAACTCAACCCGCACTCCGCCACCTTGCGGAGCGACACCAGGGTGTTTTCGGGCGCCAGCGCCGCCACCCCACGGTGGCCCATGAACCTTGGCAATCGAAGCTTAGCCATGCCCATTTACAAAACCCGCAAACCCGGACCCGCTCAACGAAACATCCCGTCCCCCTCGAAAGGCGGGACGGGATGCGCTTGGGCGGCTCGAATGCCGGCGGCCCCGTGTCAGCTCGCCTCTTCGAGGTCCTGACCTGTCTCCTGATTGACCCGCTTCATGGAGAGTTTGACCTTTCCACGATCGAAGCCGATGCACTTGACCTTGACGGTGTCCCCCTCGCGAACCACGTCCTCGACCTTGCCGACCCGTTCGGGCGCCAGCTCGGAGATGTGGACCAGGCCGTCCTTCTGGCCAAGGAAGTTCACGAAAGCGCCGAAATCCACGACCTTCACCACAGTGCCGTTGTAGATTACACCCACCTCCGGTTCGGCGACGATCGATTTGATCCATGCGATCGCCTCGTCGGCCTGAGTCTGATCCACCGCCGCCACCTTTATGGTGCCGTCATCGTCGATGTCCACTTTGGCGCCGGTGACCTCGGTGATTTCCCGGATGACCTTACCGCCCGTGCCGATCACTTCGCGGATCTTGTCCTTGGGAACCGAGAAGGTGGTGATACGCGGCGCGAATTCGCTGACCGATTGCCGTGACTCGGTGATCGCGGCGTTCATCGCCTCCAGGATGTGCATGCGACCGTCACGCGCTTGGTTTAGCGCGATCTGCATGATCTCCTGCGTGATCGAGGTGATCTTGATGTCCATCTGCAAAGAGGTCACGCCTTCCCTGGAGCCGGCGACCTTGAAATCCATATCGCCGAGATGATCCTCGTCGCCGAGGATGTCGGAGAGGACCGCAAAGCGCTCCGCGTCCTTGATCAACCCCATGGCGATACCGGCGACCGGCCGGGGCAGGGGCACACCTGAGTCCATCAGCGAAAGCGAGGCGCCGCAGACCGATGCCATCGACGAGGAGCCGTTCGATTCGGTGATCTCCGAGACCACGCGAATGGTGTAGGGGAAGTCCTCCTTCGCCGGAAGCAGCGGTCGGAGCGCGCGCCAGGCGAGCTTTCCGTGGCCGATCTCGCGCCGGCCTGGCCCCATGCGAAAGCTGGTTTCGCCCACCGAGTAGGGCGGGAAATTGTAATGGAGCATGAAATGCTCGCGGTAGCTCCCGTCGAGCGAATCGATGATCTGCTCGTCCTGACCCGTGCCCAGCGTCGTGGTGACGAGCGCTTGAGTTTCGCCGCGGGTAAAGAGTGCAGAGCCGTGGGTCAGCGGTAGAACGCCGACCTCGCAGGATATCGGCCGGACATCCGACGTCGTGCGGCCATCGATGCGTCGTTCGGTTTCGAGAATGCTGCTACGCACCACGTCCTGCTCGATGGTCTTAAACACGTCGGCGGCGATGTGGAGCTCCTCGTCGTCCTCGATACCGGCAAGCGCGGTTTCCTTGCAGGCCTTGACCTTCGCTTGGCGTTCTTGTTTGTCGGCCTCCAGATAGGCCTGGGCCAACGAATCCCGAACCCCCGTGGCCAGGAGCCGCTCGCGCACCGGCGCCTGTTTTTCCTCAGGGTCCTGGATCTCCCAAGGCTCTTTGGCGCATTTTTCCGCCAAGCGAATGATCGCATCGATCACCGGCTGCATCTGCTCGTGGCCGAACATGACCGCCGACAGCATCGTCTCTTCGCTTAACTCCTTGGCCTCCGACTCCACCATCAACACGCCATCGCGCGTCCCGGCCACGACCAGGTCTAGATCGGAGTCGCCGAGCTTGTCCATCATCGGATTGAGGACGAATTCGCCGTCCAGATAGCCGACGCGCGCCGCGCCGATGGGCCCCAGGAACGGCAGGCCCGAGATGGTCAGGGCCGCCGACGCACCGACCATCGCCACGACGTCCGGATCGTTTTCCAAGTCATGGCTGACGACCGTGCAGATGACCTGGGTTTCGTTCTTGAACCCCTTGGCGAAGAGCGGCCGAAGGGGCCGGTCGGTCATGCGCGAGACCAGGGTCTCCTTCTCCGAGGGCCGTCCTTCCCGCTTGAAGAAGCCGCCCGGGATTTTGCCCGCGGCAAACGTCTTTTCCTGGTAGTTGACGGTCAGCGGGAAAAAGTCGATGCCAGGCCTGGAAGATTTCTCGGCCACCGCGGTACAGAGCACCGTGGTACGCCCATAGGTGATGAGGACGGCGCCGTTCGCCTGACGGGCGATCCGCCCGGTCTCCATCGTAAGAGGGCGTCCGCCCCACTCCATTTCTTCTTTGTGAATTGTAAACATATTTGGTTGGTCCTTTGACTCCATGCCGGCTGCACGATGCCGGCGTTGACATGCCGGACCCGCGAAAGAAGCGCCGCGGTGCCGACCATCCGTCAGCGGGATGGCGGCCGCGCCCCTTACGTCGGCCCGGCTCTCCTTGCACAAGACGCGCCCAGGCGCGCCCGATTTGGTACCTCCACCACCCGAGCAGAACAGCCCGCCCACGCCGTGCGTGGGCGGTTTTCCCGCGGCGGGCGGCCTCTCAAGCCGTTCCCTCTACAGGTATCAGCGGCGTAAACCAAGGCGTTTGATCAAAATTTCATACCGCCCGGTGTCCTTGCGCTTTACGTAATCGAGCAAGCGGCGACGCTGCCCGACCATGATGAGCAAGCCGCGGCGTGAATGAAAATCCTTTTTATGGGACTTGAGGTGTTCGGTCAGATTGACGATCCGCTCCGAAAGAATCGCGACCTGCACTTCCGGCGAACCGGTATCGCCTTCGTGCGTGGCGTACTCCTTGATGAGTTCATTTTTTCGCTCAGCAGCAACCGACATCGTATCTATTTCCATCTTTCTAAAGGTTGAGTACGCGGACCGGAAAGATCTCGCCTGCTTCGTAACGAGCCATCGCCACCGGCCGTCCTCCGGCCGTCACGAAGACGATATCGCCACCGTTCAGGTTCTCGATACGCTGTCGGTGGATACGGGCCATGAAGGACACCGCTTGACCACAGCGCAGGCGATTTGCTTCGGTCTCTGACAAGGCCAACGCCGGGATGTCGTCCAGCGCGGTCTCGATTGGGCGCAATTGCTCAAAAGCGGCGGGACTATGCCCCAAGGATTCTAGATAATCCAGTGAAATCGCATGGCCCTCGGTGAACGGTCCGACGGCAAGGCGCCGGAGTGCCGTGATGTGCGCTCGGGTGCCCAAGGTTTCCCCCAGATCGCGCGCCAGCGAACGCATATAGGTGCCCTTGCCGCAGATCACCTCGAAAGTCGACTCGTCGACACTCGGCTGATCGATCAGGCCTATGGTGTCGATCTCGACGAGACGAGATTGCAGCTCGAAGCTTTCCTGGGCACGGGCCCGGTCGTAGGCCCGCCGCCCCTCCACCTTGACCGCCGAATAGCGCGGCGGCACCTGTGCGATGCGCCCGGTAAAGGAAGGCAGCACCGCTTCGATCGCCGCCCGGTCCGGCCGCCGGTCGGACTCGGCGATGACGTCGCCCTCGAGGTCGTCGGTGCTGGTCGCCACCCCCCAGCGCAAGGTAAAGCGGTAGCTTTTCCGGTCATCGGTCACGTAGGGGACGGTCTTCGTCGCCTCGCCCAGAGCGATCGGCAAGACACCGGTGGCCAGCGGGTCGAGCGTGCCGGCGTGCCCGGCCTTGGCCGCTTGATAGAGCTGCCGAACACGGCCCACTACACGAGCCGATGTCAGGCCGGGCGGCTTGTCGATGACAATCCAGCCGCTGATGTTATGGCCCTTGCGCCGACGTGCCATGTCGCCCTCACTCCTCGCGCGTTTCCGTCGAGCCGCCGTCCTGTTCTCCGTCCGGCCCGCCGTCCTCTAAGTCCCGGCGGACCTGCGGACGGTTCAAGAGCGTATTGATCCGCCGCGCCTGATCGAAGCTGTAGTCATGCTCGAACGAAAGCCGAGGCGTAAAACGCAGCCTGATGGCCCGGCCCAGCAAGCCGCGAATGTAACCGCTCGCCCGATTTAGGGCGCCCGCCACCGCCTTGCCGTCTTCGGCGCCCAACGGGACTATGAAGACCGTGGCGTTTTTCATATCGGGGCTGACCCGCACTTCGGTCACCGTCGGGTTGACGTTCTGCAGTTCCGGATCACGGAACCCGGTGCGCGTAAGGATATGCGAAAGTGCGTGGCGTATTTCTTCGCCAACGCGCAACTGGCGCTGGCTCGCCTGCCTCGGCAACTTCACGGGGTTCGCGTCCTGTCACGTTTGCTTAAGTGTGCCCGCCGGTCCGGCGCGGCCCAGGTCGTCGCCGGCGCGCGGCTATAGCTCGCGGGCGATCTCCTCAATAGCATAGCATTCGATCTGATCGCCGACCTGGATGTCGTTGTAGTTTTCGAAGGCCATGCCGCATTCGTAGCTCTCTTTGACCTCCTTGACCTCTTCCTTGAAGCGGCGCAGTGATTTCAAGGCTCCCTCATGAACGACGACGTTGTCGCGCAGCAGGCGCGCGCGGGCGCCGCGGCGAACCAGCCCCTCGGTCACCATGCAGCCGGCGACCTTGCCGACCTTGGTGATATTGAACACCTCGCGTATTGCCGCGTAGCCAAGAAACTCTTCTTGCTTGGTCGGTGCGAGCATGCCCGAGAGCATCGCCTTTATGTCGTCCACGACGTTATAGATGATCGAGTAGTAGCGGATATCGATATTCTCTTGACGCGCCAGCTCGCGGGCCTGCGGGTTGGCGCGGACGTTGAATGCGATAACCAAGGCGTTCGTGGCGCGCGCCAGGGTCACGTCCGACTCGTTAACCCCGCCCACACCACTGTGCAGAATTTGCGCCTTTACTTCTTCGTTACCGAGCTTTTCCAGGCTGTTGAGGATGGCCTCCACCGAACCTTGTACGTCCGACTTGATGATCACCGGCAGCTCGCGCGCCACTCCCTCTTTGATCGACGTCAGCATTTGTTCCAGGGTGCCGCGCCCGGAGGCCGCGATCACGGCGTCGCGTCGCGTGCGCTGGCGAAACTCGGAGACTTCGCGGGCGCGCGATTCGCTCTCTGTCACGTTGAAGTCGTCGCCGGCAAGCGGGGCGCCGTTCAGACCCAGCACCTCGACCGGCATCGACGGGATCGCCTCATCCACGTTTTCGCCGCGGTCGTTGATGAGCGCGCGCACGCGGCCCCATTCGGCACCGACGACGAAAATGTCG
>Ga0255058_10001671_pt1 | contig 12489 bp, 9 predicted proteins | sample Cases_109_9_MG_FD_188637 | JGI IMG/M metagenome (GOLD analysis project Ga0255058, IMG submission 188637) | Seawater microbial communities from Amundsen Gulf, Northwest Territories, Canada - Cases_109_9 | ecosystem: Environmental > Aquatic > Marine > Gulf | place: Canada: Northwest Territories... | reverse complement strand
CTCCGAGAACTTCTCCCCGACATCAATCAATGGAATATCTTTATACTGGCCACTGACATCAACAGGAAAGTCATGGCCCAGGCGTGTAAGGGACATTATGGCAACTGGTCATTTAGAGAGACCGACCCGGCTGTCAGGGCGCGCTATTTCACCCCTTTAGGCCATCTCTATGAGCTCATCCCCCGGGTAAAAAAGATGGTCACTTTCACCTATCTGAATCTGGTGGAAGACGCCTATCCTTCACTCCCTACCAATACCAATGCCATGGATTTGATCCTTTGCCGCAATGTGACCATCTATCTGCCGGAAGCCCGAGCCAGGAAAATGGCCGAGCGGTTCTATCGATCACTGGCACCTGAAGGCCACCTGATCGTAGGCGCTGCAGAGACCAACAAGGATGTCTACAACCAATTTGAAGTCAAGGGATATCCCGGCGTCTTTGTCTACCAGAAACCCGCCGGGTTCATTCCCGGGAAAAAAAGACAGCCCCAACAGGTTCGGGCGCCGGACGTAAAAAAAGGCCTGAAGACATGGAAACGTAAAGCGATAGATGAACGAAAAGTTCCGGAGCCGGTCAACCACTATCATGAGGGGTTGATCCTGGGGAAGCAGGGGTTGATATCGGAGGCAATCGATCGTTTTAAAGCGCACCTGAAAAATGACCCGGGTTCTGCCTTGGCCTATTACCAGATCGCCCGGCTGCAGGCCAATGCCGGTCGTCTGGTTGAAGCGCATCAGAGTTTGCTGGACGCTATCGAACGCGACCCGCTACTGGTGGAGGCCTACTATACATTGGCACTCATTCATCAGGAAGAAGGTGAGTTAGACAAAGCCGTCACTCAGCTCAAGAAAACGATTTATATCGATCGAAAATTCGTCCTGGCGTACTTCAGTCTGGCCAATATTTTTCAGCAGTTAAACTGTCGGGAAGACGCGCAGCACAACCGAACCCAGGCCATCCAACTGGCTGCGAATATGCCGCCCGACAAACCCGTGCATGGTTCTGACGATCTGACCGCCGGCCGGCTGCTGACCATGGTGAAGGCGACGATGTGATTTTGGATTTTAGATTTTAGATTGATGATTTTAGATCTATGGATTGAATATTGAATATTTAAGGAACTGCGACATTGAAAATTGAATAATGAATAATGAATAATGAAAATTTAAGGAATTCTATCAATTATATAAAAATAAAAATGACATCGCGAAGCGATACAACAAATATTCAATTTTCAATATTCAATGTTCATTTTGGTTCTGGCATCTAACATTAACGAGGAGAGAACAACATGAAACCCGAAATAGATGAAACGGCTTCAGAACAACCCAAAAACCCAGGCGATGGGGAAGCCGAAAATCCGAAATTCGCCCCAGAGGAATATGCTTCGCATTCCACAGGGCAGGCAATTCGAAATTCGAAATCGGCCGATCGTATCCTGGAGGAACGGGCGCAATTCCTCGCCAAGAAGGACGAAGGGGACCTGATGGAAGGCGAAGCATTATCCGCAATGGCGTTTCCTCTTGGTGATGAGCAATACGGGATTGAAATCGATCTGGTTCAGGAAATTCAGCCATTTCAAAACCAGTTCTGGTCCCGTGTCCCCAGCACTCCGGAATTTATCGTCGGTGCGGTAAATATTCGAGGACGTATCTACTCGGTGATGGACGTGGGTCGATTTCTGGGCCTCCCAAATCGACCCTTATCGGAAAACGCCCACGTCATTTTGGTAAAGGGTGGGATTAACGACGAAATGGAGCTTTGCATTTTGGCAGATGATGTTCCGCAGGTGACGCGTGTCCCATTGACAGAGGTGCGGACGAATGAAACCGCCGTCTCTACCCAGAAGAAGGAGTATATTCGTGGCATCACAAGCGACATGCTGATTATGCTCAACCTGGAGAAACTGCTTTCAAACCCGGAAATTATTATTCATGAGGAAGTTCTTTGATTTTGGATTTTGGATTGAGGATTGGGTATTTTTTCTTTTATCTCGATCCAATCGACGAATCGACGATTTAACCATTTAACAGTTAACTAATAGAGATGGAGGGATCTAAAATGTTTAAAAACAAACGATTAGGAACAAAAATAATTTTAGGATATCTGATGGTGATCGTCCTTGTGGTGATTACAGGGGCCGTGGGTTACAGGGGAATCCGGGCTGTTGCCCTAAGCCTCCACAACGTCGGCAACGAAGAAGCGCCGGTTGTTGACATGGCAAAGCAGATGAAACTGACCCTTATGGTAGCCAGGAATGCCATGGAGGAGTTCAAAGGGTCCACCAGCGCGATTGCAAAACATGATGCGGGTAGCCTTGAGAAGATTCAAAAGACATATCAACAGGCTTTAAGCGATTTTGACACTTTCGCGGGTGCCATCCTCGAAGGGGCCACTTTAAAAGACGGCGCCGTTGTCATCAAGACCGATAACGAGGAGTTGGCCGAACTGGTAAGACAGTCTGACGTGATTCACAATGAAAAGTTCCAGGCAGCGGCAACCGATATGATGAACCAGGGGAAGAAGCTGTTGAAGAAGAATACTGAGAGAAATGATGCCATGAAGGACATGGAAGGTGTTTTTGATGAGGTCTTTGAAACCTCAGGGACCGTTGAAAGGATGATCTCTAAAGAAATCGACAGGCGGGCCGCAGAAAGTAACATCGGGGCCGAGGCTCTGACAATCATTCGTGAAGAGGTTCCCCTTGCCGATATGGCCAACGAAATCAAGATTGCGCTCGCCGAGACCCGAATAGCACTGGAAGAAATTGTCCAGACCAATGATCTTGCCGAAGTTGATAACATAGAGACGCGATACAGGCAGAAAATCGCGGAGTTCGACCAGAATATAATGGCCATTTTGAAGGGGGCCGAAATCGGCGGCACCACGATTGTGGCCACGGACAACGATGCAATCAGGGCGGCGGTTCAGAAAATGGACGAAAATCATACCGAGTTCCAAAAAGCAGCGGACAAACTGTTTACAGCGGTACGTGCCATGATAGCAGCCGACCACGCATCTGATTCGGCCATGTCTAAACTGGACGGCTACGGTGATGAAGCTGCTCTTTTGCTCGATAAAGTTGAACAAGCCACGCAACGGGAAATGACAACAGCCAAGGAGAAAGGATCGGCAGCTGTCACTGTTTCGATTGCCGGTATAGTTGCAACGGTGCTCCTTGCAGTGATTGCTGGAATTCTGATCGGAATTTTCATCACCCGTTCCATCACCAAACCGGTTTCAGAGACTGTGGCGTTTTCCAAGTCTGTCTCAGAGGGCGATCTGAACGCCAAACTCGATGTAGATCAAAAGGATGAGATTGGAGTCCTGGCTGATGGTCTTAGGAACATGGTGAACACTCTTAAGAAAATGATGAGCGAACTCGAGAAGAAAGCCGAAGAGGAACGGAAGGACAAAGCCCACCTGGAAAAGACTGTGAAAGAATATGTCGTGTTTGTAGAGAAGGTGGGAGCAGGCAATTTGACAGAAAAGCTAATGGTTGCAGGAGAAGACGACCTGAGTGTCCTTGGCAATAATTTAGCTTCCATGACTGAAAGCCTTAAGGGGATGGCCATCCAGATGCGTGAGGCAACAGCCAACATCACCACGGCGACCAGCGAGATTTTGGCCACCACCAATCAGCAGGCGGCCACCGCCAGCCAACAGGCGGCGGCCGTCAATGAGACCAGCACCACGGTCAAAGAGGTACGTCAGACGGCAGACCAGTCCAATGACCGGGTGCGCATGGTCTCCGAGATGATTCAGGAGTCCACTAAAGCCGCTGATCAGGGTCTTCAGGCGGTTCATGATACGGTGGATGGGATGAGCAGCATCAAGGAACAGGTGGGTAACATTGCAGAGACCATCCTGGCTCTGAGCGAGCAGACCCAGCAGATCGGTGACATCATCGCCACGGTCAACGACATCGCCGACCAGTCCAACCTCCTGGCGTTGAACGCGGCCATCGAGGCGGCCCGGGCCGGTGAGGCGGGCAAGGGATTTGCCGTTGTGGCCGGTGAGGTGCGGAGTCTGGCCGAGCAGTCCCGACAGGCCACGTCCCAGGTGAGGGACATTCTGAGCGAAATCCAGAAGGCAACCAACACCGCGGTGATGGTAACCGAAGAAGGGACCAAACGGGCCGAGGTCGGACAGCAACTGGCGGAGACCACCGGGGAGGCGTTTACCTCCATCAACGATCGTATCAATAAGGTGGCCGAGGCAGCCCAGCAGATTGCTGCCAGCACCAATCAACAGCTGGCAGGGATGGACCAGATGGGTTCGGCCATGGACAGCATCGACCAGGCTGCAACCCAGAACGAAGCCGGTACCAAACAGACAGAAAAGGCGGCTCAGGACCTCAATGCCCTCGCAGAGCAGATCAAGCGTATTTCAGAACAGTACAAAGTGAGTTGATTTTGGATTTTAGATTTTGGAATTTGGATTTGAGAAGGTCAATTGATATGGGATTTTAGATTTTGGAATTTGGATTTGAGAAGGTCAATTGATATGGGATTTTAGATTTTGGATTGTAGATTGGTGATTGAAAAAATCCGAAATCTAAAATCAAAATTCTAAAACGGAGATGATCATGGATCGAGAAGAACTCAAACGCCAGCTAATGGCGACGTTTAAGGGCGAACTGCAAGAACACCTGTCCACAATCAACAAAGGGTTATTGGCGCTGGAGAAAGGCCTATCGCCTGAGGAAAAGGAGTCGCTGATGCCAGAGCTCTTCCGTGCGACTCACAGCCTCAAAGGCGCTGCACGGGCCGTGGACCTGCGGGACATCGAAGCCATGGCCCACCGGATGGAGGATGTTATGAGCGCCGTAAAGGAAGGCGGCTTATCTCCCACGCCGGATCTTTTCGATGCACTCTATTCAACCATAGATAAGATCCGGGAGGCAATGACCGCTCATCTTAAAGGGGAACACCTGCCGGATGAACAGATAGACCAGCTGCTCAGACGACTTCGTGCGATTTTGAACCACAATGATCTGCCCTCTCTCCCCTTTATTCCTGAGCATGAGCCAAAGCCTGATATTGAGGCTGAAACTGTAATTCAGGAAACCGCCGGACCCTTTCCGGAAGCCCTCGAACCGGAGACAGAATCTTCACCCCCGACATTGGATCAGCCTCCGCGGTCCGTCACAAGCGAGGAAACCATCCGGGTAGCAACCACCAAACTGGACGCCCTCATGGACGGCATGGGCGAGCTTTTGGTTGCCCGTATGTCTACAGAACAACGTCTGAAAGAATTGCAAACCATTTTGCCGAAGATCTCTAACTGGCAGAAAAGCTGGCGCCAGGTACGCCCACAATATAGTTTCTTCAGACGGAAGAACAACATAGATCAAAACACATCGTCCCTGCTCGACTTTCTGGCCGGCAACGAAGAGCATCTCAAAACGATCGGTGAAGAGCTAAACAACATGGCGACGACTTTTGCCAGCGACTACGGTCGCTTTTCACTTCTCATAGATGATTTGCAGGAAGGGGTTCGCCGGGTGCGAATGTTGCCGATATCCACTCTATTCGACCAATTCCCCCGTATGGTCCGTGACCTGGCCCATGAGCAGGACAAGGAAATTACCTTGCGAATCGAGGGGGGTGAGGCCGAAGTGGACCGTCATGTGCTGGAAACCATGAAGGACCCTCTGACGCATTTGCTGCGAAATGCTGCGGGGCACGGTATTGAACCGCCTGAACAACGTGAAGCCGCAGGAAAATCCGCAGAAGGAACCATCCACCTCCGTGCCGCCCAGAAAGGAAATACCATCGTGTTGGAAGTTGCGGATGACGGGGCGGGGATCGATCTGAAAAAGGTCCGGCAATCAGCTATAAAAAGTGGGTTAGTGACAAAAGATCAGGCGCCGGATCTGAGCGAGCAGGAGACTATTGATTTCATATTCCGCTCCGGTCTCTCAACCCAGGATCAGGCAACCGGACTTGCCGGCCGGGGGGTGGGGCTGGACGTCGTCCGTCAGAATCTGGAGGAATTGCAGGGTCTGATCCAGGTGAAAACAACCCCCGGAAAGGGCGCCACCTTCACCCTGATCCTTCCGCTCACTCTGGCTACAAACCAGGTCCTGCTCGTGGAAATAGAGGGTGAAACAATGGCCATACCCACCACCAGCGTAGAACGGATCCAGCGGGTAGAGACGAACCAGGTGGGCAGTATCGAGGGCAAACCGGCCATCCGTATCGCCGGCCGGGCCCTGCCCCTGATACCCCTGGCCCACGCGATCGATCTGGAGGCCTCTGAAGCGGCTTTGGAGCCGGACCAGATCATACCGGTGGTCGTGTTGGGGTCGGCAGAGAGGCGTCTGGCTTTCCGCGTGGATGGATTTCAGGGGACCCAGGAGGTTGTCGTCAAGACCATGGGCCGCCAGCTGAGCCGGATAAAAAATGTGGCAGGGGTCACCATTCTCGGCAGCGGCCGGGTGGTGATGATCCTTAATGTGGCCGACATGCTAAAATCAGTCCGATTGGGACCAAGCGTCACCACCCGACCTCAGGATAAAGAGAAGGAGGTTGCCCGCCGCCGGGTACTGGTGGTGGATGATTCCATCACCACAAGAACCCTGGAGAAAAACATCCTGGAAAATGCCGGCTACCATGTCATTGTGGCTGCCGACGGAGAAGAAGCCTGGACCCTGGTGGAGAGCGAATCGCTGGATGCGATTGTGGCCGACATCCATATGCCGCGTATGGATGGTTTTGAACTCACCGAAAAGGTCAAAGGTGACGAACGCTACCAGGAATTGCCGGTGATACTCGTTACTTCCCTCGATTCGCGAGAGCACAAAATCCGAGGACTAAAAGCCGGCGCAAATGCGTATATAACCAAACAGACCTTTGACCAGCAGGAGTTGCTTGAGACGATTGAAAGACTGATTGGATGATTTTCGATTTTGGAATTTGGATTTTGGATTGCGGATTTGTTGGGAAAACTGATTGGGTAATTTTGGATTTTGGATTCTGGATTGCCTGCCCTGTGGAATGCGAAGCATATTCCTCTGGGGCGGATTTGTTGAAAGGAGATTGAGGTAAATGGATGAAACCCAAATGAAAAACCGTACCAAAGAGTTTGCCAAAAAAATTATTAGGCTTTGCAGAAAACTACCCAACGATAGAGAGGGCCGATTAATTGGAAATCAGATATTTCGCTCTGGAACCTCTGTTGCTTCAAATTACAGATCAGCTTGCCGGGCAAGGTCAAAAGCAGAATTTATTTCGAAGTTATCAATTGTTGAGGAAGAAGCGGACGAGACCCTGTTCTGGTTGGAGTTAATAACAGAAATGAAGATTTTTGAGGAAACTTTTATAGCGTCCCTTATGAAGGAATGTAATGAAATCATCGCTATGATCGTTTCTTCAATTAAAACGGCAAAGATGAGGAAATAAAATAGCAATCCAAATTCTAAAATCTAAAATATGAACGGAGGGACCATGATTCGAGTACTCATTGTCGATGATTCACCCACACAGCGCCTGATCCTTCGATCCCACCTGGAAAAGGACCGGGAGATACAAATTATTGCGGAAGCCCGAAACGGTAAAGAGGCTGTTAACCTCTGCTTGAAAACGAATCCGGACATCATCACCATGGACATCCAGATGCCCTATATGAACGGATATGATGCCATCCGCAACATCATGGCTGAAAACCCCCGGCCCATCGTGGTGCTCACCAGTACCGAATCCGATATAGAATTGGGAATCAGCTTCAAGGCCATCGAGGCAGGGGCGCTCATGGTCCTGGGAAAGCCCAAAAGATATACAAAAAAGGACGAAGATCCGGATAACCTAATTGCCCAGCTAAAGGCTATGGCAAAGGTGAAGGTGGTCGGAAGAAGAAGACATAAAATAACGGAAGAATCGTCATCATGGCTCGGACCACCTTCCCCCGGGCTGGAATCAGGTCCCATACAGCTCATCGCCATCGGGGCTTCCACCGGCGGCCCGCCGGCCCTGCTTCAGATTCTGCACCAGCTTCCGGCGAACCTATCGGTACCGATCGTGATCGTTCAGCACATCAGTGCGGGTTTTGTTACCGGCCTGGCAAAATGGCTGGATCGGTCTACATCGCTAAAGATCAAGGTAGCCGAAAATGGAGAGGCTCCTCGCAAAGGCTTGATTTACCTGGCGCCGGACAACCGGCACCTGGTAGCCGGGGCGAATGGCCGCATTTGGCTTATCGATTCGGATCCGGTGGATAGTCACCGCCCTTCGGTGACCGTTCTTTTCGACTCGGTGGCGCAGTACTACGGGCCTTCCGCGATGGGTATTTTGCTCACCGGCATGGGGAGAGACGGCGCCAGGGGGCTTAAAAATATCCATGACGCCGGCGGCCATACCATCGCTCAAAACGAAGCGACAAGCATTGTTTTCGGCATGCCGAAGGAAGCCATAAAAATGAATGCCGCAAAGGAAATTCTCCCCCTTTCCAAAATAGAATCGAGAATCAAAGAGTTGATAATGAAGAATGATAAATTACAATCCAAAATCAAACAGGGGTTGTTATGATCCGCAATCCAAATTCCAAAATCCAAATTCTAAAATCCAAAATCAAAATAGGGGGTTGTCATGATCCGCGTATTGGTTGTTGAAGACTCACCAACGGCCCGGGCCCTTTTGGTACTTTTACTTGACAAGGATCCCGAGATCCGCGTGGTCGGCCAGGCATCAAATGGCCGCCAGGCAGTTCGGATGGCAAAGGAGCTGCAGCCTGATCTAATCACCATGGACGTGGTTATGCCCGACATGAATGGGGTGGAGGCAACACGGGAGATCATGTCTCAAAATCTGATCCCCATCCTTTTCGTCACCGCCCACTCCGACACGCCGGAACTGAACCTGGCTTTTGATGCCCTGAAGGCCGGCGCGCTCGACCTGATCAACAAACCACGCGGTTTTGAGGAGGGGAATGAAGACGAATGGGGTAGTGAGCTGTTGTCCAAAATAAAGACGCTGGCAAAGATTCGTCTCAAACCGACGGAGGATATTTAGCCACCAGAGAAGAAGCATGGAGAAAATCGATGAAAAATCAGATATTGATCGTGGAAGACAGCCGGACACAGGCTGAATTCTTAAAATTGTTGCTTGAAGAAAATGACTACAAGGTTGCGATAGCACTCAACGGTAAAGAGGCGCTCGATCTCGTACGCAGGCGTAAACCTCACCTCATCATCTCCGATATTAATATGCCGGTAATGGACGGCTTTGAGCTATGTCATAGAATCAAGTTTGACGTAGGGCTCATGGAAATTCCCGTTATGTTGCTCACATCATTTTCAGACCCATCGGATGTAATCCGGGGCCTGGAAGTAATGGCAGACTATTATCTGACCAAGCCATGCAATGAGGTGTATCTGCTGTCAAAAGTCAGATCGATCCTATCAGCGCCTGCTCCGCAACACAGAGAAGAAATACAGAAGGGACTGGAAATCACCTTTGAAGGGAAGGACCACACCATATACACCAACCGCCGGCAGATGCTGAATCTCCTGCTTTCCACATATGAAAACGCGGCGGAGACAAACCGCCAACTGAGAGAGGCCCAGAGCGAGTCGGAGGCTCTCAACAAACAACTTAAACTGAAGATATATGAATTGAAAGTATCCGAAGAGAGATTCAGAAGCCTTGTGCTGACGGTTCCCGATATCGTGTACAGAATTGACCAGGAAGGCAGCTTTACTTTTCTAAACTCCGCCATAGAACAACTGGGTTATGCACCTGAAGATCTGATTGGAGAACATTTCAGCAAAATCATAAATCCGGCTGATGTCGATAAGATAAGCCTTTCAGCTGTTACAAAGAAATACAAAGGCAAAAAAACCGGCCCCAAAGACTCTCTAAAACTTTTTGATGAGCGGAGGACCGGTGACAGGAAGACAAGCGGCCTCGAAGTGAAGCTGGTAACCAAAAGAAGGAAAATAAAGACCGGCGTTATCGAACCACTTGGTGAGGAAATGATTGTTGCTGAGGTAAACAGTACAGGAATGTGGGGAGGTTCCCCCGATTCAAACCGTAGCGTTTTTATAGGGACTGTTGGCGTCATCAGGGATATTACAGACCGCAAAAAGTTGGAGAACGGTCTGCGGAAAGCGCGCAATGGACTTGAAATAAAGGTCAGCGAAAAGACCCAAAACCTTTTTAAGATCAATAAAGACCTGCGACATGAGGTTGAAGGTCACAAACGGACGACTGATGAACTGCGTCTCAGAGAGACAGAACTGCTTGAAGCACAGGCCCAGCTCATCCAGACCGAAAAAATAGGTGCGCTGGGCACCATGACCGCCGGTATTGCCCACGAACTGAACAACCCCATGATGGGGATGCTCAATTTTACCCAATACTGCATCAGGCACACGGAGGAAAAGGATAAAAGATACGCCATTCTCAAGGATACCGAGCGTGAGATAAAACGCTGTGCGTCTATCGTTCAGAATCTACTCACTTTTTCTCGAATAGAGAAAGAAGGTGAAGAAAAGTTGCAGAAAATGAGTATGACCCCACTTTTTGAGCGGGTTCTTCGGTTGTTGGCCTTTCGCATTGAAAAAGAAAACGTTTCAATCAGCCAACATGTTGATGAACGTACACCCGATATCATGATGAAAGTGAGCAACCTCCAGCAGGTTGTTCTCAATCTTTTGGGAAATGCCCTGGATGCCTTAAAGGAAAACGATAAGAAAGAGATTCGGATTGGCGTGCGCCCCGAAAATGGGTCGATTCAGGTGATTGTTTCCGATAGCGGTTGCGGCATCCCGCCGGAGATCCTACCGAGGATTTTCGATCCCTTTCTTACTACCAAACCAATAGGCGAGGGGACAGGTCTGGGTCTGTCTGTAACCAGAAGTATTATCAAAGATCATAAAGGAGAGATCACATGCAAGAGTGAGGTCGGTGTGGGGACGGAATTTATACTTCTGCTGCCGATTGAGCATAAGTGAATAAGGTGCAGATAAGCACGGATTTAAAACCAACGAAACCATCCGAGGAGAAAAAAATGAGCAAACGTATTTTAGTAATCGATGATGAGGAAGCCATAAGAAAATCATTTGCACTGTCACTTGAGGATTCGGGGTATCAAGTGGACGGAGCAAAATCGGGGGAACTCGGGATCGAGATGGAGAAAAAGGAGCCGTATGACCTGATCTTTCTTGACCTGAAAATGCCGGGCCTAAATGGCGTCGAAACCCTGCGAGAGCTACGAAAAATAGATAAAGAAGTACCCATTTACATCATCACGGCTTTTTACGGTGAATTTTTTGACCAGCTCAGACAGGCCGAGAAAGAAGCGATCAGTTTCGAAGTCATGAAAAAACCGATTGGCGCTGACCAGATTTCACTGGTTGTCAAGAGCATTTTGGACGGGCCGATCGGACACTAATAATGAACATTGACTAATGAATATTGACTATTTGTGGTCCGCCGGAGGCGGATTGCTCCGCAATTGTGAATAATCAAGAAACAGTGGGAAAAGTTCTTAAAATATTCAATCGAAAATATTCAATTTGAATAAAAGGGAGTCATTTAAATGGTTGAATTCAAACTTTACGTCGTTCAAAGCTCACCCAGAACCACAGTGATGGTTGATAAATTGATAGAGATACTAAAAAATGAGTTTAACGGTCAGTATACCCTAAAGGTCATTGATGTCTTTGAGAACACGGAAATGACCGAACGTGACGGGATTCTGGCCACACCGACCCTGATAAAAAACTCCCCTGAACCGCTAAAAAGAGTCATCGGAGACTTTAGCGATAAGGAGAGGGTGTTTATCGCGTTGGGGTTGGTTGGATAAACAATTGAGTAAAATATCCGGTACGCTTGGCAACACCTGATCTGAAATAATTGGGGTACACTGTTTCGAAGGGAAGCGAAAATGACTGAAAAAAACATACTGGTGGCTGATGACCAGCAGGAAATTTGCGATCTGATCAAAGAAATGCTTGAAATTGAAGGCTACACAATATTCCAGGCATGTAATGGGAAAGAAGCATTGGCGGTTGTTCAAAATTTCCCGGTCGATGTCGCTATTCTGGATATAAAAATGCCCGTGATGGATGGAATTGAAGCGCTAAAAAAAATAAAGAAGATAGATCCAAACATTGAGGTTCTGATCATGACCGGTTATTCAGATTTCAAGACGTTGAAACAAACCGTCGGCGATTTTGGAGCTTTTGATTATCTCTCAAAGCCGTTTAAACGGGATGAGCTTATCCATGTTGTTCATAATGCTTTTTTAAAGCGGGAATCCAACCGTGAAGAAGACAACAAAATTTTAAAGAATCGGGTTGCTCAACTGGAGAAGGATTTCAATACGAAGAATCGCGAGTTGAGGGAAACTCAAATAAAATACAGGAACATTATTGAAAAAAATGCCGACGGCATCATTATAGTGAGCAAGCATGGAATTGTTTGTTTTGTCAATTCAGCCGGGGAAGCGCTTTTTTACAAAAAAAGAGAACGACTTATTGGAGA
>Ga0255058_10001670_pt1 | contig 12496 bp, 13 predicted proteins | sample Cases_109_9_MG_FD_188637 | JGI IMG/M metagenome (GOLD analysis project Ga0255058, IMG submission 188637) | Seawater microbial communities from Amundsen Gulf, Northwest Territories, Canada - Cases_109_9 | ecosystem: Environmental > Aquatic > Marine > Gulf | place: Canada: Northwest Territories... | reverse complement strand
CGACTACAAAACGAGCCGAGTGTCGTGCCAAGCGGAATCCCTTATGGTGCAGGGACTCTCCCACTATTCAAGGCCTCGTCGATGGAGGCGACGCCGGGAATCGAACCCGGGTAGAGGGTTTTGCAGACCCTTGCCTAGCCACTCGGCCACGTCGCCAACACAAGAGGGCGGCCAGTTGACCGCCCCTCATTGAGCGGACGACCGGGATCGAACCGGCGACCTCAACCTTGGCAAGGTTGCGCTCTACCAGCTGAGCTACGTCCGCGAACGCGGTGAGGGTACCACGCCATATCGCGAACCAACTTATGCCCCGGTCGACCCGAAACCGTCGGTTCCGCGAGCCGAATCCGGGAGCTCGTCGACGACGGTGAACTCGGGTTTGGAGACCGGGATCACGATGAGCTGGCCGATCCGGTCGCCGCGCTCGATGGTGAATTGCTCCTCACCCAGGTTGATCAGCACCACCTTGATCTCGCCGCGATAGCCGGAGTCGATGAGACCGGGCCCGTTCACGACCGAGATTCCGTGGCGAGCGGCCAGCCCGCTGCGTGGTACCACCAACCCGGCGTACCCCTCCGGAATGGCCACTGCGATTCCGGTGGGGATTGCCGCGCGACCGCCGGGCTCGAGCTTGCCGGCCGTCCTCGCTGCCAGGTCTACCCCTGCGTCCCCGGGGTGCGCCGATCTCGGGGCTTGCAGGCCGTCGTCGAGGAGTTGGATCAGGATCTCCATCAGGGCAGATGCTATCCGCTCACAGTGACACCGACTTTGCACAACCCCCCGGTATCTTGCGGCTATGCCCAAGCACCCCGCAACGGACCCGCTCCCCGGGAACGACGGGCGCTGGTTCCTCGAGTTGGTAGGCGCTGTCGAGCCTTCCCTGGAGTCGACCGATTCCTACGCCACATTGGAAGGCCTGGTGCCCCCTCCGATGCCGGACGACACCTCGACGATCAGCGCCGGTGCCGTCGCCGCCGCGGTGAACGGTGGCTTGGTCCATGAAGCAGCGCACAACGGCGGGTTGGTACCGATCGGCGAGGGGGCTCCTCATCAAGCCGACCGGGCTCGGCGGCGATGGCCGTGGCTGGTGGCCGCGCTCATTGCCGGCCTCGTGGTAGCAGCCACAGCTTCCGGCATCTACTTGTTGCCACGATCGGTGAACGAAGAGGCTTCACAGCTGGCATCGCAGTATCGGGCAACGTTGACCAACCTGCGAAACGAGCTGCCGGTGACCCAGGCCGCCCTGGCAGCCCTGACCGACCCGGCAGCGCTCGATGACGACGTGGCTGCGGTGCCGGCGGCCATCGCCCAGCTCAACAGCGCAAGCGGCCTCACCACGAGCCGGGCAACCACGCCGCTTCCCGAAACGCTGCCGCTCGTCCCGCATGCTCGCTTCGAGGCCTTGGAACCCACAAGGTCGACGATGACCATTCTCGGGGCAGCCGGTCGTGATCTCGCCGGCCGCCTCGGCGTCGGGTACACCTATCGCACCACGATGGAGGCTCTCTTCGCGGTCAACGTCCTCCCTACCAGCGCCACCGCTACCGAGATCACCGGGTTGAGCCTCGCTTTGGCCACGGACCTCGCCGACACCGGACGTCTCGTCTCCGAACTTCGGCCCGATGGCGGTTTCGTCGAAGTGCGCGATGCCGCAGTCGCGGCATCGCAACGCTACGCAACCTGGCAGCTGGAGTACCTCGAAGCGTTGCGCGCAGAGGACCGCGCCCGCGCCGCTGAACTGGTCACCGAGCGTGGCGCCGCACTGGCTGCGCTGAACCTGATCCTCCGCGATGCCCTGATGCGGATGCGGCTCGATTTGGATCCGCTCATCGTGGAACTGGCCGCCGAGTTGGAAACGGCGATCGTCGTCATCCCCGGCTAGAAGGGTGTCGAAAAATGACGAGTGCCACGGGCAGTCGCTGGCTGGGCTTGTGCTGACCGGATTCTCACGTGTGCAACTGCCCGCTGGTGGATTGTTCAACACCCTTCTAGGCGCTACGAGTCCTGTTCGAGCGCCGCCACCTCGCGCTCGAAATCGCTGGCACCCTGGAATCCCTTGTACACGGAGGCGAAGCGCAGGTAGGCGACCTCGTCATGGTCGCGCAAAGCCTCGAGGATCATCCGGCCGATCTCCTCGCTGGAGACGACGCCGGACCCGGCGCGGGCCCACTGATCGATCTCGGCGACGATGGCGTCGACAGAGGCATCGGCACCCGGTCGATCGGCCAATGCCGACTCAAGGCCACGCCGAACCTTCTCGGAGTCGTAGGGCTGGCTGCTCTGGTCTTGCTTGATCACGGTGACGACGACCGTCGACCGCTCAAAGGTGGTGAAGCGCTGCCCGCAGCTGGCACATTCGCGTCGGCGCCGGATGGCACGGCCGTCCTCGGCAGGGCGCGAATCGACGACCCTGGTGTCCTCGGTATCGCAGTAGGGGCATCGCATATCTCCGGTGAGCGTACCGGAGCCACGAGTCATGCGCTCACGCCCAGCCAGGGGGTTGGCACCGACTCTGCTCAGGCGTCCGCCGGAACCTCGATGACGTCCCCGGCGTGGATGACCGCACCCGGTAGATCGTTGAGATCGCGGATGCTGGCGACGACCGCGCGAACGTCGCCGCCCGGAGGCGCAATGACCTCGGCGATCGACCACAGCGAGTCACCGCTCCGTATCTGGTAGTCGACGGTGTCGATGGGTGCCGAGCCTCCAAAGGCGTGTACGGCGGTGGCGAGGAGGAGCACGAGCCCCGCAACGATCGTGGAGATGATGACCAGAGCTCTGGCGCTGGCGCTACGTTGCGAGATCATCTCGTGCTGCCTCCTCGTTGGTCCGCCGTCCTTTGTGGGCCATGCCGCAGCGGGCACTTCCCACAGCCCGAACCTATCGACGGGGTGTGACACAAAACCGTGATCCATGTCTGAGGTCGACCGGTTTGAAGTCGACGTCAACATTGCCTGGACCGTTTGCATCGCTACCTCCGAACGTATGTTCGCTGCCTGAGGCCAGCATATCGAACGTGTGTTCGCAGGTCAAGCTTGAGAGTCGAGAGTCGACAGTCCAGAGTCGAGAGTCAGGAGAAAGGGACCCTCTGGAGGGTGGACGATTCTGGCTCAGGACTCAAGACTCTGGACTCAAGACTGCTTCGGCAGCCCGATCCGGTAGCGGACCTCGTGCAGCGCCTCGCCAAATGACTCGTCGAGCTTGGTCGCAGTATCGAGGCGCCAGCCGCCTCCCTCATAGAAGCTGCGCCCGATGGTGTTGGTGTCGAGCACCCACAGCATCGCCGCGGAGAACCCGTCGCCGCGCATCCAGTCCAGCGACTTCACTATGAGGTCCCTGCCGTGGCCATGGGCCCAATGTTCGGGGAGAACATAGATCGCATATACCTCACCGATCCGGTCCGCGTCCAGATCGTCGTCGCGGGTCGGGCCGACGTGGGCCATCCCAACCACCTCGCCATCGTGCTCGGCGGCAAAGGCCGCGGTACGGGGGTATGGATCGGCGAAGATCCGGTTCCACTGCGCGGTCCGAAGCTCGACGGTGACTCCTTCGATGACTGCGTCCGGCACGAGACCCCGGTATGCGCTTTCCCACGACGCAACCATGACTCCTGCGATCGCTTCGGCATCTGCGGCCGACGCCCACCTGATCATTCCGCGATGCTGGTCGACACGCGGTGTCTAGGCAACGATCGAACATATGTTTGGTCAGGGAGGGAATCCCGGCTACCGTTTCCCCAACAGAACAGGAGAGTGACGGAATGCCACGACGGGAGCTCACCGACCGACAGCGGGAGATCCTCAACGTCATCACCGAGACCGTAGGCAACAGGGGCTACCCGCCGTCGGTGCGGGAAATCGGTGACGCGGTGGGGTTGTCTTCGCCGTCCACTGTTCACAGCCATCTCTCTGCCCTGGAGCGCTCCGGGTATCTGCGGCGCGACCCGTCCAAGCCCCGCGCCATCGAAGTGATCGACGACGGAACTCCAGAGTCCAGCCTCCACCGAGCCCCGGTGCGAGATGTGCCGCTGGTGGGCAACATCGCCGCCGGAACGCCCATCCTCGCCGATGAGGACATCGAGGAGATCTACCCGCTTCCCACCGAACTGGTCGGGAGCGATCCGGTCTTCATGCTGCGGGTGCGAGGCGACTCGATGGTGGATGCCGGCATATTCGATGACGACTACGTCGTCGTCAGGCGTCAACCCAACGCCAACGATGGCGAGATCGTCGCCGCCCTCGTCGGAGAAGAAGAAGCAACCGTGAAACGGCTGCGTCGCAAGGACGGGCGGGTGATCCTCGAGTCCGAGAACCCAGCCTACGCACCGATGGTGTTCACCGAGGGCGTCGAGCTCCTCGGCATCGTCATCGCCCTGCTGCGTCGGGTTCAGTAAGAAGCCCCCTCTACGGCGAAGCATCAGCTTCGCCGCATCTCGCCCGCTTTGCGGTGGAGACGAGGAGCTCACCCTCCTACAACGAACCCCGAAAGACAATCGAAGCCGGTCCGACCATCCAGGCACCGTCTTCGTCGAACTCCACCAGCAGCTCGCCCCCTGACAGCTCGACAACGATCATGTCGCCGAGCCCTTCAGCGGCGCGGGCTGCGTATGCCGCAGCAGTTGCGCCGGTGCCGGAGGCTTTGGTCTCCCCGACCCCGCGTTCCCACACCCGTGCCCTGACCCGATTAGCGTCCACGACTTCGGCGAACTCGACGTTCACGCCCTCGGGAAACAGCGGGTCTCGCTCGATCTGCGGGCCGATCTCAGCCACCTCGGCCTTGGACACATCCTCGACCATGAGCACGGCGTGCGGGTTGCCAACCCCGACCGGCCGTACCGTATGACCGGCCACCGTGATCTCCTCGGTCCTGAAGGGATGCGGTTGTCCGACAAAGGCCCTCACCATGCCGTTGTCGAGAACGGTGACCGGATGGTCACCAACCGCGCTCTCGACAATGAACGATTTCTCATCAACCAGGCCGTCGGCAACAGACAGCACTGCCAGGCAACGCAACCCGTTGCCGCACATCTCCACTTCACCACCGTCGGCGTTCCAGTACCGCATCGCCACTCGACCCCGGTCGATCGGTGTCAACAGCAGCACCCCGTCGGCGCCGATGCCGGTATGGCGTTCACACCATTCCCGGATCTGTTCCGGGGCCGGCTCTTCGTCGACAACGATGAAGTCGTTTCCCAGCCCTTCGACCTTTACGAAGTCCATAGACCCTCGAGTTGCGACCACGCCGCTGCGAGGCGCTCGTTGGGATCATGGTGCCACGGAATCCAGCTGATCCGTGGATCACGACCGAAGAAGGTGCGTTGTCGCTTTGCCAGCGCCATGGTGGCCCGTATCGCCTCGGTACTGCCTTCCTCGAGCGAGGCCTCGCCTGTGACGACGCTGATCAGCTCCTTGTACCCAACCGCCTGGCGGGCGGTCCGCCCCATCACCGGCGTCAATGCGGCCACCTCGGCGAGCAGTCCCGAGGCCAGCATCGAGTCAAAGCGCTCCGTGACCCGCTCGGCTAGCTCTCCGCCGGGGTCGACACCGATGCCGACGAACGGACGACTGGGAACGTACCGGCGAACCGCGGTGGCCTGGGGACCGACCACCCTGCTCGACGGAGTCTTCCCGGTGAGGCGGAGCACCTCGACGGCGCGCAACACCCGGCGCGGGTTGGCCAAATCCATGACATCGCCGGCACCCGAATCGGCGGAGATCAGCTCCTCGACCAGGCTCTGCGGCGTGGCGGCTTCGAGCACGGAGCGGAGCTCGCCGTCGGTGGGTGGAAACTCGAGGGGATCGACCAGCGCCCGCAGATGCAGGCCGGACCCTCCGGCGAGAATGACATGTTCACCGGCATCGGCGAGCTCGTCGATCACCCGAGCGCCTCTGGCCTGGTACTCGGCCACGGACAGATCCTGGGACGGCTCGACAAGATCGATGAGGTGGTACCCGTAGCGTCTCCGTGACGCGGCATTCGGCTTGGCGGTGCCGATGTCCATGCCCCGGTACACCTGCATCGAGTCGACCGAGACGATGACACCCTCGATCCGGTCGGCAATGGCCTCGGCGAGGGCGGACTTGCCCGAGGCGGTGGGACCGACGACGGCGACGAGGGTCAGACCAGCTCCCCTTCGAGATAGTGCGGCGCCGCCCTGGTGATACGGACATCGAGAAACGCCCCTGGGGTGAACTCACCGACAACGTGGACGATCCGATTTCCCTCTGTGCGTGTCGTGGCCACCGTGGGATCACGACGCGATGGCCCTTCTACGAGAACCTCTGCCTCGGCCCCGACCGCGGCCTCATTATGCTCGAAGGTGATGCGGCTCTGCTGTTCGACGAGCCGGTCGAACCGCTCCTGGACGACCTGTGCGTCGATCTGGTCACCCATCTCCGCAGCCGGCGTTCCCGGTCGCGGCGAGAACTGGAACATGAAGGCGTTGTCGAACCGTGCCTCGGCCATCACGGCCATGGTTCGATCGAAGTCTTCGGCGGTTTCGCCGGGAAAGCCGACAATGACGTCGGTTGACACCGACAGGGCGGGAATGATGCGGCGCGCCATTGCCAGCTTCTTGAGAAACCGCTTGGCGGTGTAACCGCGGTGCATCGCAGCCAGAATGCGGTCGCTCCCCGACTGCAGTGGGAGATGCAGCTGTGCGGCAACCGAAGGAGTCTCCGCCATGGCGCGCACCACGTCCTCCTGAATGTCCTTTGGGTGTGGGCTGGTGTAACGGATGCGGCGGATCCCATCGACGTTGCCAACTCTCCGCAGCAGGTCGGCGAACAGGGGCTTGCGTCCGTTGAGGTCGAGGTCACGACCATAGGAGTTGACGTTCTGGCCAAGCAGAGTGGCCTCGACGACGCCCGAGGAGGCCAGTCGCTCCACCTCGCCGATGATGTCGCCGGGGCGGCGGCTGATCTCGCGGCCGCGCACGATGGGCACGATGCAGAACGTGCAGCTGTTGTTGCACCCGACCGTGATGGTCACCCATGCCGAGTGGTCGCTCTCCCTGTGCACCGGAAGATGCGAAGGGATGTCATCGCGATCGGTGGACTGTTCCCAGATCTCGGTGACCGGCCCCCATTCGTCGGCGTGGTCGAGCAGATCGAGGACCCGATGGGCATTGTGGGTGCCGAACACGACGTCGACCCAGCCGGCGCGCTCCCGCACCAGATCCTTGTCCTTTTGAGCGGCGCAACCCCCGACGGCTATCCGAATCCCGGGGCTGAGGTCCTTGAACGCCTTCAGCCCACCCAGGTAGCCGTAGAGCTTCTGGTCGGCGTTGTCGCGGATCGTGCACGTGTTGACGACGATGAGATCTGCGTCGTCTGCCCGGTGCACCCGGGTCATCCCGTCGGTGTCGAGCAGCCCGGCGATGCGCTCGGTGTCGTGGGCGTTCATCTGGCAACCAAAGGTCCGGATGAAGTAGGTACTGCCCACCCTGCGTGGCACCCGGACCTCGCGAGTGGTAGGCAGGTCGAGCATGATCGATTTGCTCATGGCTGGTCCTTGGTGCCGCTCAAGCTCGCTGCGCTCGCCTCGCTCAACACCTCCCGCTCTCGCCGCCTTCGGCGGCGGGCCGCTCGGGCCCCGCTCAAGCTCGAACCGCTCGCCTCGCTCAACGGGCGAAGTCCTTTGCCCGAAACTCTCTGATGACCGTCACTTCGATCTGGCCGGGATACTGGAGGTCTTCCTCGAGTCGTCTCGCAATGCGCCGTGACAGGGCCGATGCAGCCAGATCATCCACGGCGCTCGGCTCGACGACCACACGGATCTCGCGTCCGGCCTGCAGCGCGAATACTCGTTCCACACCTTCGAAGGAGGCTGCGATCTCCTCGAGCCGCTCCAGCCGGCGCACGTACGACTCCAGGGCCTCGCGCCGGGCACCCGGTCGTGCCGCAGAAACCGTGTCAGCCGCCTGAACGAGGATGGCGATGAGGGTCCGCGGCTCGACCTCATTGTGATGGGCCTCGATGGCGTGCACCACCGCAGGGCTCTCATCGAATCGGCGGGCGATTTCGGCACCGACCAGGGCATGAGCACCCCCGATCTCGTGAGAGACCGCCTTGCCGATGTCGTGGAGGAAGGCGGCTCGCCGGGCCTCCACCTCGTCCACTCCCATCTCTGCGGCGAGCATGCCGGCGATATGGGCGGACTCGACGAGATGGTTCAGCACGTTCTGGCCGTAGCTGGTGCGATACCGCAGGCGACCGAGCAGCGTGATCAGCTCCGGGTGCATCTTGCTGAGCCCGACCTCCAGCAACGCCCATTCACCCGCGTCGCGGATCGATTGCTCGACCTCATCGCGGGCCTTGGCGTACGCCTCCTCAATGGAGGATGGATGAATCCTGCCACCCTCGACGAGCCGCTCCAGGGCTCGTCTCGCCACCTCGCGCCGTACCGGGTCGAAGGTTGAGATCGACACGGCTTCGGGTGTGTCGTCGACGATCAGGTTCACCCCTGCGATCGCTTCGAAGCTGCGGATATTGCGCCCATCCCGCCCAATGATCCGGCCCTTCATGTCGTCCGAAGGCAGGGGAACGACCGAGACCGTGGTCTCAGACACGACCTCGGCAGCAAGACGCTGGATGGCGGCCGCCAGGATGCGCTGGGCACGGCGCTCAGCCTCTTCGCGGGCCCTGGTGTCGAGCTCGCGGACCAACACCATGGCGTCGCGCTTGGCCTCGGCCTCCACTTTCTCCAACAGCTCGGCCTTCGCCGCCTTGGCGTCGACTCCCGCGGTGCGCTCCAGAGCGGAGCGCGCCTCCTCCTTCGCCGCTTCGGCGTCGGCTACCGCGGCATCGGCGCCTTGCTCTCGTGACAGCACGAGCTCCTCGCGCTGCGCGAGGTTTCCCGCCCGCTGTTCGAGGGTGGCCTCGCGTTGGACCAGCCGCGATTCCTGTGATCCCGCTTCAACGCGGCGATGCTCGAGCGTGGCGTCCTCTCGGTCGCGATAGGTCTCGGCCTTGGCCCTGGCCTCCTCTTCGGCCCGGGTCAGGATCCGTTGCGCTTCCAGACGAGCCTCGGCCAGCGCCTCGCTCGGGGTCTCCACCCTCTGCAAGCGGCGCGCCAGCACATATCCGCTGACGAACACGATGACCAAGGCGGCGGCCCCCAGCGCCCCTACAAGCCACTGTTCCATTGCTGCCTTCTTCCGGCGTCCCAAAACGCCGCATGCCGAGCCGCTAGGGCTCGGCACACACCGGGCACAACACCGCGCAGGTGAGGGGGCTTACTCCCCTTCGCTCACTTCGGCTGCTGTTCTCCGGGTCGACATACGTTCTGGTCCGTCTGGTAGTAGTTGTGTTTCGGTATGTGTCGTAATCCGATCCTACCCCAAGAGGGACTAGTTCGGAGCGCGAAATCTCAGAAAGTCCGTCTTGCGAGGCTGGCTCACGCTGCGTCGGCGCAGCACCCTTCAGAATCAAGCGATCCGGTCGTGGGCGGTGGCTCCGTGGAGACGTCGGGCCCTTGTTCACCGCGAGAACTGCTGAGCACAAGCGGCTCTCGCTCTCGTCGCGCACGTCTCGGTGCCAGCGCGGCGATCCCGACCCCAGCCAAGATCAGGGGCAGGGCTATGAAGGCCGGACCGGTGAGGACCTCGGCTCCCAGGGTCACGCCGAGCGCCACCGCCACCACCGGGTTGGCGTAGGCGTAGCTGGTGGCGAGCGCCGGGCGAACGGTGCGGAGCAAGTAGACATAGGCGGTGTAGGCGACGATCGAGCCGAACACGATCAGGTAGGCGAGGGCGAGCCAGGCGGAGGCAGACGGAGCCTGGGTGATCCGTTCCCCCCGCAGGCCGCCAAGCATCGCCAGGACGGCTCCACCGGCCAGCAGCTGGGTGGCGGTGGCCATCGCCGGCCGAGGAAAATCCAGGTGTGATCCCCACACCGAACCGATCGACCACAGGATCGGGGCGATCGCCAGAAGGATCAAGCCGGCCGGGTTGGACACGAAATCGCCTTCCTGGGCCAGCACCAGAACGCCCACGAACCCGACGACGAGACCAACCCATTCCAGGCGCGTCGGCCACCGGCCGAACAGCCCGCTCACCAGTGCCGCCCACAGGGGTATGACCGCCACCGCCGTCGCCGCCACACCGGAGCCCACACCGAAGTCTTCGGCGAGGGTGACGAGCCCGACTCCTCCCGCCAGCATGAGTGCCCCCACCCTGGCGGCGTTCCACCACTGGCGCCGGGTGGGAGCGGGAGTCCCGCGCAGACGCAGCACGGTGTACAGGATCCCGCCCGCTACTAGAAAGCGGATTGCGCTCAACAGGAACGGTGGGAACCCCTCGAGACCGAATCGGATCGCAAGGTAGGTCGATCCCCAGATGAGGTAGACGGCGGCGAGGGCGGCACCAACGACGAGTCCACTCGGGGAGGTTGAGCCGGTGGGCTCAACCTCTGCTGCGGATACTGCCGGTGTCCTCGTCGCCACCATCGGATGGTCCTTTGGTAATGGGCTATATTAAATACATACATTACACTGATTAGTAGGAGATGTAACGAGTCAAATGGATTTCTCCCATTACAGCGATGAGCCGGTGCGGATGGCCGTGGCTCTGATCAACTCCATCGACGTGGTGACCGGCGAGGAGACGCTGCAGACACCCGAGGACGTCGGGACGTTCATCGACGCCTGGGACGGCGATTGGTTCGACGGTGACCGGCCCCTTTCCGAGAGCGACCTCCATGAGGTCCGTGCCCTCCGCTCCCGGCTGCGGGAGGTGTTCAGCGCGGCCGATGCGCGAGAGGCGGCAGCCTCGCTCAACGCCGTGCTGGGGGACGTCTCGGCGACACCCAGGGTGAGCGTTCACGGCGAGGGGCCCCATCTCCACTTCGAGCCCGAAGGGGGCAGCCCGGCCCGCTGGCTGGGGGCGGTGGGAGCCATGGGACTGGCGACGGCGCTGATCGAGGGCGGGTTTGACCGCTTTGGACGGTGCGCCTCCACGACCTGCGACGACGTCTACGTGGACACTTCGCGCAACCGCTCCCGCCTCCACTGCTCTGACTCCTGCACAACCAGGGAGAGCGTCGCCGCCTACCGGAGACGCCAGCGGGCGTTGTAGCCCACGGTCTGGGGACTCGGGCCTTTCGCGCCAGGTCCCGGGTCGCCCGGTGAATCCTCCCGACCCTCAAATATGACGACTCTCCAACGAACGTCGAACGTGCTTCGTGCTCGACCTCTTCTGCTACACCAAGCCTTCTGGCGACACGCCGCCCCGGAGCCAGGAAACACCATTTGTGGCAAAGGAGTAGAAGTACGTTCCAAAGAACGCCGCCGCAACGAAGGGCGCAGTCTCTGGAACCAGCCAGGCAGCAACAAGGGCAACGTTGACCAACAGAATCGCCACCACTGATGTTGTCCTGGCGCGAATGAGTTGTGGCATCGGGAACGGGACGAGCATCGACGCCGAATTGAAGAGAAAGATCGCCACCAGAGGCACGGTGATGTCGAAGCCGTACGCGTTCTGCAGAACGACCACCAACAGCAGCTGACGCATCAGTTCGTTGGTCGGCGACCCCATTCCGTAGGTCGGCGAAGGGCCCAGTCGGTGTCCAGTACGGAGGAGAACGGCCACAGCCGCAACCGCGCTGGCTCCGAGAACGATCCCGCCGAATTCGGCGCCGACCGCGAACGCAATCAGGATAGAGGCCACCGCGTCGGCCACATTGTCCAAGCGGGCACCGAGGTCACTGGACAGGCCGAGTTCCCTGGCGAGAATTCCGTCGAGATCGTCCATGAAGTTGTTGTAGACGATGAGCGCAGGAACATACGAGAACCCATCTTCCAGGAAGAGAATCGACAGCGGCACCACCCCGAGTATCGAAACGATGTTCGGGAGATTGCGGTAGATCTCCTTGAACCACCCTCGATTTTCTTCGGGTGTCATGCTCCGATGGTCGACGGCGGATCGTAGAAGAGCTGTTGGGCAGCGACGAGGTCGTCGGGGCTGTCGATTTCGCTCCAGCGTCCAGAGTCAAAGTTGACCGCCTCGAGAGGTAGCAGCCCCTCAACCGCCATATCCGCGAAAACGGATTCGTAGTAGTCGTGCACTCTCCCGGCTGCGATGCGCAGGTCGAGTCTTCGGGTCACTTCGTGCCAGATCGACATCGACAAGCTGTACATGTTGACCGTCTTGTATGAAAGTCGAGGACCGTCGAGCCCCCCGACGCGGAACAGTTCGACAATTCCGGCGTCATCGATCGAGACCGTCGTCCCGTGCATGTGTGGGAGGAGCTTGCCAACGGCAATGCGATCGCTGACACTCATCAATCCCAGGAGGCGAGGGTCGAACACGAGATCGGACTCGATGAGAACGAACGGCGCTTCGATGTAGTCACGGGCGAGCCACAACGAATAGATGTTGTTCGTCGTCGCATAACGGCGACTATCTATGTAGTGAATCTCTAATCCGGAAGCGTGCACCTTCAAGTAGTCGCGAATCTGCTCGCCTCGATATCCCACGACGACTACCAGGCGCTCGAAG
>Ga0255058_10001669_pt1 | contig 12500 bp, 11 predicted proteins | sample Cases_109_9_MG_FD_188637 | JGI IMG/M metagenome (GOLD analysis project Ga0255058, IMG submission 188637) | Seawater microbial communities from Amundsen Gulf, Northwest Territories, Canada - Cases_109_9 | ecosystem: Environmental > Aquatic > Marine > Gulf | place: Canada: Northwest Territories... | reverse complement strand
AATCGGGCCGAAGATATCTTGGAATTGGGTGTGGGTGTATTCTCGCACAGCACTGTTTAATAAAAGATATTCATCAGGTCCTGTTTTTGTAGGTTTAAAATAGGGGAAATCAGTACTTCCTTTTTTCCCGTCCGATTCGGAAACGAATTCTATCTTCCCTGAGGAGGTCTGATATTCATCCAGAGGTTTGTACTTCATCTGAACCTGGTTTCCATCCAAAAGCTGCTGGAACGTGTCTTTGGCCAATGCACCATCAAAGGCTCTTTCTAAGGCTTCCCAAGGGGGCTCATAGACCATTTCGGAGCCGGTGTTTAGCCGTTTAGCCAGACCCACCATGACCTCTATTTCATCTTTACTCTCTCCCAAAGGAGCGATGACTCGGTTTGATTTTCTGACATACCAGTGGGACCAGGGAACGACGATATCTTCCTTTTCCAAATAAGATGTTGCAGGCAACACCACGTCTGCAAAGTCGACCGTTTCGTTCCAGTGGGGATCGTGAACCACCATAAAAACATCATTTTTTACAAGCCCTCGGCGAAACGCGCTCTGGTTCGGTAAAGTCAATGCCGGATTTGTTCCGTAGACATAGATGAACTTGAATTCCCCTGCCAAAACAGCGTCGCTTAAGGCCACCTGACTCGTCACTTTCGGCGATTTTCTGACCAGGCTTTGGCCGGTCAGATAATTGGTGTCCACATCTATCCCGCTGCTGTTGCCATAAAAAAACCCCCGGTGTTGACCTATCAGTGAAGGAAGCAGGGAAACGGCCCGAACAGCTTGGGCACCCTGATTGGATTTTTGAAAACCGATGCCGATCATGGTTGCACTCGGCCTGTGCTCGCCATAAACTTGGGCCAACTTTTCGATATGGCGCTCTTGAACGCCGGTTGCCGCTGCAGTTTTCTCCAAAGTCCATTTTTTAACCTGTTCTTTGTATATATCAAAACCGATCGTCCAGGCGTTGATAAACTCACCATCAATTCGATTTTGCTGAATCAGGTGATTTGCGATACCATTGGCCAATACCACGTCAGTTTCCGGGCGTGGCGCTATCCATAAATCAGCTTTTTTGGCGGTTTCAGATCGTCTCGAATCGATTACCGCGATGAGTGCTCCCTGTTTTTTGCGGGCATCGTTGGCCAAAGCCCAGATGTGGGGTGCGGAAACAACCGGATTGAATCCCCAAAACAGAATCAGTTTCTGATTGACCAGCTGTTCAGGTTGAAGCCCATATCCCAGTCCGTAGTGAAGCCTTAGCCCCGCGTGACCGGATAGGCTGCAAATGCTGTGATCGGTTTCCGTTGCGCCCAGGGCTTTCCAAAGGCGCTGGGAGAATTGCTCCACCAGAAGCCCCATGTTGCCGGCATAATGTACCAACAAAAGCTTATCCGGTCCCCACCGATCCAGAACCGTGTTGATCTGTCCGGTAACCGTGTCGAATGCCTCCTTCCAGGACGCACGGGTAAAGGTCCGTCCGGGTTTGGAATCGTTTCGGATCTGGGGATAGAGGACGCGATTTTGATAAACCCGCTCTGGATCTTTTGGACTGCGCATACAGGTAAATCCCCTGGTTACCGGATTTTCCTTGCTACCGCTTAATTTCACCAACCTGCCATTGTCATCTATCTGGGCTTCCAAAGAGCAGGTGCTGTAGCAATCCCGCGGACATACGGTCTGAATTGTTTTCATGGGATTCTACTCCTTCGTTATTTAAATGGAATAAATTTTCAAGTTTCGCACCTGGTATTTTGAGAAAAGTCGCATCAGGCATAGGGTAACCAGATGCGGCACTGTGCCCCATTGGGGGTGCGAAACTTGAGTAAATTTATAATATGGCAAATCATGGGTGTCAAACATCTGTGGCGTTTTCAAATGCAGATCCGTCATATTTCAAAAATATCCATATCAGCTGCAAATTATAAAGAAAACAAGGACGCCTTAATCTCGGTGACGATCGTTAACCATAAAAAGCAGGATTAATACCGTCTCTTAACATTCAAAGTGGGTATTTTGATTCCGTATTAAATACCCAAAAAAAAAGTATTGCTTTTTTCGCCCCATATGATAAAGAAATATTATTTCCTGTTTTTGCTAGCTTATTCACTACATTCGATATAATATCCAGACGCCTTTAAACGGTTGATGGCATGGATTGGATAATAAAACCCAACTGCTAATCTGTTCAATGGAAAAAATTATTGACATGGATACTCTTATTTATGTAAATATCAAAGAACTTGCCCCCCGTTTGACACGCCACAAGGCCTCGGACGGGGTTATTTTTTTGTGGAGGGGTCATGCACAGTGAGCCCCTTAATAAACGAGCAGTCACTTTCGTAGATGGACAGAACCTTTACCACTACGCCCGGGAATCCTTTGGTCATACCTACCCTAATTACGACGTTTCAGCCCTGGGCCAAAGAATCTGTCTGCAAAAAGGCTGGAATTTGACTCAAGTCCGTTTCTACACCGGCGTTCCTGATCATCAGGACAATCCCTTCTGGAACCATTTCTGGTCACACAAATTGGCGATGTTGGGAAGGCAGGGTGTGATTACCTACCACCGATCGCTTCGCTATCGTAACCAGCGGGTCAAACTTCGAGACGGTACCGAGCATATTCTTTTGATCGAAGAGGAAAAGGGAATCGACGTGCGGATAGGAATCGATATTATTCGCATGGCACATCAAAACAAATATGATATTGCCATTATTTTTAGCCAGGATCAAGACCTCGCAGAAGTGGCCACAGAAATTCGCACAGTTGCGCAGGAACAGGACCGTTGGATCAAAATAGCCAGTGCTTTTCCACTAAGCCCAACCAGCGCAAATCGTCGTGGGATCGACAAGACCGATTGGATTCCTATCGACCGAGCGACCTATGATGCCTGCCTTGATAAAAGAGATTACCGGCCGAAAACAAATTAAGCATAGATGCCAACAGAAAAAATCACAGGCAAGATTTATCTCGTCCGGGGTCAAAAGATTATGTTAGGATTGATCTGTTTTAAAATATGACAAATTCCATCGACAAAATTCATTTTCAAGAACTGGCCGAACAAGATCCGGCAGATGTTTGCAGGCGAGCATTATGTACATATGATGATGTGAAGAAGTTTTATACTGTATCTTTGTGGGGGGAGGAATACGCTATATATCCCCATGAGTTTAAGATTGATCGTATGGGTAAAAATGTTCAAAGCCCCCATGATTATTTGTATCTCTTTATTATACATTATCTTTTGACATCAAAAGAAATTGACATAAGCAGAGAATGGATATCAGAAAAAGATATTCCTGGCGGTACTACATTTTTCCGCGGCCCTCACGCAATACCAACTCATTTAATCTCTAAGCGATTCGGCAATAATATTAAAAAATTCAGGAAAAGATGTGAACAACTTCATGGTATTCCACTTGATATTGTAGATGTGGCATATCGCTTCGAAATAACAGCGCATATTCCAGTGGCAGCTTTATATTGGGAAGGAGATGATGAGTTTTTGCCTGAGGCGAAAATACTATACGATAGAACCATTACTGAGCATTTGGCATCTGATATTATATTTGCCTTAGCCGTTGAAATTTGTACAAGATTAGGAAGGCCCCACGACTAACCCGAATCTCACGGCCAAGAGACTCGCCTCAGGAAAGATCGGCTGTATCGGATTATACACACCCTTAATAATACCCCTATTCCGCAACTATACATTCATGGAAATGATTTCAGGCATTCAAGATGTTTTGAGTGAATTAGACTGCCAGCATTGATATTGATGATTATCACGGGTCGATTCCGCACAGCATTCACGCAGTTGAGGGCAAAATCTGAGGATTGACTTCCAATCCCGATTATGCTTAAAAAGGTGCTTCGTATCGGTGATGCTGATGATCATAGTCATCACACTAAAAGTGATCCAATTTCGCTACCTTGAGAGGAAGATGCAATATCGATGGTCGAGAACAGGCCGTTTAGGACGATCCTGACCCATGCGATCCTGATCATGGGAATCTTCATCATCATTTTCCCAATCTATATCACATTGGTCGCATCGACCCACAAAAAAAAAGATATCGCGACTACCGTGCAGCCGTGGTTTGGCGATCAGCTCATCGAGAACTACACGACCATCCTCAAATCAGGCAAAAAAACAGCAGGTGGCGTTCCGGTTTGGCCGATGATGATTAACAGTTTGATTATGGCGATCGGTATCGTCGTCGGCAAGATTTCGATCTCGATTATCTCAGCCTACGCCATCGTTTATTTCCGGTTTCCACTCAGGATGACGTTTTTTTGGATTATATTTATGACCCTTATGCTGCCTGTTGAGGTGCGCATCCTGCCGACCTTTAAGGTGGTTGCAGATCTCGGATTGTTGAACACCTATACAGGGCTTACGATCCCTCTGATTGCTTCGGCAACCGCCACCTTTCTGTTCCGCCAGTTCTTCATGACGGTGCCGGATGAATTGCTCGAAGCCGCCCGCGTCGATGGGGCGGGTCCCATGCGTTTCTTTCTGACAATCCTGTTGCCGCTGTCGAGGACGAACATCGCAGCGCTGACAGTGATCCTTTTCATCTATGGCTGGAACCAGTACCTGTGGCCACTTCTGATTACAACGGACCCAAAAATGATGACTATCGTCATGGGGGTTCAGCGCATGCTTTTTGTTGCCGATTCGATACCCGAATGGCATCTGACAATGGCGTTTGCGATTCTGGCCATGCTACCGCCTGCGGTGGTGGTACTCGTCATGCAGCGGCAGTTTGTTAAGGGTTTGATTGAAACTGAAAAATAGCTCAAAGGAGGTGATGCGATCGCCCGAACATTTTTTCAACTTTTAGTAGAGTTATCAATCTAATGAGCAACAATTTCCACAGAAACTTGAGTTTAAACATTGATTCATGATGATCCGACGGTTATACAGGTTGTGTTTTACAGTTTTAAAATCTCAAGTTGATAAATCGTTGGCATTCAAACAAAAGGAGGTAAAATTTTTTAGGGGCGTTTTTTAGGATTGCTTTTATCAACCAAATAAAAAAGGAGGCTAAAGTATGAAAAAGTTTGCATTATTAATCGCTGTCATCTTTGTGTTTGGTGTTGTAGCAACAAATGCGACGGCAGCCACTGAGATCCAATGGTGGCACGCCATGGGCGGTGTCCTCGGCAACCGGGTCAATGAGATTTGTGCCGGTTTTAACGCCAGCCAGTCCCAATATGTTGTTAAACCGGTATACAAGGGCAACTACACGGAAACTATGACGGCTGCGGTGGCCGCTTTCCGTTCCGGGAAAGGCCCTCATATCGTCCAGGTGTTTGAGGTGGGTACGGCGACGATGATGGCAGCCAAAGGCGCCGTTTACCCGGTCTATAAGCTGATGGCGGATTCTGGCGAGCCTTTTGATGAGAGCCGTTATCTTTCCTCGGTCATCGGCTATTACACCACAACCGACGGCAAGTTGCTGTCGATGCCGTTCAACAGTTCCACTCCGGTTGTGTTTTGGAACAAGGAAGCTTTCAAAAAGGCGGGGCTCGATGGACCGCCGAAGACCTGGGAGGAGGTCGGAACTTTTAGCAAAAAGATGATCGACGCCGGTGTCGTGGAATACGGATTTACCACGGGATGGCAATCCTGGGTTCAGCTGGAGAACTTCAGCGCCTGGCATGATGTCCCCTTTGCAACCAAAGAAAACGGTTTTGCCGGGTTGGATACCGAGTTCAGTTTGAATAGCCCATTGCATGTTAGGCATATCCAGCAGTTGGCAGACTGGCAGAAGGATAAGATCTTCGTTTACGGCGGTCGCAGAGGTGATGGCAACCCGTTGTTTTCTGAAGGTCGGGCGGCCATGTTGATGAATTCATCGGCCTATTACGGTGGACTCGTGAAGGCCGCTAAATTCAAATTCGGCACCAGCAAACTGCCCTACTGGTCAGATGTGAAGGGCGCCCCCCGCAACAGCATCATCGGCGGCGCCACCCTGTGGGTTCTCAAAGGCAGAGACAAAGCCGATTATGCCGGCGTTGCCAAGTTCATGACCTACATGTCCGATGTATTTGTCCAGGCCTTCTGGCATCAAAACACCGGCTATGTTCCGATCACCAACGCCGCCTATGAATTGACCAAGGCCATCGGTTATTACGGGGAAAACGAGGGCCGCGATGTCGCCATCATCCAGATGAGCGGTACGCCAACGGCCAATTCGAAAGGTCTGCGCCTGGGCAGCTTCGTGCAGATCCGTGACATCATCAACGAAGAGCTCGAGGCGATTTGGGGAGGGAAGAAAACCGCCAAGCAAGGGCTCGATGACGCTGCGGCGCGTGGCAATAAACTGCTGCGCAAATTCGAAAAGGCAAACAAGTAACCTGAACATGTTGTTTGAAACCGGACCGCCGAAACCCAAGGCGGTCCGCCCTTTGTTTTAGATATTATGATAACAGGTTAACCAATGGAAAAACGTGTTGTTTTTAGAAATCGATGGCTGCCCTATTTACTGGTTACCCCCCAAATAACCATTACCCTTGTTTTTTTTATCTGGCCGGCAAGCCAGGCGCTCAGGCAGTCGGTTTTACTTGAAGACCCTTTTGGACTCAGCACGAAGTTCGTATGGTTTGATAATTTCATCGAACTGTTCTCCGATCCACTCTACTGGGGGACGCTTAAGACCACGGCTATCTTTAGTACCTGCACCTCCTTTCTCGCTCTTTCACTGGCCCTCCTCCTTGCTGTAATGGCCGACCGGGTGATAAAAGGGGCTGTGGTCTATAAGGCCGCACTCCTCTGGCCCTATGCGGTGGCTCCGGCGGTGGCCGGCGTATTGTGGCTTTTTATGTTTAGCCCGACCAACGGAATCCTGGCGCTAACCCTCAAGTCGCTCGGTTACAACTGGAACCATGTCCTAAAGGGGGGACAAGCCATGGTGCTGGTCGTGATCGCCGCCGCCTGGAAGCAGATTGCCTACAATTTTCTGTTTTTTCTAGCCGGTCTGCAAATGATACCCAAATCGTTAATCGAGGCGGCAGCCATCGACGGCGCCCGGCCGGCCAAAAGGTTCTGGACCATCATTTTCCCTTTGCTGACGCCCACCACTTTTTTTCTCATCGTGGTCAATGTGGTCTACGCCTTTTTCGATACATTCGGCATTATCCATGCCGTAACCCAGGGCGGGCCATATAAGGCGACGGAGATTCTGGTTTACAAGGTCTATAAGGATGGCTTTATCGGGCTTGACCTCGGTGGTTCGGCCGCCCAATCGGTGGTGCTGATGGTGATTGTCCTAGCACTTACTGTCATTCAATTTCGCTACCTTGAACGGAGGGTGCAGTACTGATGGTCGAAAATCGTCCTTTTTTCACAGTTCTGACCCACATTGTAATGATTCTGGGGCTGGCCATCGTCCTCTTCCCGATCTACATCGCCTTTGTGGCATCAACCCATGAAGCCAGGGATGTGCTGTCGACCGTACAGGGCTGGTTTGGCGGCAATTTGATCGATAACTACACGACAATATTAAAATCGGGCAAAGCGACGACCGGAGGTATACCCGTAGGTCACATGATGTGGAACAGCTTTATTATGGCTCTAGGTATCGTCGTCGGCAAGATCTCCATCTCCATCATTTCCGCCTATGCCATCGTCTATTTCCGCTTTCGGTTCAGAATGTTTTTTTTCTGGATTATTTTTATGACCCTGATGCTGCCGGTGGAGGTGCGTATTTTGCCCACCTATCATGTGGTGGCCAGCCTGGGCCTTTTGAATACTTATACAGGATTGACATTGCCGCTGATCGCATCCGCCACGGCCACTTTTCTTTTCCGGCAATTTTTTCTAACCGTGCCCGACGAATTAACCGAAGCTGCGCGTGTGGACGGAGCAGGTCCCATCCGTTTCTTCTTCGATGTCCTACTGCCCCTGTCTCGAACCAATATTGCGGCACTGTGCGTGATCCTTTTTATCTATGGCTGGAATCAATATCTGTGGCCGCTTCTGATCACTACGGAAAAAGATATGACCACCATTGTCATGGGGATTCAGGCCATGCTCTATGTGCCTGATGACATCAACGAGTGGAATAAAACCATGGCGACTGCAATTCTAGCCATGCTGCCACCGGTGGTGGTAATTTTGGCTTTGCAGCGCCAGTTTGTTAAGGGCTTGATTGAAACCGAGAAGTAGGAGTCTATTTTCATGGCTGATATAAGCTTAAAAGATATACGCAAGAATTACGGAAAAACAGAAGTTATCCATGGTATTAATTGCGACATTAAAGATGGTGAATTTATAGTCATCTTAGGCCCTTCCGGCTGCGGAAAGTCCACTGTGCTCAGGATGATTGCAGGCCTTGAGATTATTACGACAGGAGAGATCGCCATCAACGGAAAAACGGTCAATGACCTGGAACCTGCGGATCGAGATATTGCGATGGTGTTTCAAAACTATGCGCTTTATCCGCATATGAACGTCTTTAAAAATATGGCTTATGGCCTCAAAATCCGAAAAATGCCAAAAGCCGAGATTAAAAAGAGAGTTCAGAATGCAGCCAGAATACTTGAACTCACCGAATTTCTTGATCGCAAACCCAAAGAGCTTTCAGGCGGCCAGCGCCAGCGTGTTGCGATGGGGCGATGCATTGTCCGTGAACCCAAAGTATTCCTGTTTGACGAACCGCTGAGCAACCTTGATGCCAAACTCCGCGTTCAGATGCGACTGGAGCTCAGAAACCTTCATGAAGAACTCGGCATCACCAGTGTTTTTGTTACCCATGACCAGGTAGAGGCCATGACCCTCGGCGATCGGCTGATTGTCATCAACGACGGTTATGTTGAACAAATCGGTAGTCCCTTGGAAGTTTATGAACGGCCTGCCACACGGTTTGTGGCCGGTTTTATCGGCTCGCCGGCAGCAAATTTCTTCAACGCCCGATTGAGCGCAAATGGTGATCGGGTTGAACTCTCCAGCACCGACACCATACCGCTTTCCAATGCCGGCCTGCCAGACTATGGCGGGAAAGAGGTTGTTTTGGGAATTCGGCCAGAACATTTTGAGATTGCCGAAGAAGGCCCCGGTTCGATGCAAATCAAAGTGGATCATGTGGAGACTTTGGGCGCCGATACCCTGGTTCACGGGCATGTTGGGGAAGACAATACATTTTTAACGGTTCGTCTTTCTGATATACATCATTTCAAAAAAGGTACCGTAATACCACTTGTTGCCCCATCCGAAAAACTGCATCTGTTTGATAAGGAAAGCGGGAAGCGTATCGGGGATTAAAATACCGGATACTTCGCAACCATCCATCTCGTTAATCACATCCAGGTATAAAATTTTAGCTCGAAACAAGCGGATGATATAAGATAAAATTAAAAAGGACTTTTCAGCCATTTTAAAACACATGGATATGGGTTCAAAAGAGACGCAGGTATTGATCATCGGCGGTGGAGCGACCGGTACCGGTCTTGCCCGTGACCTTGCTATGCGGGGTGTTCGGTGCATCCTGGTGGAGCAAAAAGACATCAATGCAGGAGCATCCGGCGCCAATCATGGCCTTTTGCACAGTGGCGGCCGTTATGTTTCTTCAGATCCGGGGAGCGCGAAAGAATGCCGGCTGGAAGCGGAGCTATTAAAGGAACTGGCTCCACACTGTATCGAAGACACAGGTGGTCTGTTTGTAGCGGTTGAAGGCGACGATGAACAATATGTGGCGGATTTTCCCCATCTGTGCAGTCAATCGGATATCCCGGTAAAAGAATTGAGCGTTCAGGAAGCAAGGGAAATGGAACCTGTGCTTTCTGAAAAATTAATAGCGGCTTTTATGGTCGAAGACGCCTCCATCGATCCGTTTAAGCTCTCGATGGAAAATATTTTGCAGGCCCAGCATCTGGGGTCCACATTGCATTGTTTCACGAAAGTGGTCGGTTTTGACAAGGGCAGCCATCGGATCCAAGCCACCCGTTTGTTGAACATGCTCACCAATGAAGAATTTACCATCGAAGCAGAACAGGTGGTTAACGCCACCGGTGCCTGGGCCGGCGTTATTGCGGATTTAGCCGGTGCGACGATCCCGATAGTCTTTTCCAAAGGGAGTCTGTTGATCACCCACAACCGGATCTCCGACCGGGTGATAAACCGGCTGCGGCCATCCTCAAGCGCCGATATTCTGGTCCCGGGTGGAACGGTATCCATCCTCGGGACAACTTCCGTCAGGATCGATTCGCTGGACCGCATTCACCCCACAATCGAAGAGGTGGACGCCATTGTGGAAGAGGCCGCTGCAATGATACCGGTGTTGGAGGAGAGTCGTTATATCAGAGCGTATGCCGGGGTTCGGCCTCTGGTCGGATCGAAGTCTTCCGGTGACGATCGAAGTGTCAGTAGGGGGTTTGCCCTTCTGGATCATGCCGAAGACGGCGCGGAAAATTTTACCACCATCACCGGTGGAAAACTCACCACCTACCGCTACATGGCGGAGAAGACGGCGGATATGGTCTGTGGCAAGCTGGGTGTCTCCAAACCCTGCCTGACCCGAACCGAACCGCTTCCCACTACCCAGGCCGGTCAATGGACGGAGGCGGGACTGGCGCCAAAACTCTGGTTGGCGCATCACGATCCTGAAGACATCCTCCTTTGCGAATGCGAAATGGTTCCCAAAAGTGTTGTGGACGAGATCATCGCCTCCATCCACGAACAAAAAGGCCGGTCTGATCTCAATGCGATTGGACTCCGGAGTCGAATCGGCAAAGGGGCGTGTCAGGGCACCTTTTGCGGGCCCAGGGTGACCAGCTATCTGTATGACCAAAACCAAGTGCTTCCAGATAAGTGCCTCCATCATCTAAGAGAATTTCTTGCCGGCAGATGGAAAGGACAACATCCCATCCTCTGGGACAGGCAGCTCATTCAATCGGAACTTTTGGAAGCCATGCATTGTGGATTTTTTGGCCTGGAATTGGAGAACCAACCTTAATACATGCATGAATCTGAATCGATTACATATGATCTTGCCGTCATAGGTACCGGTATGGCCGGTATGGCTGCCGGATTGTTTGCTGTCAACAGGGGGCTTTCCATTGTCCAGATCGGCGGTACCAAGGAGATCATTTTTGCCAGTGGCCTGTTCGATTTAATGGGTGTTCATCCAGCAGAAACAGGGCATTTGTGGCAAGATCCCTGGGGAGCCATCGACGCCCTTGTCCGGGATTTGCCAAGCCATCCCTATGCCCGTGTGAAAAAGGAGGACATTCAAGCGGCTTTTGACGAAATTCTTTCCGCTTTTCAAGAGGCGGATCTTAATTATTGCAGGCATCGGAACCGCAATGCAAACTTGTTGACTCCGATGGGAACCATCAAGACAACCTACTGTGTCCCCAAAAGCATGTGGAACGGTGTAAGGGCCCTGGAAGAAAAGGATGCCTGTTTACTCATCGACATCCGAGGCCTGAAAGGGTTTAGCGGCGGGCTCATCAAAAATGTGGGAAAAGACCATTGGCCGGATCTATCTCACCATCGCATCGTATTTCCCGGAACCGAGCACCTGACTGAAGTCTATGCGGAACACCTGGCCAATGCTTTGATATTATCGCAAAACAGGGAAAAGCTGGCCCAGGTCGTGCGGCCCCTTGTCAAGGATGTCCGAGCAGTGGGTATGCCCGCGATTTTAGGTCTCTACAGACCCGATGAGGTGATTGCCGATTTAGAAAGAATGATCGGGACAGCGGTATTTGAAATTCCCACCATGCCGCCTTCGGTTTCCGGTCTCAGGCTCAAAGAAGCCTTTGAACGTCAGCTTCGCTCCAAGGGGGTCCGATATTTTTCACGGAAAAAAGTATTGGAGGCCAATTCAGGGATTGACAATGATTTTGAACTCGGCATCGGGAGCACAGCGGTTGAAAGAAGGGTGAAATCAAAGGGAGTCATTCTGGCCAGCGGCCGATTTTTAGGCGGGGGGTTGCATGCTGACAGAAGTCATATCCGGGAGACGGTTTTCGATTTGTATGTCCGACAACCTGAAAAGAGAACGAAATGGCACCACGAAAATTTTTTGCACCCCGGAGGACACCCGATAAACTGCGCAGGCCTGGAAACCGATCACAAATTTCGACCGTTGGGGAAAAATGGCCGCCCCGCCTTTGATAGGCTCTTTGCAGCTGGATCGATTCTGGCCCATCAGGATTGGAAACGACAGAAATGCGGCGCCGGGCTTGCCATCGCCACCGCCTATGCTGCTGTAAATGCCTTTGTGCGGCATTGTCATTGATTTTTCACTTGGTTAAGGAGGGGTGTAAAAACAACGTATTTTTCAATTGAAAAGGAATTTATATGATAGATAAACTGATCAAAGACATGGAGCTTGCAATCCGATCGATAAGAAAATGGCCGGGTAAAAAAATTCAATTATTTCACCACAATGATTCCGATGGACTCTGTTCCGGGGCCATCCTTCAAAAGACTTTTGAAAGAGCTGGATATGATGTTCACCGGTTTAGCCTGGAAAAACCGTATCCGG
>Ga0255058_10001668_pt1 | contig 12500 bp, 9 predicted proteins | sample Cases_109_9_MG_FD_188637 | JGI IMG/M metagenome (GOLD analysis project Ga0255058, IMG submission 188637) | Seawater microbial communities from Amundsen Gulf, Northwest Territories, Canada - Cases_109_9 | ecosystem: Environmental > Aquatic > Marine > Gulf | place: Canada: Northwest Territories... | reverse complement strand
AGGGGGCGAGTCGCCCCGAGGTCTATTAGTGTTATAGTTAAGTATAACACTAGATAACTATAACGCAACATCGGTAAAACCTCGGGCAAATTGCCAGTTATTTCTTTAAAGTCATACAGTTAGAAGAATCTACGAGCTTGTACGGGCAGGAAATTCCCGATTTTCGTGGCTGGATGGGTCTCGACGGGCAATTTTTAGGACTGCCGAGGCCGTTTGCGACCCACCGCTCCCGCGGGAAGAAAGAGCCCGTTCCATGCTCTCTCTTTGCTTAGATGCACCAAAGCGGGTTTTGGATTGCCGGGCGCGCAAGAATGGGGGCACCCATTAGCCGGCCTGTGTCAATAGTTTGATCAAAAGCCTGCCGGGAAGAATCAGCATAGCTGGTTTGCGTTAGCGGCTGCCCTCGTTTTTTACGCAACTCGCACCCATTTTGTCTCAGTCTTTGGTGTCGAATCAAGACGATCCGCACCAGCCACCCATCTGGATCAAGGAAGCGCCTCCGGCGGCGCGATAGGAGGCGGCTAGAGAAAATACTGCGACAGGAACGGGTTCATCATGCGGTTGTCCGGGTCGAGTTGGCGTCGGATTCTGCAAAAGAAACTCAGCCGGGTGCCGAAAACTTCACCGGCATAGTCAGGCAACAAACCACGGGTTTGATTAAAGAACGGTACACCACCCCAGTGTTGCGCGAATTCAGCAAAGTCGATTGCGAAATTTTCCCAGCCTTTTGTCTGGGTCGACACTGCGCGCAATGCGAACATCGGCTCATCAAAAGAGGGTGACAGCATCGCCGAACGATCGCGGCTCAGGCGATAGCCGACGGTCGGCATGTCGCAGCGAAAGCCGCTCTCTTTCTGCATTCTGAGACAAAAATCAGCATAAGTCTGGATAACGATGGCAAAATCAGCCGCCGGAAACATCCACGTCGAATAATTCAAAGGGCTGGAATCGTTGGTCGCGCCGTGAGCGGTTGAATTGCTGCCCGAAGATACCAACCTGTTGTTGACGATTCCCTGGGTAGCTTTGCTGATCTCGTCAATGATCCGGTAGCGAACACCAGAAACGGGAACAATGCGATTCAGGGACTTGAATACGTTCGGCAGTACCGTGCTTTCGCCCCAGTCCTTGATCTTCCAGGCGATTTTCCGGGTTGAGCGTACTTCTGCAACGTAGCGCCTGAGATCGAGATAGACACGATCTCTGAAGGGCATCAGGTAAAACTTGATGCCAACGTCGATTTTCGAAAGTTTTTCGGTTGCTGCGGCAAATTGCCTGATCGTGCAACGGCGATGTACCGCGGAGAACGGCGTTATCGGTCTTACCCTGAGCGTCAATTCATAAATAACACCGAGCGTGCCGTAGCTGAGGCGAAATGCATGCAGCAGGTTTTTCTTGTCATGACTGACCTGCAGCAGACGCCCATCCGGCGTAACGAGTTTCACGCTCAATACCTGCGAGGCGAAGAAAGCGCCGTCGTTGGCAATAGACGGACCAATGCATCCACCGGCAACAGCGCCGCCGACCGTGCGGTGCAGAAGGTCATGACTTCCGGCGAGTTCAAGGCCATGCACCGACAGCGCATCGATAAGTTTGCCAATGCGCACGCCGGCCTGTACCACAACCGTGTCGTTATACGCATCGATATTGACGATGTCATCGAAGCCGGTCATATCGATGACGGTGCCAATCGTGGACGTCGTGCAGTCTGTCGATGAACTGTTCGCACCCATCGGTCTGAACGGCGCCGGGTAGGTGGACATCGGGTCCAGCGATTTGCGCAGTTCTTGCAGATTAAGCGGCCGGATTACCGACGGTTCGGACTTGATGACTCGATACCTGCCTGAACTACGAAGGCTTTCTGCGCTAACGGACATATCTGGCTCCACGTGTCGAATGTCATTCGGACTCGGACACGGCACATGCGCGAGAGCAACGGTCAGAAAGGAAATTATGGCCGGGCGCCAACGACAGCAGCACGCTGTCATAATGAACAAATCGCGTTGGCAACCCCGCTGTCTTAGGTTTCCCCTTAGACCGGTGGCTTTGCGGCCCCTTCTTTCAAAAGGTGTGCCTTTGTCCTACGACTTGAGATCGTTGCACACAGGGGAAGTGACTGTCAATTGCGACACTTTTGCCGTGCCGGATGATGTTAAATCGGCGCTTTGTAGTTGTGAATGAACAGACTGAGTAACCGCTAAAGTTCAGCGGTACTCGAAGGTCATACCGAGCGTCATTCCGAGCGCAGGTTTCTGAACGCGAAACGCCTCATTGTTCAGCAATACTGTCGCGTCGTTGAGCGGTGCCCACGCGACTATGCCGAGTTGCAGGCGGTACTGCCAGTCGCGGCCAAGTTTTGCTGCATTGAAACGCAAACCGGTGGCCCCATTCACCACGCCGCGATGAGTGGTATCGGACTTCTGACCGGCCAGGGCGTTGTCACCGATCAGTTGCTCACTACGCCATCCACCACCCAGGGCGCCGTAGGCGCTGATCCAGGGCGCGCTGTTCGACAGCTGCCGCTCCCATTCCAGGCCGACGGTCAGTTGCCGGCTGCGGACGAATACGGCGTTGTTGGATCCATACTGCGGCTCGCCTAACTTTGTTTCCAGCACAACGGATTCACGCCAGCCGCTATCACCTGACGTGAACAGCTTGCTGCGAAATTTGCCCGCCAATTGCACCTGGATATCGGGCAGTACGATACCGAACTCGAAACTCATTCTTGGCCAGGTGGAATTTGCCGGGAACGCTTTGCGTCCCGACGCTATGAATTTCAACTGGCCGTATGACGCTTTGTTTCCTGTTTGCTGCACGGTCTCCAGCATGATCGCGCCAAATCGCACACCCAGCACCACGGCCAGATCCTGCTCCGCATTGGCCGTGGCCGACTGCACGGCATCTCGTTCATATCCTGAGCGCCAGTCCTGCCGAAGTCCTAACCATATGTCGATCGAATTTCTCGAAGCTACGGCGTAGGCGCCGAATCCTGCGTCCCACTGACCATCGCTGGTCAGCAAGGTATTGCCGCGAAGCCAGTAGCCGCTGCTCCAGCTGCCAAAAAACCGCTCACCCACCCCGGGTCTCAGCAACCGGTAATGCTCGGCATCCAGCCACAGCGTCGCATCGGTCCGGTTTGTAGCGACATAGGGCAGTGATTCAACGTCGCTGCCGATAAGTCGATGAAAGCCGTTTTGCATGCGTTCGCCTGCGAAGTCGCCGCTGCTGCGAAAGCCGCCGCCGACCGTCAGGCTGTTGACTTTATCGGGGCCGGAATCGTTGATCAAACGATATCCGATCGATCCGGATAACTGGTCCAGTCGGCCTTCCTCAATCGGGTCGCTGAGCGTCAGAATGCTGTGATCCAGCAGCGCGATCCAGTTCTCCGCGAACCTTGCAGTCAGAATAATCTGCTGCGTGCGGAAGTCATCAACGGAACCACCACGACCCAGAAAGTCATTGCTGAAATTCAGTTCCACGTCACGCTCGATGAACGGAGGCGCCTGCGTCGGAGTGCCGGCAATTTCTCCACCGCTGGCGGAAGCGAAGGTCAGGAGCCCGAGGCCAAGGATCGTTGTCCGTGTTCCGTGCCGCATGGCCACGCGATGTCCCTATTTCGCCAGCCAGTCGGTGATGATTTCCGATTGGACGCGAAAAAACGGGTTGTAGCGCGTACGGAGAAAATAGTCTGACGACAGCAGCAACACACGAAGTTCGCCGCGCGGTGCCATGCTGCCGAACGCAATGCCCGGATCGGAGTTTTTACGGTTGCGGCCATCTCCATACAGTAAATCATCGGGCGGAAACGGAATGGCAATATGTGAGAGGGAATAGAAACTCCGCGGCCAGGACAGGCTTGTCTGTTCAACGAGTATCTCAGTTCGGCCGGCCGGCAATTGTACTGCATCAATGGCCAGCGACCGGCGGTTCCGATTACGCAAAATAGTGACGTCGTAATTGTGCGGTGCGCCCGATTCAAAGTACTGGAGAGGATCTGCGGGAATCCGGCGCATCAGGTGGACGACAGAATTATTCCTGTTGACGTCGTAGGCTACCAGCTTGCTGCCGTTATCCGGCAAACGCGCATAAAGGTTCTGCACTACCGCGCTGGAGCTGACCGTGTTATCGACGACGGATTGAAACGCCAGTATGGGTGGCAGCAGGCTGACCCGGACCGGATCCCGCAGCATGCGGTGGACGCGATTTGAAATCTTGTAGACTTCCCAGCCCGCTCTTTTCGTAAATGAGGTGAACTTGAACGGATCGATTTCGGGCAATACGGACAACCATTTGAATTTTTCAAAATAAGGTATCCAGGAAACAGCCGCATGCCAATTGGCGACCACTGCCGCAGAACTCACGCCGATTGCGGGTGACAGCAAGACGATGCGGTCCGGACACGGCGTCGTATTGCTGTCAGGGCAGCGCAGCGCGTAATCGACTGCCAGCAGACCGCCGTTGGAATAACCGACCAGTAGCAGTGACTGCCCGGAGCCGGGTCTGGTCATCGCGTGACGAACGGCAATGCGGACTGCTGCGGTCAAGTCTTCCCAACGCACCTGCAGCAGTCCCGCTACCGCGAAACCATGCCCGGGCATGCGCGGCACAACGACATTGTAGCCGGCGCCCGCGAGCAGTTGCGCCGTCGATAGCATCGAGTACGGGGAATCGGACAGGCCGTGCAGCAGCACGGCGACACCACGTGGGGACGCCGCCGAAAGTTCGTAAGAATGATTCCAGTTGCCGTCAATATTACCGGGATAGGTTGCGCTGTCCGCCGAAAATCGATCGAACAGGCTATCCGGTCGGGTGTCGCTGTCGATCTTTTCTTCAAGCTCGATCGCCAGCGCATCTTCGATTTCCAGGTACGTTTGCCAGTCAGTACTTTGCTCCCGTGACGCAGTAAATTCATTCTCAAACTCGATCCGGTATTCGGGACCAAGATCCGGCATGCGACGCGAGTCAAAGGCCCTGACAACGTAAACCGTCACAACCAGCAACAGCACGATCAGGATCGGGCGGATTCCGTATTGAATGAATCTCGACATCGCAAAAATACTAACAGGGAGCAAGCGGCATTGCTGCATTTGCCCGCTATTGGAGCCGTGCATTAGAAACACGCCGGGGGACATGGCAAGATGCTTCGCGAAGCTGCTTGATACTCCGAATATGCCATTTGGAAAACCATCTCTGACCTGCCTGGCGCTTGCGCTACTGTGCCAATGGCCCGGCGTGGCGCGAGCCGGCGGCTGCCTGCCGCCGGACGAGGACAGGCCCAAGATTGCCCTGGTGCTGGGCGGCGGCGGTGCCCGGGGTGTCGCGCATATCGGTGTTATCAAAGCACTCGAGGAGTTACGGGTTCCGGTTGATTACATCGCGGGCACCAGTATGGGTGCGTTGGTTGGCGGCATGATGGCGACCGGCATGACAGCGGACGAAATCGAAGGTGTGACCACGTCGATCGACTGGAGCAGCACTTTCAGTGACGATGTTCCGCGGCAGGACCGGCCGTTCCGCCGCAAGAGAGATGACGGGCTCGGTTTGTACGCCGCCAAGATTGGACTGGGCAGGGACAGCTCGGTATTGCCCAGGGCAGCGATCACCGGCCAACAAGTGGACTTCCTGCTGGAGTCCATTGTTGGCTACCGCGCGCCGATGGGCAGCTTCGACGAGTTGCCTATCCCGTTCCGTGCCGTGGCCGTCGATATCCTTGCGGCCGAAGTCGTCGTGCTGGATCGGGGAAACCTTGCCGCTGCCATGCGTTCGAGCATGTCGTTGCCGGCCATTTTCGATCCGGTCGAATACGGAGATCGCCTGCTGGTCGACGGCGGGGTGTTGATGAATCTCCCGGTGAGCGTGGGCAAGGAAATGGGCGCCGATGTCGTTATTGCCGTCGAGGTTGGTGCGCCACTGGAGCCGAAAGACAAGGTCAAAAACATCCTGCAGATTCTGTATCAGCTGACCGGCGTCGTCACTGTCGTCAACACCAGGGAACAGAAGAAATTGCTCGGACCCGATGATTTTCTGTTGACGCCGCCGATTGACAGTAAAATCGGCAGCGGCAGTTTCGCGGACTCGAGTGCCGCCATTCCCAGCGGCTACACGGCCGTAATGGCGAATCGGGAACGATTGTCCAGGCTGTCGCTGTCAGAAACCGAGTGGGCGTTGCGGCGTAGCGGAATCGAGATGTGCGTGGACGGGCTGCCAATCGTGGACTTTGTACGGATCGACAACCAGTCCCGCTTCAGTGACGATGTGATCAGGAAGCGCATTGGCATCAAGCTGGGCGAAACGCTTGATCTCGGCCTGCTCGAAGAGAACATCGAGGATATCTATGCGCTCGGTTTTTTGCAAAGCGCGCAATACACGATTGTCGAGGAAGGTGAGCAGACCGGGCTGCAGATAGAGGTTGTCGATGACGCGCGCGGCACCCATTTTTTTGAATACGGCTTCGGCATCAATTCAACCAGCAAGGTCAGCAACTTCAAATTGCGCGCCGGTTTTCTTAAGACGGATATCGGGAAGCGTGGTGGCGAGTTTCGTGGATTGCTGCAGTTTGGCCAGGAATTGGGAGCGATGACGGAACTGCGCTACCCGATTGACGATGATCTGCGCTATTTTTTGTTCCCGCGCCTGGTTGCGGAACAGTCCATTTTCACGGACTTCGACAGCGCAGGCAACAAACTGCAGCAGTTCGAAGTCACCGAGTATCTTCTGGATCTGACCGTCGGGCGTGAGTTCGGAAATTTCGCGGCGATTGGCATCGGAATTCGAGTTGGCGACGGTAAAGCAGATATAGACGTTGGCGATCCGAATTTTCAACAAATCGATTTTGAACGCGGTGAATATCGGTTATTAGCCAGTTTCGATACCCAGGACAGCCGTTACTTTCCAGGACAGGGAACCAGCACCGATCTCAGATACATCGTGTCCGACGAATCGCTGGGCGGGGCGCTCGACTTCGAGCAGTTCGCCATATCCTCGCTGAACGCTTGGACTGCGGGACGGCACAGCTTTCTTGCCGGTTTCGAATACGATGTGTCGCTGGACGATGTAATTCCGCTGCCGAACCTGTTTCGCGCCGGCGGCTTTCCGCGCTTGTCCGGGTTCCAGCATAATGAGCTGATTGGCGAGAATTTCGGCCTGATAATCGGTGGTTATCGCTACAAAATGCTGCAAAGCGGCTTTTTCCCCGGTTACCTGGGCGCTACCGTTGAGTTTGGCAATGTCGCGGAGAATCGCGGCGACCTGTTCACAGACGGCATACTGAATGGTAGCGTCTACCTCGGATTCGATTCGATCATCGGTCCGCTCTACCTCGGTTTCGGTCTGGCCGAGGGCGGCCGTCATACCAGTTTCCTGAGTATCGGCAGCATATTTACCAGCGATACGCTAAAACGCTGATCCTTTTTCGCCAGTCAGAGTTGTCCCCTGATCGGCAACATGCGGTAGAAGCCTGCCATGAACCGCTCCCACCAGCCGGTTTGCGGTTCCTTGTCCAGTATGACTTCCTGGCCGTCTTCCATGCCGCGCCAGCGCAGCTTGCCCTTTTCGTTCAGAAATACTTCGTAGGTCTGAGTGGGCAATACGCCTTCGATCGCGGCAGCCAGCGTTTCGGCCAGCTCCGGAGACTCAATGATGACGCCGAGCTCGGTATTGATATAGGCCGAGCGCGGATCGAAATTGAAAGAGCCGATAAAAACTTCCTTGCGATCGACCACGAAGGCTTTGGTATGCAAAGTCGAGCGGCCGGAGTCCAGATTGACGTTCTCGGTACCCGCTATGGTCGCATCGGCCCGCACTTCGAATATCCTGACCCCCTCCCGGAGCAGTGGTTTTCGTGCCGCCGCATAGCCGCCGTGCACCGTTTTCTGGTTATTGGCGGCAAGGGAGTTGGTGATGACGGTTATATCGACACCGCGGTTCTGCAACTCAATGAATGCTGCGATGCCGGGCTTGCGCGGCACGAAATACGGAGAAAGCACGAGGAACTCCGATTCCGCGTTCAAAATCGACTCGCGTAATGGAGTAATTATCGAAGCTGCTTCCGCAGCGAGTGATTTCTGCGATTTGTCCGGTGAATCGTAGGCAAGCGTGTAAGGCGCCCAAGTGAACAGCTTTTCATCCCGGTTAATGTAGTCATCGATGTTTTTGCGAACGGCTTCGGCGTACGGTGTGTCTTTGATCTCCTGCCTGCGCTGCTCCAGCCGCTCGCGCAAAGATTGCAATGCCGCTTCCGGGTCATCGGGAATTTTTGCGAAAGCGGGGACCGGCGCCGCTGCAACATAGTTCCAGTAACTGTCGAACATGTCCGATACGCCCTGCACCACCGGTCCGATGCCGACAACATCAAGATCGCCAAAGCGTTTGTCACCCCGGGCGCCGAAATACTCCGCGGCGATATTGCGGCCGCCGATCAGGGTTATTTTATTGTCTATCGTAAATGACTTGTTGTGCATGCGTCGATTGATGCGCGAGAAGCTGGTAACGCCATCCAGCGCCCGCGCCGATCGTCGCGCGAAGGGATTGAAAATCCTGACCTCGAAATTCGGATGCGAGTCCAGCGCCGCCATGCCAACGTCATAACCCTTGGTGAACATGTCGTCCAGCAACAGCCGTACCCGCACACCGCGGTCAGCCGCCCGTAACAGGGAATTGATGAACGCGTAACCGACCACGTCGTCGATGAGCAGGTAATACTGGGCGTCAATACTGCGCTCGGCGCGTTCCGCCAACAACAAACGCACCGCCAGCGCATCGATACCGTCGTAGCTGGCGTAAAAGCCGGATTCTCCCGGATGCGCTTCCGCCAGGCCGGCGACCTGCCGGCCCATGTACGTGTCGTCGGTATCCGTGAGCGCATGGGACTCGGTCTTGGGATAGTCGAAGTCGACAGTGGCGCAGCCGGCCAGAACGGCCAGCGCCGCGATCAAGTACCACTTGCGAATTATTCCGCTCATGTCCGTTGCTGCTCCCGAATCGCAAAGTGCCGCACTGAGGCCTTTAGATAACACGGAACCCCGCAGCGGACAAGGTACGCTGGTGGTGGGAACACTATGGCGGCAAAACCGTAAGGCCATGATCACAAAAGAATTGCCGGTGGCAGGGCAGCCTGCGCCGGCATCCTGACTTGATCGATTCACGGAATCGCGCCAGACTTGGGAAGCCTTACTGGGAGAGCGATAAAAGTGAAAACAACGACAATGGCGGCCGCAGCCGCCCTGGGCTGCTGCCTGGCGTTCACGGCAGCCGCAGACCACGCCAATATCCATTTCGATGCCGACGGCAATATGCTCGTTTCGGGACCCTTTGATGTCATTATTCCGAAGCCTGAAGGTGCGAGAACAGGAGGCCCGGAACACTCGAGCCCGAGTTTTCTGGATGAGGATCTTAAAGTATCCAAAGCCGGTTATTTTGCCGACGATCAGTTCGTCATGGTTCAGGTTGAGACCACCAACGCGGCGCCAGGCACACTGACCAACAAGAATTTGCCGGTCTACGAACTGGCCGGTGAAGAATTCAGGGCGCGCACCGCCTGTGTGGATATCAGCCAGGAAGAGCTCGACAGCGATGACGATCCGCTGTTCGAGTTTATCGAGGGCCAGAATGTGCAGATCGTGCCTGCGGTACAGGCTGTACAGTTATTTGTCACGACCGACGACGGCACCGGCGAAGGTAAAATCCTGTATATGCGCCATGTCCCGGGTGGTTGTGATGCGATGTCGCCTGAATTCGAAGCCGAGTTCAAGGCGGCGTTCGAGCGTTTCATTGAGTCGATCCGCGACGCTAACTGAGCGCTTATTGCTGGCTGTACATGACGCAACAGCGAGGGATTTCCAACATGAATAAATTTCGCGTGCAATGTGCGGTTTTCGGCTTGCTGATGTCGGTGCAAGCATCGGCGGGCTCGGTGCTGGAGTTGCTGACCACCGAATATACGCAGGATCCGCCGATACTCGGCACGGTCGAGATCTCGACCTTCGGCAGCTCTTCGCGCATCGAGATCACCTCGATCAGCAGCAACGAATCGGGCGGCATAATCTACAACGGCGACAAACGGGAAATGATCGCCATCGATCACGAGGTGCAGCAGTACTATGTCATCGACCAGGCGATGATGAACCAGATGGCGGCGCAGGTCAGTGACGCGATGCAGCAGATGCAGCAGGCGCTGGAGGAAATGCCGCCCGAGCAACGGGCGCTGGCCGAGCAGATGATGCAGGTGCAGATTCCACAGGCGCAGGCCGGGGAAATACCGAAAGCCGTTCTGAACCGGACGGGCGAGAGCGATTCTGTCGGCGGTTACGAATGTGAGTACTACGATGTCATCCAGGAAGGCAAAAAGATTCGTGACCTCTGCATGACAGAGTGGAGCGATTTCGAGGAAGGTCGCAGCATTGCTGCTGCAATGATGCAGCTGGCGGATTTTTTCGAAAGCCTGCGCAAAGCTTTTGCCGGAGCGGGCGGGCTCGATGTCATGGACCGGCAGCAGGAATTGTTTGCTTACATGGAAGAACTGGATGGTTACCCGGTACTGTCGCGCGACTACGATGCCGCAGGTCAGTTAAAGCTGGAGTCGCGCCTAAAGTCTGCGGGCAAGTTGGAAGAGGTCAACCCGGCGCTGTTCGAGCCGCCGAACGGCTACCGGCAGCAGTCTTTGCAGTAGGTTCGGCTCACAGCGGCTGATTTTTCACGTAATTCCGTTTCGAACAAGCAGATTGACAATCTAATACAGAACGATTATTCTGGTTTCCATGGCCAGGACCCGTGAATTTGATCCCTCTGACGCGCTGTCTCGTGCCGTCGAGCTGTTTTCCTGCAATGGCTATTCTGAAACTTCGATGGACGAGATCGTCAAAGCAACCGGCGTCAGCCGCTATGGGCTGTACGGCACGTTTGGCAACAAGCGGGAATTGTTCGAGCAGGCGCTGGAAAAATTTGCAGACAACATGGGCAAAGCGTCGTTCCTGCGCTTGCTGGAGCCCGATGCATCCCTGCGGCATATTCGCGACATATTCGATGAGCGTATTGAACTCATGAGTGCGTCCGGCGAGCAACGCGGCTGCATGCTGTGCCACACAGCCATGGAGTTGGCGCCGCATGATCCCGAGATCAAGGAGGTCATGCAGAGATTCATGCGCCGCATGTCGAGGGCGTTCACGATCGGCCTCGAAAATGCGCGGAGCAAGGAAGAAATAAAACCCGGCCTGGATTTACGGCAAGGTGGAGAGTTTCTCACCGGCGCGTTGTTCGGCCTGACCGTCCTGGCCCGTTCCGGTTTTCCACGAGAAACCCTGGACGGCTTTGTCGATAACACGATCGCCGCCGTCGCTGCCTGAAAAAATTTGAGAGGATCAGAATGATCATTCTGGAAGTAGCCAAGATACACCACAGCAGCCGGTCACACGCTGTATTCGCCGACCTTTTTTTGACCATAACAGAATTACTATTCTGTTAATGAAACCCACGCCCGTGAGGGCCAAACCCTGAGGAAAACACCATGAATAAGCAAACGAGATTCCTGAAAAACGCAGCACTGGCCGTCGCAATGACGGGTCTCGGTATTGCGGCCACTGCCAGTGAGCTCAAGTTCGCGGATGAAGTGGATAGCTGCATAGCGGCGGTTACCAGCACCCTCGATCTCAGCGATGCCGACCGTGTGCGCCACATTGTTACCGAGAAAAACCATACCGGCATCGGCTACGTGCTTACGATAGAAACGTCGGTGTATTCGACCGACTCGGAGAAAAGCTACGAAGCGTATTGCGTGGCTGACGGTACTCGCGCGCCTGTAAAGTTTCGCATCCACGAAGTCAGCACCTGATCAGGCCGGAAAAAGGGGACGGATTTATTCCTGTCCCCTTTTTTTGGGTACCTCGCCAGTTGAAAGCGGCGAAGCTTGTTTATTGCTCATGTCCCGGGTTTGCCGGCTGGGTTAGAGTGGCGGCATGAACAAGGAAAGATTGCCTGCCGATTCAGCTCTCGCGGCCAATAGAATAAAGTCATACATCCGGGAAACGCCGCTGGACTACTCGCCCGCTTTCAGCGAGTTGACCGGGGCAAACGTCTATTTCAAGCTGGAGAACCTGCAGCACACGGGTTCGTTCAAATTACGCGGGGCATTCAACAAGCTCCTGTCTCTGAGCGATGCCGAACGTGAGACAGGCTGCGTGGCGGCGTCCAGCGGCAATCACGGCGCGGCGGTCGCCTATGCGCTGTCCAGGCTTGGCGTAAGCGGTGTGATCTTTGTGCCGGAACAGACCTCATCCACCAAGGTGGACGCGATCAAGCGGTCCGGTGGTGAAGTGCGGTTTTTTGGCACAGATGGCCTGGACACGGAGATGCATGCCCGACAATACGCCCAAGATCATGGCATGGTTTATCTTTCTCCCTATAACGATGCCCAGGTGATCGCCGGGCAAGGCACGATCGGAGTCGAACTGGCGCGGCAATTGCCACAGATCGATGCGGTGTTCATCGCGGTCGGCGGCGGCGGATTGATC
>Ga0255058_10001665_pt1 | contig 12507 bp, 13 predicted proteins | sample Cases_109_9_MG_FD_188637 | JGI IMG/M metagenome (GOLD analysis project Ga0255058, IMG submission 188637) | Seawater microbial communities from Amundsen Gulf, Northwest Territories, Canada - Cases_109_9 | ecosystem: Environmental > Aquatic > Marine > Gulf | place: Canada: Northwest Territories... | reverse complement strand
CCACCTTGCGGTCCGTCAGGCCGCGGCGATGGGCCGCCGCCGCTGCGGCGCAGGCTCCGGTGCCGCAAGCCCGCGTCAGGCCGACGCCGCGTTCCCAGACCCTCACCCGCAGGCGATCGGGCCCGACCAGTTGAGCCACGCCGATATTGGCGCGCTCCGGAAATAGGGGGTCGTGCTCGAGTTGCGGGCCGAGGGCGGCGAGATCCACGTCCGCGCCGTCATCGACGAAGAAGACCGCGTGCGGGTTGCCGATATTCACGGCGACCGGGTCGCTGAGCGGCCCGCATGCAAGGTCGAGACGAAGCGTGTCCATCTCCCGCGCCAGAGGAATCTCCTGCCAGGCGGTGCGCAGCTCGCCCATGTCTACCGCAATTCCGCCACCGGCAATCCCGCCGGCCTCGATGCTGACGGCGTGAAGCAGGCCGGCCTGGGTTTCAACCGTGCAGCGCTCCCGGCCGGTCTCTTCCATGATTAGCGCGGCGACACAGCGCGTTGCGTTGCCGCAGGCCTCGACCTCGCCGCCGTCGGCGTTGCGGATTCGCATGAAGACGTCCGCCGCGCCATTCGTGGGCGGCTCCATGACGATCAGCTGGTCGCAACCGACGCCGGCGCGACGGTCGGCCACGGCGCGGGCCGCATCGTCGTCGAGGACGAAGGGCTCCATCCGGGCGTCGACCACCACGAAATCGTTGCCGAGACCGTGCATCTTTATGAAGGGCCGCGGGTTCATGCTGCGGGTTATAGGGCGCGGAAAGCGCGCCGTCTAGCGCCCATCCGCGCGCCCTGGAGTGGCGCTTGGACCGCCCGGCAGGCCGGGAAATTCCGGCATTGGCGCGCCGAAAATCCGGCGTAGGCTGTAAATTCTTAACCTTCGTCCTTCACTATTGCCTCATTTCCGACCCTGTTTCGGCCGGTTATCAACAAGGAGTCGACACCCGCCATGCGCGTGCTTCAGGTCGAAGACGACGCGACCGCTGCCAAGTCCGTCGAGCTCATGCTGAGGGCGCAGGGCCACGCCTGCGAGACAGCGGATTGCGGCGAGGAGGCCTTGCGCTTAGTGCAGGAGAAGGATTACGACCTGATTCTGCTCGATATCATGCTGCCGGACATCGACGGCTATGAGGTTCTGAAGCGCATCCAGGGCTGGGGTATAGAGACCCCCGTGATGATCCAGTCCGGCCTGGTCGGAAACGACACGGACCGCGGCGCGTTCGGCATGGCCGAAAGCCTGGCCAAGCCATACGGCTCCAAGGAACTGCAGCAGCGCATCGAGGCGATCACCAGCCGCGAAGCCGTGGCCGGCGAAGACGCCGGCAAGGCCGGCAATGCCAAGACCGACTCCGGTGGCGAACGGCGTGATACGCGGCGCACCCGGACGATCAAGAGCGGATTGATCGCCTTCAACCAGAACCAGTGCGACATGGACTGCCTGGTGCTCAGCCTGTCCGACGACGGCGCCGCCCTGCAGCCGTTGGACTGCTTGAATATTCCAGACGCCTTCGTTTTGAAGATCAAGGATGGCTCGGTCCACGAGTGCCAGGTCTGCTGGCGCCATGGCAACAAGCTGGGCGTGCGGTTCGTCGACGCATAATACCAAGTCTCGATGATAGAGACTCATAGGGACGGCTTTTCAGAGCTTTCGGCAAGGAGCCTGTGGCGTGGCGATGCGGGGCATCGGAAGGCATAGGCGACGCTGTCCGAAAGCTCTGAAAAGCCGCCGTTCCGGTCGCCCATGGGCAGCGTCGGAGGGCGTCACCAAGCCTTGACGATGCCCCGCATCGCCCCCGGATCGACCTGCGGCCTGCTTCCTACCCGACGCGGCCCATGGGCGATCCCTATGGGTCTCTATCATCGAGATTTGGTATAAGACTGCTCTTAAGACTGCCCTCATCAAAACACGCTTGACGCGGCCCTCATCGATGCGCGCTTGACGCCCCCCCTGTTGTTGCGCGCTTGACGCGCGCGCGCCGCGTGCCTAGTCTCCGCCGCGCTCACACCTAGCGACACGTCACAGGTTCGCACGAGAGCCACGCCGGTCCGCGAGTTTCGCGCACTGGCGCGATAAGCGTTGGGTCTAGGCAAGAGAAACGACCGGGTTGCGGTACGGGCATGTTCGATAACCTGCAGGCAGGCTTAGGCGAGGTCTTCGAGCGCCTGAAACGGCGCGGCGCCCTCAGCGAAAGCGACATCACGGCGGCGCTGCGTGAGGTGCGGGTGGCGCTGCTCGAGGCCGATGTCGCCCTGCCGGTGGTCAAGGACTTCGTCGAGGCCGTCCGCGAGAAGGCGACCGGCCAGGAGGTGCTGCGCTCAATCTCGCCGGGGCAGATGGTGGTCAAGATCGTGCACGACCACCTGGTCGAGACCCTCGGCAACGAGGCCGTGCCGCTCACCATAGAGGTGACGCCGCCGGCGGTTTTCCTGTTGGTCGGCCTCCAGGGCTCGGGCAAGACTACGACCACCGCCAAGATCGCCCTGCGCCTCAAGAATCGAGAGAAGAAGAAGGCCCTCATGGCCTCGCTGGACGTGCGGCGCCCCGCCGCCCAGGAGCAGCTCGCCGTCCTCGGGACCCAGACGGAGGTGCGCTGCCTCGACATCGTTCCCGGCGAACCGCCGGTCGCCATTGCACGCCGCGCCGTGCAGACGGCGGCGCTCGAGGGCTACGACGCGGTCCTGCTGGACACCGCCGGGCGGCTGGCCATCGACGAGGAAATGATGGCCGAGGTGGCCGAGGTGCGCGACGCCACGAAACCGCACGAGACCTTGCTGGTGGCCGATGCCATGACCGGCCAGGACGCGGTCACGGTGGCGCGCAACTTCCATGAAAAGGTCGGTCTGACCGGCATCGTGTTGACCCGGATCGACGGCGACGCGCGTGGCGGCGCGGCGCTCTCCATGAAGGCGGTCACCGGCTGCCCGATCAAGCTGTTGGGCGCCGGAGAGCAGCTGGACGCCCTCGAAGTCTTCCACCCCGAGCGCGTTGCCGGCCGCATCCTCGGCATGGGCGACGTGGTCTCTCTGGTCGAAAAGGCCGCGGAGACGATCGAGGTGGAGGAGGCGGAGAAGCTCGCCAAGAAGATCGAGAAAGGCCGCTTCGACCTCGACGACCTGGCCAACCAATTGCGCCAGTTGCAGAAAATGGGCGGGCTCGGCGGGCTCATGGGCATGTTGCCGGGTGTGCCCAAGATGCAGCAGCAGATGAAGGACGCGAAGATCGACGACGGCATGATCGGGCGCCAGTTGGCGATCATTTCATCCATGACACCCAAGGAGCGCCGTCGGCCGGAGATCATCAAGGCGAGCCGCAAGCAGCGCATCTCCAAGGGCGCGGGCGCCAGCGTTCAGGAGGTCAACAAGCTCTTGAAGCAGCACCACGAAGCCGGCCGCATGATGAAGAAGGTCAAGAAGCTTGGAAAGAAGGGCCTGATGCGCCATGGACTGCCTGGCGGATTTCCCGGCGGGCCCGGCGGTTTTCCGAGATAGCAGGGGTCGAGATAGCAGGGGTCCGGAGATGATCAGCCACGTTACCGTCGGCAGCAGCGATATCGGCCGGGCCAAGGCGTTCTATGAAAAGCTCATGGCGCCGCTGGGCTATGTCCGGGTCTACGAGGCAGAAGACTACTTCGCCTATGGCGAAACCGAGGCCGCGCCGCCCTGCTTTTGGGTGCTGCCGCCGTTCGACGGCCGGCCGGCGGAACGCGGCAACGGTTGGCACTGCGCCTTCCTCGCGCCGAGCCGCGCGGCGGTCGATGCCTTCCACGCCGCGGCTCTCGGCGCCGGGGGCAGCGACGAGGGCGCGCCGGGCCTGCGACCGCAGTATACGGAAAACTACTATGGCGCCTATGTGCGCGACCCGGACGGCAACAAGCTGCAGGCCGTCTGCACCCACACGCAATGACCAACCTTTAGTCCCGAGTAAGAGAGGAAAGAGATGTCCCTACGGATCAGACTGGCGCGCGGCGGCGCAAAGAAGCGGCCCTTCTACCGCATCGTCGTGGCCGATTCCCGCAGCCCGCGCGACGGCCGTTTCATCGAGAAGATCGGCAGCTACAACCCCATGGTGGCCAAGGATCATCCCGAGCGCATCAAGCTCGACGAGGACCGCGCCAAACACTGGATCTCGGTCGGGGCGACGCCGAGCGACCGGGTCGCGCGCTTCCTGGGTCAGGCGAACATCATCGCCATGCCGGCAATTCCTCAACAAACCAAGAAGAACCAGCCCAAGGCCAAGACGCTGGAACGCATGAAGGAGGCCGAGGAGGCCAAGGCGGCAGCGGCCGCGGCCGCGGCGGCGGCGCCAGCGGTCGAAGCCCCGGCGGAAGAGGCCCCAGCGGAAGAGGCACCAGCGGAGGCGGCACCAGCGGAAGAGGCACCAGCGGAAGAGGCACCAGCCGAGGAACCGCCAGCGGAAGAGACCTCAGCAGAGGCGCCCGCCGAAGAAACACCGGCTGAGGCAACTCCGTCCGAAGAGTCGGCGCCGGCCGAGGAAGCTCCGGCCGAGGAAGCTCCGGCGGCGGAGGCCGCTGTAGAAGAAGCTCCGGCCGAGGAAACTCCATCCGAAGAGGTGGCGCCGGCCGAGGAAGTTCCGGCGGCGGAGGCCGCTACAGAAGAAGCGCCGGCCGAGGAAACTCCATCCGAAGAAGCGGCACCGACCGAGGAAGCTCCGGCCGAGGAAGCCCCGGCGGCGGAGGCCGCTGCAGAAGAAGCGCCGGCCGAGGAGAGTGCCGCCGAGGAAAGCGCTTCGGAGGAAGAAAAGAAGGCGTGAGCGGTCGCGCTCACTCGTGAGCCGGAGGCTGGGACCCTGGGCGAAGAGCGGGTCTGCTTGGGCGAGGTGGTGGGCGTCCACGGCGTCAAGGGCCTGGTGCGCGTGCGCCCCTTCACCGATGAGCCGGAGGCGATCGCCGCCTATGGCGCGCTCCAGGACGAGCGCGGCCGTCGGCTGAAACTCGAGGCGGTCGGCCGGGCCAAAGGCGTGGTGCTCGCCCGAATCGAGGGTGTCGCGGACCGCACCCAGGCCGAAGCGCTCAAGGGCGTCCGGCTCTATGTCGCGCGCGCGGCCCTGCCGGCGATCGAGGAGGCGGAAGCTTATTACCACGCCGACCTTATCGGTCTCTTGGCCGAGAACGCCGAAGGGCGGGCGCTGGGGCGAGTGTCGGCGGTGCACGACTTCGGCGCGGGCGACCTGCTGGAGATCGAGCCCGAGCCGGCGGCCGGCGGCAAGCGTGGTGAGAGCCTGCTGGTGCCCTTCACCCGCGAAGCGGTCCCGGAGGTCGACCTCGAGGCGGGCCGGGTTGTGGTGGTGCCCCCGGATGCTATGGAGGCCGCGGAGCCGGTGGAGGAGGGCACAACGGAAGGGACGAGCCATGAGCGCTGATGCGGGCGATAATATCTGGCGCGCCACCGTGCTCACGGTGTTTCCGGAGATGTTTCCGGGCCCCCTCGGCCTGAGCCTGGCCGGGCGCGGCCTGGAACGCGGGCTTTGGGCCATGGATGTGCTGGACATTCGGGATTTCGCGCGCGATAAACACCGCTCCGTGGATGACGAGCCGTTCGGTGGCGGGCCAGGTATGGTCATGCGCGCCGACGTCGTCGACGGGGCGCTGGCGGCGGTGGAAGACCGGCCGGGCCCTGTGGTCTATCTGACCCCGCGGGGCCGCCTGCTGGATCAGGCCCTGGTACGGAGGCTGGCGGAAGGGCGGGGTGTCACCCTGCTCTGCGGCCGTTACGAAGGTATCGACCAGCGGGTCTTGGAGGCCCGCGCTGTTGAAGAGGTGAGTGTCGGAGACTATGTTCTGTCCGGCGGCGAGCCGGCGGCTATTGGGTTGATCGACGCCGTGGTTCGCTTGCTTCCGGGCATTATGGGCAACGAGGAGAGCCCGGCAGAGGAATCCTTCGAGGCCGGGCTGCTGGAGCATCCGCACTACACGCGACCGGCCGAATGGCAGGGGCGCCTTGTGCCGGAAGTCCTCACCTCGGGGCACCATGAAATGGTCCGTCGCTGGCGCGTGTGCGAGGCGGAGCAAATTACGAAACAGCGCCGACCCGACCTCTGGGCGCGCTATTTGAAGCGGAAAGGCCATGGCACGGACCGTGGCAAGGATCGTGGCGGACAAGAAGATTGATGGGGTTAGCGGTCATGAACATCATCGAACAGCTCGAAAGCGAGCAGGTCGAACGGCTCAGCGGCGGAGCGAAGGTGCCGGAATTCGCGCCGGGCGATACCTTGGTTGTGAATGTGAAGATCGTCGAGGGCAATCGTGAGCGGATCCAGGCCTTCGAGGGCGTCTGCATCGCGCGCCGCAACCGCGGGCTCAATTCCTCCTTTACCGTGCGCAAGATCTCTTATGGCGAGGGCGTGGAGCGCGTGTTTCCCCTCTACAGCCCGCGGATCGATTCGATCCAGCTGGTGCGCCGCGGCGACGTGAGGCGCGCCAAGCTCTATTACCTGCGCGGCCGCAGGGGCAAGTCGGCGCGGATCGCGGAAAAGACCACCGGCGCGGCCGGTAAGATGGCCGAGGCCGAGCGTCAGGCGCGCGCCGCGGCCAAGCGTTAGGGCCCGGCGGCCCGGGGCGCCGTGCTGCGATGTCGCATCCGAAGACACTGTTCGACAAGATCTGGGCCTCTCACCTGGTCAACGTCCAGGATGACGGGACCTGTCTGATCTACATCGACCGTCACCTCGTGCACGAGGTGACCAGCCCCCAGGCCTTCGAGGGCCTGCGCCTGTCCGGCCGCGGTCTCAGGCGGCCTGATTGCACGCTGGCGGTGGCCGACCACAACGTTCCGACCAGCGACCGTTCCAAGGGCATCGACGACGAGGAAAGCCGCATCCAGGTCGAAACCCTGGCGAAGAACTGCGCGGAATTCGGCGTGCCGTTTTTCGCCATGGAGGACATTCGCCAGGGCATCGTCCACATCATTGGCCCGGAACAAGGTTTCACCCTGCCGGGCATGACCATCGTTTGCGGCGATTCCCACACCTCGACCCATGGCGCGTTCGGGGCGCTCGCCTTCGGCATAGGCACCTCCGAGGTGGAGCACGTGCTGGCGACCCAGACGCTGATTCAGAACCCGGCCAGGAACATGCGCATCAGCGTGGACGGCGAGCGGCCGCTCGGCACCACCGCGAAAGACCTGATCCTCGCCATCATCGCCAAGATCGGCACGGCCGGCGGGACCGGCCACGTAATCGAGTATGCCGGCGAGGCTATTCGCGCGCTTTCCATGGAAGGCCGCATGACGGTCTGCAACATGTCGATCGAGGCCGGCGCGCGGGCCGGCTTGATCGCGCCCGACGAGACCACCTTCGCTTACCTCGAAGGGCGTCCGTTCGCACCCAAGGCCGGGCAGTGGGAGCAGGCGGCCGCCTACTGGCGGACCCTGCCGTCGGACGACGGCGCGAGTTACGACAAGGAGGTGGTGCTGCCGGCCTCCGAGATCGCGCCGCAGGTCACCTGGGGCACCTCGCCGGAGGACGTGATCCCGGTCTCGGGGCACGTGCCCGACCCGGCCGCGGCCGAGAGCGACGACAAGCGCAAGGCGATGGAACGCTCGCTCGACTACATGGGCTTGAGCGCCGGGACGCCGATCGCCGAGGTCCCGGTCGACAAGGTCTTCATCGGCTCCTGCACCAATGGCCGCATCGAGGATCTGCGCGAGGTGGCCGCCGTGGCCAAGGGCCGCCATGTGGCGGACAACGTTTACGCCATGATCGTGCCGGGCTCAGGCCTGGTGAAGCACCAGGCCGAGGAAGAAGGCCTGGATCGCATCTTTACCGAGGCCGGTTTCGACTGGCGCGAGCCGGGCTGCTCCATGTGCCTGGCCATGAATGCGGACAAGCTGGAGCCGGGCGAGCGTTGCGCGTCCACCTCCAACCGCAACTTCGAAGGCCGCCAGGGACGCGGCGGTCGCACCCACCTGATGAGCCCCGTCATGGCGGCCGCCGCGGCGATCAACGGGCACATCTCCGATGTGCGCGAGCTGGTCTGAGCCACCCCATTCAAAGCGGCGGCGAAATGGTGAGGATCGCGATGGCAAAACGGATTTCACAGCCCGGAATCCTATGTTTCGCTTTGGCCGTTGGCTTGCTTGTCTGTTGCTTGGCCGTGCCCGCGAACGCGGCCGGCGAGACGTGGCGCGGCGATCTCGATCAGGCCATCGAGCTCGCCGTGGCCGGCGATCTCGATGCCAGCCTCGCCATCCTTGGTCGTCTCGAAGGCCAGCACCCGGACGAGCCGGAGATCATTCGCCGTTCGGCGCAAGTCCTGGCGCGCAGCGACCGGAAATCCCAGGCCATGGAGCGGTTCCAACGGCTGAAGCAACTGTCGCCCGACACCTTCACCGACCGCGAGCAGCTTCTCGTTCTGCTGCTCTCGGAGGGCGCGGCGGAAAGGTATGAGGCGGAACGGCGGGAGCTCCTGGCGGCCTTCGAGGCGGCGGGAGACCGGGAGCTTACCCGATCGCCGAACTTCGTTCGCGAACTCTTCGTCGTCGAGAAGACGGTCAACGTGGATGCCTTCGAGTTCTACCCGAACAGCCGCAGCGGTCCGGTGACGCCCTACTATCTCTTCGCCTTGACGGACTCCGACGGCGCATTGAAAGGCCATTTCGTGGTGGCCGAGAACAGCGAAAAGACCGCCAAGCTCAAGGAACAGGGCGAGATCTCCGAGACCGATGGCGGCTATTACCTGGAATTCAGGCGCGCATCGGAAGCCTCGGGCGGCGGCAAAGCGAAATTGATCACTCTGTTCCCGGGCGCCCGCGCGCCCACTTATGAGCAGGCGCGAGAGGCGGTCGTCACCTACATATCCGAACGCCACAAATCCTAAGGATTGCGACGCTCTATCGGGCAATCCATTTGCGAGCGCCCGCCGGATCGGGTAGGTATCCGGCTCTCAATCGCGAGGATGCCGAGCGATCATGGAAAAGTTCACGAAATTGCGCGCCGTGGCCGCGCCCCTGCCGATGGTCAATGTCGATACCGACAAGATCATCCCGAAACAATTCCTGAAGACCATCAAGCGCACGGGCCTTTCCAAGGGGCTGTTCTACGAACTGCGCTTCGACGAGGCCGGCCGGCCCAAGGCGGGCTTCGTGCTTGATCAGCCCGCCTACCGCGAGGCCAAGATCCTGGTCGCCGGGGCCAACTTCGGCTGCGGTTCCTCGCGCGAGCACGCGCCCTGGGCACTGCTCGATTTCGGCATCCGTTGCGTCATCGCCCCCAGTTTCGCCGACATCTTCTACAACAACTGCTTCAAGAACGGCATCCTGCCGATCGCCCTACCGCAGGACCAGGTGGACCTGCTGATGGACGACGCCGAGCGCGGCAGCAACGCCGTGGTGAGCGTCGACCTGGAGAGCCAGACCATCACCGGACCGGACGGCGGCGAGCTCCATTTCGAGATCGATCCTTTTCGCAGGCATTGCCTTCTGAACGGCCTCGACGATATCGGCCTGACGCTGGAGAAGCAGGCTGCCATCGACAGCTTCGAAGACAGCCAGCGGATCTCGCAGCCCTGGTTGTACGCCTGAGCCCCCGGGCGTCGGCGTGGGGGCGTCGGCGTGGGGGTGCCGGCATGGGGGCGCTTTCGTGCGGGCGCCGGCAAAGAGGCGCCCCAGTTCCGTCTTTGAGGAGGAATGCGCGCTATGACCGCTAACAGAAGCCTCTTGATCTTGCCGGGCGACGGCATCGGCCCGGAATGCATGGCCCAGGTTCGCCGGGTGATCGATTGGATGGGCGAAAAGCGGGCCGTCAGCTTCGAGGTCGAGGAAGATCTGGTCGGCGGCGCGGCGATCGACGCCCACGGCACGCCACTCACCGATGCCACCATGGACAAGGCCTTGACCGCGGACGCCGTGTTGCTTGGCGCCGTGGGCGGGCCCAAGTGGGACGAACTGCCGTTCGAGCAGAAGCCGGAACGCGGCCTGCTGCGCCTGCGCAAGGACATGGAGCTGTTCGCCAACCTGCGCCCGGCGATTTGTTTCGACGCCCTGGTCTCGGCCTCCACCCTGAAGCCCGAGGTCGTCGCCGGTCTCGACATCATGATCGTGCGCGAGTTGACCGGCGGCGTCTATTTCGGCGAGCCGCGCGGTATCGAGGATCTGGGCGGCGGCGAGCGGCGCGGCGTGAACACCCAAGTTTACACCAGCAAAGAGATCCGGCGCCTCGCCGCGGTCGGCTTCGAGCTGGCGCGCAAGCGGCAAAACCGAGTGTGCTCGGCGGAAAAGGCCAACGTGATGGAATCCGGCGTCTTGTGGCGCCAAGAGGTGACCAAGCTCGGCGAAGAGTCCTACGCCGACGTGGAACTCTCCCACATCTACGCCGACAACTGCGCCATGCAGCTGGTGCGCAATCCCAAGCAGTTCGACGTGATCGTCACCGACAACCTGTTCGGCGATATCTTGTCCGACGAGGCCGCAATGCTGACGGGCTCGCTGGGCATGCTGCCGTCGGCTTCATTGGGTGCGTCCGATCCGGCCGGCCGCCGCAAGGCGCTGTACGAGCCGGTGCACGGCTCGGCCCCCGACATCACCGGCCAGGACATGGCGAATCCGCTGGCCTGCCTGCTCAGCTTCTCGATGATGCTGCGCTATTCCTTCGATCTGGTCGCGGACGCGGATCTGATCGAGCGCGCGGTCGAGGACGTCTTGGACCAGGGCGTGCGCACCGCCGACATCGTCTCCGAGGGCGCCACGGCGGTCTCGACCGGGGCCATGGGCGACGCGGTGCTGGCGACGCTCGATCGCCTCTCCGGTTAGGGGCAACGGCGAAACGACAGGGGGAGCACGCATAACTCAAAAAGAACTCGAGATCATCGAAACCGGTGTGCTGGGCGACGACATTCCCGTCCCCGCGGCGGTCCGGGTTGGAGAGATGGTCTACGTGTCGGGTTGTATCGGCAACCGGCACGGCCTGCTCGAGCTGGTCGAGGGCGGCATCGCCGCCGAGACCCGCCAGGCGCTCCAGCATATGGGCGCGGCCCTTGAGGCGGCGGGCAGCGCGGTAGACCGGGTGATCAAGTGCAACATCTACATCGTCGACATGGCCGAATTCGGCGCGCTCAACGAGGCCTACCTCGAGTTCTTCGGCGCCCACAGGCCGGCCCGGGCCACGGTGGCGGTCAAGGAGCTGGGCCTGGGCGGGCGCGTCGAGATCGAGTGCGTAGCGCTCGCCAAGTCAGGCTGACTGGAACGATTGCAGGAACAGCGACAGGAGCTCCGACTGGGAGGAGATGCCCAGTTTGGCGTAGGCGTTCTTGCGGTGCGTCTTCACCGTTCCGAGCGAAATGCCGAGGTTGAAGCCGATCGATTCCGAGGAATGGCCGCGCAGGATGAGCTGAGTGACCTCGCGCTCCCGCTCGGTCAGCACCTCCGCCCCGAAGCTGGCGAAGATCTGCTCGATGCGGTGATCCGGGGGTGAAGCCTCCAACTTCGAAGCGCCGAACCAGGCCCAATAACGCCTCAGCAGCGCAGCGATGACCGGGAGAACCAGGGAGATGCGGGCCAGCTCATCGTCCGCAAATCCGCGGTCGCGCAGCGAACGGTAGAGGGAGAGTTCGCAAACCACGTCGGTTTCCAGGGTGATCGCGATGTCGATCTCCTCGAGACTTTCCGGCCAATCCTCGGTGATATAGCCAATCTCCTCCGAGCGGTCGGGAAGCGCCCGGTAGGTCTTATAGTACTCGCTTTCGAAAAAGGCGTCGGGCGCGAGGTCCCGGATGCGGTAGACCCCGTCGGCCAAGCCCTTCTGGCTCGCCTGGTAGAAGGGGTTGAGCACGTAAGTGTTTTCGACGTAGGCGGCGATGCCTTTCTTGGCATCGGCGAGCTCGAAGTTGTCATAGATGTTCAACGGCCGGGAGCGACCCCGGTAGACGAAGGCCGCGGCCAGCTCGAAGGGGACCAGACAGGTGAGCGCCCGAACCAGGCGCTCGGGAAGGTCCGCGGCCTCCATGTCGTCGACCAGAGCGCCGAGCGCGCGATTCCAATCGGCGAGCCGACGCTCGGGCCCCTGACCCTGTATTTTATCCTCGGCATTCAAGACGCTTGGCCCGGTTCTGCTGCCGTCAACGGACGGTCATACGCTGGGGGTATGTATGACCGTCCTCTTCCATTCTACCGTAGGCTCATCCGTAGAGGAAATCTTCGCCAAGACTCCAAGGGGGGCACCTGGATGACCGCGGACACGCGCCTCGACGTCGATTTCTGCCGACGCCACTTCCCCGCGCTGGCGAGCGGCTGGGTGTTCATGGAAAACGCCGGCGGCACGCTGGTGCCGCAACAGGTCATCGACCGGACCGTCCATTTCATGACGAACTGTCAGGTCCAGCCGGGCGAGGGCTATGCGCCGTCGACCGAGGGCGCCGAACGCATCGCCGAAGGGCACGAGGTTCTCGCCGCGCTCATCAATGCCGGCACCGACGAGATCGTCGTCGGGCCTTCGACCTCCAGCAACGTCTATGTTCTGTCCCACGCCCTGCGGCCGCTGCTGGCGGCCGGCGACGAGATCATCGT
>Ga0255058_10001664_pt1 | contig 12515 bp, 11 predicted proteins | sample Cases_109_9_MG_FD_188637 | JGI IMG/M metagenome (GOLD analysis project Ga0255058, IMG submission 188637) | Seawater microbial communities from Amundsen Gulf, Northwest Territories, Canada - Cases_109_9 | ecosystem: Environmental > Aquatic > Marine > Gulf | place: Canada: Northwest Territories... | reverse complement strand
TATTTGGATAGGAAAAACTAAGGGAGCCTATTTTTCATGGGATGTTCAAAAAACGCTTCCTTTGCTCCTTACCTGGTTTATTTATGGATCTCTATTTTTTGGCCGAATTACAGTGGGATGGAGAAGGGAAAAAGCGGCTTTAATATCTATTGTTGGCTTTTTATCTGTAATAGTAACTTTTTTTCTCCATATATATTAGTTTTATGCAAAGAGATATTATCGTAGTTGGAGTCAATCATAAAAGCGCCCCGATTGAAATTCGCGAAAAGCTGGCCTTATCGAATACAGCGTTGGGTGAATCTTTAAAGCAGCTTTTTCAACATCCTCTTATTTTAGAAAACGTAATTTTATCCACATGCAACCGTGTTGAAATCTATGCGCTTGTTAATGACCAGAAAGAGGGGATAATTTCTCTTAAAAAATATTTGGCCAGTTATAATGAAATTTCTTTACAAGAATTGGATAAATACACTTTTTCATACGCCAATGAGGAAACTGTTGAGCATTTGTTTAACGTTTCTTCAAGTCTTGATGCTATGGTGGTAGGAGAATCTCAAATTTTGGGGCAGGTCAAAAGCGCCTATTCTATTGCCAGGGAATTTAATACAACTGGCATGATCTTGAACCAGTTATTTGAAAAATCCTTCTCTGTCGCCAAAAAAGTAAGGAGTGAAACCTGTATTGCTGAAAAGGCCGTATCTATCAGTTATGTTGCCGTAGAATTGGCTAAAAAGATTTTTGGGGATTTGAAAGACAAAGTAGTCATGTTAATTGGAGCTGGTGAAATGGCCGAATTGGCGGCGCATTATCTCATCTCCAATGGAATAAAGCATATTTTAGTCACCTGCAGGACTTTTGAACGGGCCATAGAACTTGCCCGTAAATTGAAAGGAAGCGCAATTAGATTTGAAAACTTTACTGACGAATTGTCAAATTCGGACGTTGTTCTTTCGGCCACAAGCTCTGAGAACTTTGTCATCAGAAAAAATATGATTGAAAAAATAATTCACAAAAGAAAAAACAAGCCAATGTTTTTTATTGATATTGCAGTTCCAAGAGATATAGATCCTGAAGTAAATGATATTGAAAACAGTTATCTTTATAATATTGATGACCTCAAAAAAATAGCGGATAGCAATATATTAGAAAGGGAGAAAGAAGCCGCTATAGCCCGAAAGCTTATTAAAAAAGAGGTGACCTCCTTCTCTTATTGGCTGAAATCATTACATGTCACTCCTACCATAACATCTATTAGAGAACAGGTTGAAAAAATACGCGTATCTGAAATGGAAAAAACATTTTCTAAATTAAATGACCTCACGGAAAAACAAAAGACAGCTATAGAAATTATGACTTTAGGAATTATCAACAAAATTCTTCATAAGCCAACTGTGGCCCTCCTGGAACAAACCAAAACCAATAACGGTCAATGGTATATTAAGGTCGCCCGCCACCTGTTTCACCTTGATAATTAACGCGCGATGAAAAAAGAAATTAAAATTGGCACCCGGGGAAGCGCTCTGGCTTTATGGCAAGCACATTGGGTGAAGGCAAATTTATTAAAAAAGTTCCCGGACCTGATAGTCACTATTGTTAAAATAACAACTTCCGGTGACAGATTTCTTGATGCCCCTTTATCCAAAGTAGGGGGCAAAGGTTTGTTTACTAAAGAAATTGAAGAAGCGCTTCTTGAAAACCGTGTGGATATTGCTGTTCATAGCATGAAAGATGTTCCCGCTATGTTGCCGGAAGGTTTATCAATACCCATAATTGCGGAAAGAGAAGATCCAAGGGACGTTTTAGTTTCTAAGAAAAATTTAAAATTGAGCCAACTTCCCAATGGAGCCCGGCTAGGGACTTCAAGCCTTAGGAGGCAAGCGCAATTATTAAAATTTCGTCCCGACCTGAAAATTTCTCCTCTCAGGGGCAACGTGGGAACAAGAATTAAAAAATTAGAGGGTGACGGATTTGACGCCATTGTTCTGGCGGCGGCAGGGGTAAAAAGATTAAAGTGGGGCGATAAAATAGCCCAATATATCGATACAGATATTTGTCTCCCCGCTATTGGTCAGGGAGCTATTGGTGTAGAAATCAGAAGTGATGATCAGAATACTTTGGGTTATCTAAAAGACTTGGACCATCAGAAATCTCATATAGCCATAAAGGCCGAAAGGGCTTTATTAGAAAAGCTGGAGGGAGGATGCCAGGTGCCAATTGCGGGTTATGGCGAGGCAAATGAAAAAAATGTTTCATTAAAAGCTGCGGTGTTTAGCCCTGACGGTAAACAATATATCGAAGAAAGCGATATAGCGCCTTTAAACAAGGCAGAACAATTGGGGTATGATTTAGCGGAAAGATTGCAATCCAAAGGAGCTGATAAAATAATTCAAGAGGCCCTTAAAATTGCTAATAATGTTTAGGCTTTTAAAACCCAAACACAGAGCCATCTTCAAGGAATTATTTTTACATTCCAACCCCCCCAAAAAGCTTAAAAAGTACTTGACATAACCCTGAATTAAAGCTAACCTTTTACCAATTTTTTAATATTAAGCTTGGGTTTGATAACAATAAGAACAGGAAGGAGGCGATGTTTTGACCAAATCTGATTTAATTAACGCAGTGCATTCTGGTAGTGGTGAGGAGCTCAGTAAAAAAGCGGTGGGCGGAATAATAGATTCTGTTTTTGGAACCATCAGTAAATCAATTAAGAAAGAAAAAAGATTTTCTTATCCTGAGTTTGGCACGTTTAATGTCAAAAAAAGAAAGGCAAGAATAGGAAGGAACCCTCAAACGGGGGAGAAAATCAAGATAAAAGCCAGCAAGACAGTTGGTTTTAAACCAGCACCATCTTTCAAAAGTTCTTTGTAATTCGTTAAGAAAAATCTCATTTTTTTAAATTGCCAGCGTGACATTCCCGCTGGCAATTTTTTTGTCAGAATTCCCAAGTTTATACTATTACATTGCAAAAACCTCTTTTTTGATAAAGTTTTTTTGTTTGTTCATCAAGGCGGTAGCCCTATTTGATTTCGCCCATTCTTGGGCTCAACCCTTCGGGCGGCCTTCCTTCGGAATCCGTCCAATTCGGCTTTCTCTTCCGAATTGTGGTTGTCGGCCCCCTGGCTGCTTTATGAATCAAAGCTTAATGATTTTGCTATGTTATTTTATTAATGCTCTGGGTTAAGCTTATGAACTCTTCAATGCTTAACATCTCCCCCCGCATATCAAGGTCGATGCCTGTTTCCTGACTAATGACTTTTAGGTCATTCTGCCCGATTGAAAAACATCTTAAGTTGTTTTTTAATTTTTTTCTCCGATGTGAAAATGCTGATTTTACAACTTTCTGAAACAATTCTGGATTATCAAGCTGCCTGAGCGCTTCCTTTTTAGGTTGCATCTTAACCAGTGTAGAAAATACCTTAGGAGGCGGGGAAAATGATTCTGGAGAAATATGCATCAGAATTTCCAAATCATAATGCAGTTGTGTAAATATGGACAGAGAGCCGTATTCTTTAATTCCTGGCGAAGCGGCCAGTCTTTCAGCAACCTCTTTCTGGAGCATAAAGATTATTTTAGAAAATCCATCTTTATGGTTAGTCATGAATTTAATAATTCTTACGCCTATATTGTATGGCAAATTGCCAATGACCTTGATTTTGCCAGTCAAATTAGGCAGCTTAAATTTCAGAAAATCTTCGTGAATCAAGGAAAGGTTTTGAGCTTTTGAAAATCTCTTTTTTAAGTATTTGACCAATGTATCGTCAATTTCTACGGCAATTACTTTATTAGCTCGCTTCAAAAGGATGGATGTTAAAATACCCTTTCCAGGACCAATTTCCAAAACCGTTTCGTTTTTTTTTATATCTGCAAACGAAACAATTTCTTCCGCTATCAATTCATTATTCAAAAAATGCTGTCCAAATTTTTTTCGTTTAAATTCGTTTTTCATTGAAATTTGCCATTAAAGTTGATACTTTTTTTCAACCATGGTAGCATTTGCCTACTAAAATAGCATAAGGAGGAAAAAAATGCAGGCAGACCTTGTTTTTGTTATGTTGGTTTTTTCAATTCTTGCTATTATTTTTGTTATTAGCCGATTGAACCACGCAATTAAACTTTTGCACAATAGAGTTAATATGCATTCGAATACTTTAAAAAAATTGAAAAAGGCCAAAGAAGAGGTCCCTATCGATGAGGATGAGGTCATTAAACAAATTCTCGATAAGGAATTTAGTTAAAGATAATAAAAACTAATGCTGTTTTTTCTTCCTCATCCGATTAATGCTGGCCAGATTTCTCTTGCTTCATGAAATATGGGTCTAAAATGAAACTCCTCTCCTTGAAAATTCAGGTCCTAAAGTCCCCCACAACAATTAATCATTATAAACAACCTTTTAATATCAAGAATGTCTCCTTTCCGTGGATAAGTAAACCCCGTTAGAGAAAGCCACCGACCCCTGTCGGTGGCTTTCTCTAACGGGGTAAATAGGTTTTACCAAGTCTTGTTAAAATTTTACACTTTTCGATTATACGGAAAATATAAATATATTCGCCTTCCCATGGATTATTCCATAAGCTATTTCAACGACATGTTTGGTCCATTACCAGAATTTTTTTCTTTTAGTTCGTCCATTGATTATTAATACAAAGTTCTCTTAAAATCCTCTGATTATAAACCCAAAAGAAATATTTGGCAGAAAAGAAATATATTCAAAAATTTTATGTCAGCTTCAAATTTAATAAGTCCAACACTCAGTGGAGATGAGCGCTTCATGCAAAAATGGTTAACTTGACAAGGCAAGGTAATAATATTATAAATTACAAATCCAATAAATATAGGATTTGTATGATTATTAAGTATTTAAATCTTATATAAAAGGCCACATTTTATCGCAATACTCATTTATAATTGGCCTAATTCGGCAATGGCCTGTAATCGGCAAAGGTTATATTCCTTTTATTAAAGGAAAATGCTATCTGTTCTTTACAATGGGTCTTATTATTATAATTTTTTGATTTTTATTAAAGCTTTTTGTGCTGGGTGATTTTCATAACCATTCCGGTCCAACTCATCAGGTTAAACCAGAGGAAAATAATATAGAAACCTAAAAATATTATGGAGAATTTTTATGAATGAAAATGAAGAGAAAAAAGAGAAAAGCTTTAAGGTCACTGATAGAAGGGTTCCCTTGGATGATGAAGAAACCGCTAAGGAAGATGAAACCAAATCAACCTCTGAGTCCGAAATAAAACAAGAAGAGCCGCCCAAAGAAAAGAAATCTTTAAAAGACAAATTATTTGGATCAAATAAATCTAAAGATGCCACTGCGCCTAAAACAGAGGCAGAAAAAAAGGAAGGTTATACTTTGCCGGAAATTAATTTTGTTACTTTTATTCTCTCTATGAGCGCTTCTGCCATGCTTCACATGGGGCAAGTCCCTAACCCGGAAACCGGAAAATCAGAAAAAAACTTACCGCTTGCAAAACAATCAATTAATATCATAGAAATGCTTAAAGAAAAAACCAAAGGGAATCTGGACACCGAAGAATCAAAACTTTTGGAAAGCGTTTTATACGATTTGCGCATGAATTATGTTCAAGCTTCAAAAACCTGATTAGTTTTTCTTTATTACAATCTACAAGCAGTTTCTCAGATTTTAAGGATTAATAAAAATAATTTGCTCAGAAAATTTGGTTGATCATCAAGCGGACATTCAATCAAAACATTTGGGGCCCTTGAAATCACTCCTCCCCAATGGAGTTTATAGTGGTTGAAATATGATTTTACCCCGTTAGAGAAAGCCACCGACTCCTGTCGGTGGTCTATATTATTGCTTATAGGTGGTGGTTCAATGCCGCCATCTATAGTCGTTAGAGAACATAGTTCTCTAATGGGGTTTGCATTGCCTTAAAAATTTTCTCACTCAAAATAACCCAACCTTAGTTCGATTTATTAGCTCTGCTAACCCTGATGTTTTGCTCCATCGGGAAATTAAAATTTCAAACAAACCCAGACACTAAAATTCTTGAAAACAATATGCAATGGGTATTAGGGTCCTTAAAAGAGTGAATAAAAATTGTCGTCCATCCTTCATTTTGTAGCCATTGGGCCATAATCATAGAGAAATAATTAGGCGCTAACCGGGCGGGAATTTTTTTTCTTAGCGCTATACACTCCAAAAATTAAAGTAACTAAGAGAACGGAAGTGGCAAATACATCCCCATATTGCGTATAAATTGTTTGGTAGTTTTGTTCTGGCAAAATATTGCCTATTATTACATCTCGCACGAAAATATCCGTTTGCGCTAGTATATTCCCACGACTGTCTATGATCCCTGTAATACCAGTATTTGCGGCCCGGATAACGGGGCGGCGGTTTTCCACTGCCCTGAATGCAACCATGGAAATGTGCTGATAAGAAGCGGCGCTTTTTCCAAACCATGCATCGTTAGTGATGTTAACCAAAAAACCTGCTCCTTTTTTAACAAAACGTCTCACAAGATTCGGGAAAATAGCCTCAAAGCAAATTATCACACTAAATTTCGATTCCCCGAAAGACAGGACAGTATGTTCTTCTCCATTGTCAAAATTGCCAATCCCCGAGACCATTTTATCAACAAAGAATAGTATGTTTTGCAAAGGAACGTATTCGCCAAAGGGAACTAAATGTATTTTGTCATACCGGTTAAGAATCTTTTCATCGGGAGAAATCAAAAAAGCGCTGTTGAAAAGAGTTATATCTTTATCATTTTTAATATAACGGGGACTGCCAAAAAGAATATGGGTTTTGCTCTCTTTTCCAAGTTGAAGCAATTTTCTTTGATTGGCTATATCATTTGGAAAATAAAATGGTGTCGCGGCTTCAGGCCACACAATCAGGTCAATATTTTCTTCAGCCGCTCCCAGGGTCAATTTTTTATAAATTTTTAAAAGCTCATCCTGGTATTTAGTATCCCACTTTAGATTCTGGTCAATATTTCCTTGAATCAAAGCAACTTTTAGAGATTTTTTTTCATTTCGGTTCGCCAAATCGAACTTTTTCCAATGCCCGTATCCAATGGCCATTGAAAATAACAAAACCGCCGCAACTATATTGTTTATTAGAAATTTTGATTTAATTCTTTCCGGCTGAAAGGAAAAGAAAAAATCCAATAAGAAAAAAAAGGAAATATTGATGAAAACAATCAAAAAGGAGAGGCCATAGATGCCAAAGATATCCACAATCTGGATGATAGGAATAAATTTAAATTGCGAATAGGCCAGACTGACCCAGGGAAAACCCGTAAAAAGATGGGCCCGTATATATTCCAATGAAACCCATATGAAAGGAGACCAAAGCGCATAACGAGGGTTATCTCCTTTAAAATAAGACAGAAAAAAACAAAAAAGACCGTTATATGCCCCAAGATAAAGCGCAAGCAAAATTAATAATAGCGCGCTTATAACAAGGGGTAGTTTCCCGAAATTAACCATTGTATTTATGATCCAGCTTAAGGCGCCAAGGTAAAAAATAATTCCATGAGTCCATCCAATCCAAAAAGATTGAAGAGCGGTTTTATTTTGAATAGAAATAAGAAGCGGGACTAGCGCGCACCAGGCCAGGGGCCAGAGATTATAATTAGGAAAGGCAAATATTAATAAAAAAGAAGAAAGGAAAACGGGAATAAAGTCGGCTATTTTCATGTTTTTCATTCACTGAAAAAATTTCACAGCCGGGTTCTCCCTGCTGGCTTAATGAACAGTCCAATTATTTGAAATTTTCGAAGTTTATGGCGATAGAATTTAATTGGAAAAATTTATTATATTGATTATAAAACAGAGTCGAGATGGGGTTTATCATAAGCCATAAGGCCAGGATTATTTCTCTGCCGGAATAAGATCGAAAGAAATTTCACTATTTATTTTTGGGAAGTATTAAAGGATGGCATTCTTTGTCCTCAGGCGCAATATTATTTCTAAAAGTATTTAAAATTTTCCCAAACCAGCGCCAATTGGAAAGGAGGCCGAATAATGTAAAGTATAGCAAAAAAGTTCCTTGCAATCGAACTGACAATATTTCCGAATTAAAATTTAAAGACTGCAGTTCACATTTTTTTTAAATTGAGCTGATTTTGAACCATCAATCTTTTGACTTTTATTGTTTTTAAGTTTATAGAATACTAAAATAGTTTTTACACTTTGCAATGTAAATGTTTTAGCACAATTAAATTTATAAGGAGGTGTTGATGATGAATTTGAAGGCGCTTATTATAATGGTTCTTTTTACTTTTTTAGCAGGTTGTGGTCATACAGGAAAAGATTTTAATTATAGGTATGCTAAATATATTAAAAATGGCGAAACTACCAAAATAGAGCTAATTCGAGAATTGGGGAAACCAAATAGGAAAGGAGTCACAAACGGCAGCGAATGGTGGATTTATGAATATAACAGTTATAGATTGGGAAAAAGTTATTCCAAAGATTTACAAGTCACATTCGATGAACAAGGGGTAGTAAAAACAAATAATTCTTCCAGCAATTTCCCCTGAGAAAGATTTAGATAAAAAAAGTTTTTTTTAATTGGTTCAAAAACCTTGATTAAATCAGGCGCTTAAACTTTTTTTAATTCTGTTTTTTCGCCTGGTTCTTTGGGGGCTTTTTGGCGCGAAGCAAAACGCGCAATTTTTTTTGAAAGGGCAAAACCCGAGGTATAAAAAGAGGGTAGAAGTTTGGGTAAGTTAGAGGTTGAACTTTTAATTTTTGATTTGGACGGCACTCTTATCGATTCTAAAATTGATATTGCCAATGCGGTGAACCACACTTTAACAAGTCTTAATATGCCAGTATTGAAGCATAGTTTTATATTTAGCTATGTGGGGAATGGGGTAATCAAGCTGCTTGAAAAAGTATTGGCAAACGCAAACAAAGAGAGCGATATAAAAGAAACATTGCGTATATTTTTAGAGCGCTATGAAAACCATCTTTTAGATAACACCATACTTTTCCCAAACGTTATGGAAACCCTCGAATATTTTTCGGGCATTAATATGAGTCTTATATCTAACAAGCCCGAACGATTTGTTAAAAAAATTGTTAAAGGATTAAATATTGAACGATTTTTTCCTTTAGTTCTAGGAGGAGATACTCTAAAAACCAGAAAACCGGAACCTGAAGGAATTTATAAGATCATGAGCGCCTATAAAGCTAATCCACGGAGAACTGTTATTGTTGGAGATGGAGGGGTGGACATTCAGACTGGAAAAAGAGTGGGCATTCACACTTGTGGGGTGAGCTATGGTTTTCGTGAAAGAAAAGAGTTAATTGAAGCGGGAGCTGATGTAATTATCGATGATATTAAGGATTTAAAAGGGAGCTACTATTGGAAAAAAGGAAATTAGGCAAAAGTGATTTGGAAGTGAGCATAATTGGATTTGGCGCCTGGGGAATAGGGGGCGCCCCTTTCTGGTTCACAGAAGGGGACGCGGTTTCTATAAGAGCTATTCAAAAGGCTTTTGACGGAGGAATAAATTTTTTCGACACAGCCCCGGTATATGGATTTGGCCATTCAGAGCGGTTATTTGCCAAGGCTTTTAAAAAAAAACGGGATAAAGTTATTATTGCGACAAAGTGTGGCTTACGGTGGAAGAAGGAATCAGCGAGCTCAATTTACAAAGACTGTTCCAGCAAATCCATTCGCTATGAAATTGAAGAAAGTCTAAGAAGGTTGGAAACAGACTATATTGACCTTTACCAGGTTCATTGGCCTGATATTTCTACGCCGTTTCAAGAAACCATGCGGGAGCTGCTGCTTTTACAAAAAGAGGGAAAGGTTTTAAATATTGGCCTCAGTAATTTCACAAAGGCGCAGATGGAAGAGGGTTTAAAGCACGGAGAATTTATATCTCTTCAATCATTGTACAATATGTTGGAAAGAGATCTGGAGAAAGAGGAAATTCCATTTTGTATAGATAAAAAGATAGGAATTCTCACTTATTCACCTCTTGCTTCAGGCATTTTAACTGGTAAATATAATAAGAGCGTCACATTCAAGGATTGGCGAGGCAAAGGTATTATTGGACATTTTTCAGGCAAAATTTTTGAACAACATATTGATAAGGTTGAAAACCTAAAAAATATTGCTACTAAGTATGGGAAAAAGGTCCATCAACTGGCAATTAATTGGCTCCTGGCGCGAAAAGGGATCACCTCGGCCATTGTAGGGGCAAAAAACCCCTCGCAGGTGGAAGAGAATATCCAATCCTTGGGTTGGAATATTTTGGAAGAAGATATGAAAAAAATTGATAAATTTCTGAATTTATAGGTCAATTTTTCCACTGAAAGCAGGGAATGGATTTGTTGGTAAGCGGCTTTGCCTTTTACCCCGTTAGAGATTACGGAAACGACTGGTAAAATAATGTGCCTACTTTTAAAATTTTTGGGTAGTTCCCTATCTCTAACGGGGTTTACAAAACCTATATATATTTTCCCCCTGGGATTTGGATTATAGTTTAAGTTGAAAACACCAGCCTGATTTGCTATTCTCCTAAAAAAGTTTAACCCGATTGAAAGGATAATTAGAGGAGCATGACCATAAATCGTCTATTTTTAAATCTAAAAATCCCCCCTTTATTTTCATCCATTTCAGCCAATGGATTCCGATTGTTTTTTTTCGGTTTGTTTTTTTATCTTTTTTCTTCATGCCAGGCGTATGCGTTTTCTCTGGAGGATATTACTCTTAAAAGCTCTTTTGGCGAAAAGTTTTATGCCGAAATTATCGTAAAAAATGACGCTAAAAAAGGACTAAAGGTTTCCATAGCAACCGAACAGGAATATGCCCTGTTGAATGCCAAACGGTCAAGATTAGTGGATGAATTATATGTTGTTGAGCCAATAGAGGTGGTGTCTTTTAATGAACAATTAATTAAAATTATGTCTCACAAGCCCCTTTATTACCCCTCCTTTGAGCTTATTATTAGGGCAACATTAGATGAAGGAACAATTCTGGAAAAATACTCTTTGTCCGTCGATTTCAAAAAAAATATGACCCTTTCCTTATCGCCAACAAAAGAAAAAGAAAAAACGGTCACTCCAAAGTTAGAATTCCAAAAGCCCCTAGAATTAAAAGCTGTTGAAAAAACTGAAGAACCTGAAAAAATTAAAGAGATTGGAAAAATTAAAGAACCTAAAAAAATAGAAGAACCTAAAATAATAGAAGTAGAAAAAAAACTGGTAGAAGTTGAAAAAACTGAACCCACCGCAGAAATAGTCTCAGAGAGGAAATTTATTACCTACAGCGTCAAGGCAGGAGATACGCTTACAAATATTCTTCGAAAATCGAGTCCCCCAAAATTTAACCTCTATCGCGCGGTGGTGGCGCTCTGGAGATTAAACAAAAACAAATTTCACCATAAAAACATGAATGCTTTAATAGTTGGCTCAGAGTTATCCTTTGCAAATTTAGATGAAGAAATGAGTAAAATTAGCAGGAAAGAAACTGAACAGATTCTTCGCGAACAATGGGAGGAGTGGAGAAGCATTGTTGGTGGCCCAAGCGATGATATTGTCAGCAACTCTGTTTTTGAAATACCTTTTCCAGGGGAAAACATCCAGGAAACGGATGAAATAATAAGAATTATTGCCGAGTGGAAAGAGAGTTGGAAAAATAAAGACATGGGAAAACATTTTTCCTATTATTCGGAAAATTTTCTATCCGAGAATTATCTCGAAAAAAATATTGATCTCGCTGGGTGGAAAAAATATATCAGTCGTATTACCAAGGAGAACAGCAACATAAATATTGATATTAAAAGAGTGCATATACGCAAAGAAAAGGGAAAAGTTATAGTTTCTTTCCTGCAAAAGTTTTCCTCCGCTCGTTTTGTATCTTTTGGGGACAAAACGATTGCCTTTGAGAAAAAAACTGATGAATGGAAAATCAATCATGAGCTATTTAAAATATCCGGAAGTGAAGAATTAAATGTCATCGGTAAGACATATCCATTTGTGGCGCATACTTCATCTCACAAAAACAGAACAAAGGCTATAATGGCGGCCAATCGTTTAAGGAAAGTCGGGTATTCGGCCTACATTGTTAAATCCTTAATTCCACGAAAAGGCAAATGGTACCGTGTTCTCATAGATCGTTTCAGGACAAAAAAAGCCGCAAACATTTTAGCCTATAAGCTTGTTGGCGATAAAATTAGCGATTATGCCAGAGTGATTAAACTGCCATTTGCCATTAGTCTTGGCTCCTATAAAAAGGAAGAGGAAGCATATGAGGTATTAAAGAGTTTTCGCAAAAAGAACTATTCTCCTTATTTATTTTCCTCAGGAGAAGAAAATGAAATCACTCATCATGTGTTAATAGGCAGCTACAGAAGCAAAGAACAAGCGCAGGAAGTTTCAGATATGCTTGTGGAAAATGGAGTCGCTCACAAGGTTGTTCAACCATAAAAATTTTTTTAAATTTAATGATTAGCTGTTTATAATATCATAATTTTAAAAGCTATTTAAAATCTATAATCCGGGTCTTGCCCCA
>Ga0255058_10001663_pt1 | contig 12517 bp, 14 predicted proteins | sample Cases_109_9_MG_FD_188637 | JGI IMG/M metagenome (GOLD analysis project Ga0255058, IMG submission 188637) | Seawater microbial communities from Amundsen Gulf, Northwest Territories, Canada - Cases_109_9 | ecosystem: Environmental > Aquatic > Marine > Gulf | place: Canada: Northwest Territories... | reverse complement strand
CACGGCAACCCTGATTTAGCAGAAGAAACCGCATTCTTAAGAAAGCAGATACGAGAGAAAAGAGCAGAGCTGGCAGTCTTGTATCGGTCCGATAACGCAGATAAAACTTTGATTGACAAGAAAATCGACGAACTGAACCAACTTGAGCACCGTCTTGATGAAAAAATGTCACCCCGTTAATACATAAAGTAAAATGGAGTCATAATATTCTGAAAAATCGAGCATTCATTATGTATGGAATACTTGGAGGAGGAGAAAAAATGATAAAAGCTATTTTCCAACTGATCCAACTGATCAAAAAAAACCATGCTTTAGCGATGATTCTTTGCTGTGCGGTCCCGATTGTTGGAATTCTGGCACTCTCTTCTCTCGGAGTCCTTGGGTCCTGGGGGTATTATGCCTTGATTTTACTTTGTCCTTTAGGCCATATCTTTATGATGCGTGGGATGCATTCAAAGTCTAAAGATAATACGAACATGCAACCAAGAATCGAACAGATCGATGATGAATGATGCCGCGGGTTATCATTTTCGACATAAATTCGCTCCCATGAAAATTATCCCTCAGATCAGGACGGGTGTTCCATTGAAATTTTAAGTTCCGATCTTGAAAATGGACATCACCCGAAAAAACCTTATTCTATTTATTCTCGATGTACTCACTGAATAATTATGATCCTTTTTAGCCTACCTGAATTATTCCAATAGGTTTCATGGAGCTCGAAAATTTAATTTGCGTGCGTATTTTTTCGTTTTTCACCATTGAGCGGTTCTCAAAAGGGTTGGTTAGCATTTGACTGCTCGCGCATGTTATGTGATAAGGCATTGGCCGTTTGTGAGTGCCCGACGGCCAAGGAACATTCCTGTATATCAGCGGGGTGGGAGACCAGGAGAAATGTTCATGGCCGGAAATCATCTAGATGGTGGCTACACGGCTTGAACATCGTGGAGGAGTCTTTGCAGGATGCTTTAAACCGAACAATAGGGTATTCGAAAAAAAAGGAAACATATGAAACATGAAATAAAACAAAACCGACAAAAAAAGTGTAAGATGAAGCGGGTATATATGTTGTTTTTTGCATTTGGCTTGTCGACGCTTTTTATCCCTTTGGGATTTGCCGATGTGGTCGACGACCTCATGTCTGCCGCCCGGGTAATGAAATTTAAAGCGGAATTCATGGCCCTGGATTTCACGATAGATGATGTGGAAGGCAAACGCGTCGAGCTATATGATTTTCGGGGTAAGGTGGTATTGCTCGCTTTTTGGGCGACCTGGTGACCTTGGTGTCGGAGGGAGATGCCTTCCTTGGTAAAATTGTACAATGAGTTTAAGAAGGATGATTTCGTTGTTTTGGCTATAAATGTGCAGGAAAAGCGTGAAATCGTAGAAAAATATGCAAAGGATAACAATTTGCCTTTTCCCGTGCTTTTGGATGTTGATGGAAAGGTTTCTTATAGATATGGTATAAAGGCTCATCCAGCACATTTTTTTATAGATAGACAAGGAAAGTTGATTGGCCAGGCGCTCGGCGCACGGGACTGGGCGAGTATTGACAGCCGAAACCTGATCCAATATCTTGTCGGGAAATAATAAAAAATGAAACCGAACATACTGAATTTGATAATAAAAAACCGATTAGAAAAAGATCAACCATAACTGATCAACCTCCAATCCGATATAACCACCGGAGAAAAAAATATGCCTGAAATCGGATATTATTCTGTGTTAACTGCGTTTTTTTTATCAGGATATTCGGCCTTGATCGCCTTTTTTGGAATTAGAGGCCGAAAAGGGGGCCTGGTTGCAAGTGCTGAAAATGCGGCCTATGCTGTCTTTGGCTTTCTGACCATAGCATCCATTATCTTGATATATGCTTTGGTGACCAGAGATTTTCAAGTTGAATATGTGGCGCGATATACCAGCAACGGCCTTCCCATGACCTATACCATAGCGGCCTTTTATGCAGGCCAGAAAGGTTCGCTTCTTTTATGGGGCTGGCTCCTCTCCATATTTGCCGCCATTGTCACCTTCCAGAACAGAAAAAAGAACCGGGAGCTCTTACCCTATGTTCTAACCGTGTTGATGACGGTTACTATGTTCTTTACATTTTTAATGGTATTTGTGACCAATCCGTTCGAGACGTTTAATTATCGACCGCCGGATGGGCAGGGTCTGAACCCCCTGCTTCAAAACCCCGGCATGCTGTTTCACCCGCCAACGCTGTTTATCGGTTATGTCGGCTTAACGGTACCGTTCGGATTCGCGATTGCCGCCCTGATCACCGGCCAGCTTGACGCGGTTTGGATCAAGACCACCAGAAAATGGACCATTGTTTCATGGTTTTTTCTGACAGTGGGTAACATACTCGGGATGGAATGGGCTTATGTGGAACTTGGCTGGGGCGGTTACTGGGCGTGGGATCCGGTTGAAAATGCCTCATTCATGCCCTGGATCATCGCAACAGCCTATCTGCACTCGGTGATGATTCAGGAAAAAAGGGGAATGTTAAAGGTATGGAATATCGTGCTGATTATCTTTAGCTTTTTGATGACGCTTTTTGGGACCTTTATCACGAGAAGCGGGCTGATCGCTTCGGTTCATTCCTTTGGAGAATCATCTTTGGGGTGGATTTTTCTGATATTTTTAATCGCGAGCCTAGTGATATCCCTGACTTTGCTCATCCTTCGTCTGCCACAATTAAAAAGCAAAAATCAGCTGGACTCCTTTCTCTCCAAGGAAAGCAGCTTTTTGTATAATAATCTGTTGTTGGTCGGAATTGCCTTTACCGTGCTTTGGGGGACACTTTTTCCGATTATATCCGAGGCGATTCGCGGGGTGAAGATTACGGTGGGACCACCCTTTTTTAATGCCGTTATCACGCCGATTGGCCTGGGGCTACTGTTTTTGATGGGGATCTGTCCGCTGATCGCCTGGAGGAGATCTTCGGTCTCAAATTTTTTTAAAAAGTTTTTTATTCCTTCAACCGCTGCTGCTGCCGGCGCGGTTGTCCTTTTTATTTTTGGAATTCGTTCGTTTTATACCCTGATATCCTATGCTCTATGCATTTTTGTATTGATAACCCTGTTTCTCGAGTTCTTTTATGGTACCAGAACGCGGCATTCGGTTTTCAAAGAGGGTTATCATAAGGCCCTGTGGAATTTGGTGGTTCGAAACAAGAGGCGATATGGCGGATACGTTGTTCACTTTGGTGTCGTGTTGGTATTCATTTCACTCAGCGCAAATACCTTCAACCTGGAAAAACAAATAACCTTAAAAAAGGGAGAATCGTTTAATTTTAAGGAATATAAAATAAGATACGATTCCATTGTCGACTACCCAACCGCCACTAAGCATGTTGTTGCTGCGACGCTGAGCCTTTTCAACGATGGACAAAAGGTGGCGGTGCTGGTGCCAGAGAAAACCTTATTCAAAAGCCAGGAACAACCGACCACCGAGGTGGCCATTCATACAACTTTAAAAGAAGACCTGTATGTAATTCTGGCCGGATATGGGGAGGATTGGATAACACTGAAAGTGTTGATCAACCCCCTCGTTGTCTGGCTCTGGATCGGAGGCGTGGTCATGGGCCTCGGCACGCTTATCGTCATGTTGCCGGATCGCCGGCGATAATCTGAATCAATAAGAAAAGCATTGTGAGATTCTGACACATAGGAGACCGATTATGTTGGAATATTTTATATTTATTGGGTTGGTTTTATTTGCGGGATGCTGGATCTTGAGCCCGCTCCTGAAATCAAATTCAACCGATTCTGCAATAATCCCTAAAACGGATGAAGCTCTCGGGCAATTGGAATACGAAAAAGAAGAGGCATACGCCGCTATTCGGGAGCTGGAATTCGACGAAAACATGGGAAAAATTTCAAAAGAGGATTTTGGGACGTTAAAAAACCAATATATGCTCGATGCGGTTCATTATTTAAAAAAGATCGACGAATTGCAAAAGAATAAATCAAAAAGAAAAGACCTGGGCGAGGAGGAGATCATCGATGAAATTGAAAAAGAAATAGCCTCCCTGCACCACGGGGGATCATCGAAACAAAAGGATGTTTTTTGTGTTCAATGCGGCACAAAATCCTCATCACGCCAGCGCTTTTGTTCTTCATGCGGGGCAAAAATTGTGAAATCTGACTCGGTCTGATCTATGTCAAGACCCAAAGGGCGGAGCGGAAACAGATAGAAAAATGGGGCCAATTCGAACCATGCGAAATATAATCTTTTTTTTATTTTTATTGCTGTTTCTACCCGGGGCTTCTTTCGCAGAGGAATTACCACCGGGGGAGATAAAAGGAAGCGTACTCAATAAAACGTTAAATGGAACACGTGTGAAAGACCTTGAGATCATACTTTATCAATACAAAGAAAACAAAGGGGCGGAAGTTGCTCGTACGAAAACCGATCCCAATGGATCGTTTCTTTTTCAAGGACTAAATAGCGACAAAAGGATCTCTTACTATGCATCTGCCAAATACAAAGCGGTGGATTATTTTAGTGAAATGACCCACTTTCTGGAAAAAAAAGAATTATCCTTCGATCTGAGTGTTTATGAAACAACGGATCAGAATAAGGATATACATATCAAAATGCATCATATATTATTGGAAACCGATAATAAAACGAAGGACACCTTCGTGGTGAGAGAAATTATGATCGTGGAGAACCAGGGGAATAAGACCTACGTCGGTTCCAAAGAGGTACAACCGGGAAAGAAAGAGACTCTCCGAATTTCATTGCCCAGGAACGCGAAAAATATACAATCAATGTTCCCCATGGCTGTGAATCCATGGGATGGTTTTAGCACTGTTACCGCCTTTAGCCCGGGGACAAAAAGAATTATGTTCTCATACACGATCAAACCCGGCGGTGCGGATTATAAATTTGAAAAAAACTTGTATCTCAAAACAGATAGCTTCAATTTTATTTTTCCGGAAAATGGGATCCAGGCAAAAAGCGATCAGCTGATATATAAAGGGCCGACCCCGAATTCGGACCAGGGTTTTTCTTATCTTGTGGGAAAAAACATGACCGGTGAATCAAAGATTGTTATACGACTCAGCTTGCCAACGACCGATAACCTTTTTAAATGGGTAATTGCCGGTCTGGTGATGGTACTGGTCGGGGCCGGGTTTGTCCTTTCCCTTTTAAAGGGACGAAAACACCGGGCGAAAAAGGAAGCTGACCCGGCACAAAAACCGAGTCAAATGACCCTGGCCGAACAAAGACAGAAGATGTTGCAATCAATGGCTGAACTGGATAAACAACATGATGCCGGCCAAATCGGTTCAGATAAATATGAAAGCCAGCGGCGGGTTTTGATGGAGAAAGCCGTAGAGATCACAAAGATTTTAAAAGATTCATAAGCCTCCAATGGAGAAGCCATGATAAAAAAGAGAAGGTGATAAAATTGAAAAAACGCAAAGTCAAGATACTCATCATATCGTTTGTGACGATTTCAATCTTCGGGTATCTTATTTACACGGGGGTCAGAGATACAATGACCTACTACCTGACGGTCCCTGAAGTTTTAGCCAAACCCTCAAAGTCACCTGAGGAAGTCGTAAGGGTGAGCGGAAATGTTTATGCGGATTCAGTAAAATGGGATGCCAGAGCTTTAAAGTTGTATTTCAAGATGGGGGATGAAAAAGCGAGTCTGAATGTGGATTACCGCGGCGTTGTCCCCGATTCTTTTAAACCCGGCAGGGAAGTAATTATAGAGGGAGTTTACAGGGGTGAAGGAAAGTTTATTGCCACTACGATCATGCCCAAGTGCGCTTCCAAGTATGAGTGAAGGGTTGCTCAGACTACGGAGTAAACAACAAGGGTGTAGATGAGAAAATTGCCTTCATATGAATATATTATCGAAGCCAAAGGGGTAAAAAAAGAATTTGGTTTTAAGTCGGTTTTAAAGGGAGTCGATATTCAGCTGAAGGAGGGTGATTTTCTGGCCCTCTTTGGCCCTAATGGCGCGGGGAAAACGACATTTATTCAGATCCTCTGTTCTTTAATGCTTCCGAGTTCAGGAAAGGTTTGTATCGTTGGATTTGATCCCCGGTCTGATCGGGAGTCGCTGTGCGAAGTGATCGGATTTGTTTCACACCATACGTTTCTTTACCATAACTTATCCGCATTTGAAAACTTAAAATTTTATGGGATGATGTATAATGTGCAGGGGCTGGATGAGAAAATTGAAAAACTGTTGGAGCTGGTCGGACTTGCTGATTTCCCAAATGATCAAGTTCAGACCTTTTCCCGTGGAATGCAGCAGCGGCTCTCTTTGGCACGTGCCATCATACATGATCCGATGGTCCTGTTTTTGGATGAACCATACACCGGCCTGGATCAGCTCGGTGCAGAGGATCTGAAACAGATACTCATTGAGTTTCGAGATAAGGGCAAAACCATCATCATGATATCCCATAATTTGGATAGGGGATTGGAACTGTGTAACCGGGTTGCAATTTTGAAATCAGGCCGTGTGGTTTACCATGAAGAAATATCCGAAACAAAAATCGATGACTTCAAACCGACCTACTTTAAGTACACAGGAAAAAGACCACCGTCCTCTCAGGTGGCCCTATGATTTTTATCCGAAAACTATGGGCTATAGTTTGGAAAGACCTTCTGTCGGAGCTCAGAACCAAAGAGATGATTCTTTCCATGTGTCTTTTTTCTTTTTTGGTCCTCATAATCTTTAGTTTTGCACTTGGCCCGGGGGTCATGAACCTTAAAACAATCGTCCCGGGAATCCTGTGGGTCGTGTTTATTTTTTCTGGTCTCATGGGCCTTGGACGGGCCTTTGGGGCCGAGCGGGATAGAGGAACGCTTCCCGGACTATTGCTTTGTCCTTTGAGTCCCTGGGGAATATATCTGGCAAAAATGGTCGGGACATTTATCTTTACGGCCATCATGGAGATTTTTACACTTTCTATTTTCATCATACTGTTTAATCTGAATCTGCTGCCGTTCCTTCTCCCGATCGCCCTAATAATTTTTTTGGGAACGTTGGGTTTTTCGACCATCGGCACGCTCTTCTCGGCCATGTCTGCGGCGACCAAGGCCAGGGATACCATACTTTCCATACTCGTTTTTCCAATAACCATTCCGATGCTGATTGCTGCTGTAAAGGCAACAGAAACAATAATGGCTGGAAAAACAATGGCGGAAGTCTACCCCTCGTTAAAGATTTTGATCGCTTTTGACCTGATATATCTGCTTCTATCATATTTAACATTTACGTTTATCATTGAGGAATAATGCGAATGACAAAACGAATCTTTGAGATAACATTTGAAATCGTTACTTTTCTTTTTATGCTTGCGGCGCTTTATGCCATATTCATCTATGCCCCCATTGAGAAAACAATGGGGATTGTCCAGAAAATTTTCTATCTCCATGTCCCCGCTGCTTTTTTGGCTTTTTTTGCTTTTTTCATCACCTTTTTGGCCAGTATTGTTTACCTGTATAAAAAAGATCAAAAATGGGATGTAATTGCTTACTGTTCCGCTGAAATAGGCGTTCTGTTTTGTACCATTGTTTTAATCACCGGCCCCATCTGGGCAAAACCGATTTGGAATGTATGGTGGACCTGGGACCCCCGATTAACAACAACATTGATACTCTGGTTTATCTATCTCGCCTATCTGATGCTGAGGGGTGTTGTGAGAGAGAATCAACGCGCAAACCTATCAGCCGTATTCGGAATCATAGGCTTTGCCAATGTACCGATTACTTTTTTTGCCATCCGGCTGTGGAGAACCATACATCCTGTTGTCATAACAGCAGGAGGCATCAATATTTCAAAACCGATGAAATATACCTTATTGCTGACATTTTGTGCCTTTTTTCTTTTTTTTCTTTCCCTGTTGAAAAACAGAATCAAATTGGAAAAGGTAAAGATAAAGACAGAAAATGTTAAAGCGGTTTACGAAGAAAAATTTTCATCATGATCCCAAAAATCGAACGTATTTTTACACCTTCGTGGGGAATTTGAGAAGATCTTCAAAATATCAATGGAGGAAAAATCGATGACCGGAACTCTATACCTTTTTTCTGGTTTTAGTATCACCTGGATTATTTTATTCATCTATCTTTTCAGCATGGTAAAACGGCAGAAATCACTCGAAGTCCAGATTGAGAAAATAAGCTCGAAATTGGAAAAGGTTCAAAACCGCTAATCCTTCCCATGAAAGTCGGAATTATTGGTCTCCCCGGTTCAGCCATGGCCCGGGTTATCAAACGATCGTATACGCTTTTGGGCCTTTTATCCTTCTTTACCGTGGGTAGCGATGAGGTAAAGGCATGGACCATAAAAGAGCGTACAAAAGCGATTGATGTTGCCGGCGCAATTCACTCACTAGTCCATCGTCGCTAACACCTCGAATCCCTTACGTTCGAGTGCTTTTTTTATCCCCGCTGTCTTGCATTGAGACAGGCGGAAGTAATAGATTCTCTTGCTAGTCTGTTGAGCCGTCATACCCACATTGATGATATCTCCGCCATTGTCATTGATCGTCTGGGACGCTTTTTTGAAAGACCCCGGTTTATCGCCAACAACCACATCAATTCGTGAACTGGCGGTCAGGATGCCCATCATGTCGATAAAAGCCCTCAGGATGTCGGTTCCGGTGATGATTCCAACCACCATCCCCTTTTTCACGACCGGCATTCCGCCAATTTTGTGCTTATAAATGAGTTGAGCGGCAATCTCTATATCACTATCAGGATCAATCGTAATTGGATCTTTGATCATAAGATCTGAAAGGGTTAGATCTGCCACCATGGAGGGGATCAGGCCCTGCTTTAGATCTGCCAGGGTTACGAAACCACTGAGAATGTTTAAATCTGATACCACGGGGAGATGCCGGATCGAATTCACTTTCATTAATTCAATAGCCTCACTGATAGATGATTTTTCTGTGACTGTGATCGGGTCTGGCATCATCAGGGAACTAATTTTCATGGCAGCTCCTTTCGTCACGGGTTCCTTTTAGCTGTAAAACCCGTCTCACTGTGATTACAGCCTATCACCCGTTTCAAAGGTTATGCAAGCTTTTCTTGCTGTTTTAAAAAGTTCTAAACCAAAAATCCGCGGAGAATGCCGAACAGGGCAAAAAGGGCCATTTATGGATGGGCACTAACTATGATGGGGTTTCTAATAGGTGCGATCTGATACAGACGGCTGAAAATCGGTTGACCATTGGATTGTTCCGTATGAAGGCGCTCAGCCTGCTTCGATGATTTCCTTTGCAGCTTCAATGGCGAAATAGGTCAGGATCATTTTAGCGCCGGCCCGCTTAATCGCTGTAAGCGTTTCCATCATCACCTTTTGGCCATCTATCCATCCCATTTTGTCTGCAGCCTTGATCATGGCATATTCACCGCTGACATTATATGCGGCGATCGGCAGATCAATTTCATCCCGTATTCGACAGATGATATCAAGATAGGGTAGTGCAGGCTTTACCATAATGATGTCTGCACCTTCTGCCACATCCATGGTCGCTTCCCGGATGGCTTCAAGGGCATTGGCGGGATCCATCTGATAGGTTTTTCGGTCCCCGAATTTCGGTGCGGATTCAGCGGCCTCACGAAATGGGCCATAATAGGCCGAGCAATATTTTGCAGCATAGGACATGATCGGAGTATCACTGAAACCATTGTCATCCAACAGATCACGAATTTCAGCAACCCGACCGTCCATCATATCAGACGGCGCTACCATATCAGCACCTGATTTTACATGGGACAGGGCGGTTTTGGCCAGAAGGTCAAGGGAGGCATCGTTGTCAACGATGTTTCCTTCCAGGACGCCACAGTGACCGTGATCGGTGTACTGGCAAAGACATACATCGGTTATAACCGCAAGGTCAGGCACGGTGTCCTTAACTGCTTTGGTCGCTTTTTGTACAATACCGTCTTCGGCATAGGCGCTTGTTGCCAGTGAATCTTTCTTTTTGGGTATGCCAAAGAGCATGATTGCAGGAATTTTTAGAGCATGTGCTTTTTTGGCTATTTTAAGAAGATGGTCAATGGATAACTGATAATGCCCTGGCATGGAAAGGATTGGATTTTTTACCCCTTTCCCGTCAATGGCAAAAAGAGGAAGAATCAAGTCATCTGTGGAAAGTGTGGTTTCCCGTATCATACGGCGGAAAGCCACATTTTGCCTCAAGCGCCTGGGCCGGTAGTCAGGGAATAGCATCGGTTTTTTCTTTCCTTCAATTGGTCTTTATCGCCGGCTTCAGCGTGGTTCAACGGTTTCAAATAAAATTCACTAAACCGGCTCGGAAGGTGAACGCCAATCCGTTAACTCTTTAATTGTAACGGATTTTTTAGTTCATTCTTTATGAGTGTGCTAATAAAAGATTCTGGACTTAAAAGCGCATTTTTGGTGATGAAAAATCGGCTTTTCCCTGTTTTGTCACGGACGAGCTTAAGGCCGTATTCGAAATCCACAGTGAGCTGTTTGTAAAAATTTTCTATGTCTACATAGGAGCTGACCAGCTGGTCAATAATATAATCGATGGCATCTTCTTCCAGCACAATGTTAATATCATGATTTTTGTAAAAATATAGTTCGATCTTTTTCGCTTCATCATAAAAGCTTTTGATTTTATCGATTACACTCCCGATATCCATGATGTGTTTACAGTAGAAAGTGGCAACAATATCAACTCGTGCGGTTGTCAGTGTTAAATTATATTTTTGAGAGAGTGTTTTTCTGTTTGCTTCTACATAGTCTTTTATCGATTTTTTTTCCTCATTACACAGGTCCTCAAAGGCCGCGCCCATGCTTTGGGAATCCTTTAAAGAAAGGAGCTTCTCAAGAGCCTTTTCAGGATTCTCAACCACCATAACTGTTGCCGGAAATTTTGTGACTTCTGTGGATGGTAACTTCTTTTCAAACAATAAAAGTGCACCTTCAACTGCGCTGACCAGACCCCTTGCACCTGTATTTTCTTCAAAGGCGCGACCTGCCAAAATATCTAACAATTTATCTTCAAATTTGATCTCGATGCCATAGGCCGCAAAATCGAGTTTTTTCCCTAGAATTATCGGGTTGTTCGGATTTTTTAAAATATTCAGAAGATCATCTTTGTTCAGCTCATCAAAAACCGCCCTCACAGGAAGGCGACCTACAAATTCAGATTCAAATCCAAATTCAATCAGATCTTCTGACTTCACATGCTTAAGAAGATCAATCTGCTCTTTCAGGCTCGATATCTGTGCTCCAAATCCGATGTTCTGATCCAAAATTCGCCTCTTTATAATCTGGAAGAGATCACTGAAGGCCCCACTCATGATAAAGAGGATATTCTTTGTATTGACTGCGCGTTTCTCACGTTTTCCGGTTTTTCGAAACTGCTCAATCTCCTGGATCATTGAAATGGGGTCATGAGGAACTTTTAAATCGACATCTGTTTCTTCAAGCGGCTTGAGTAGCGCACGCTGGACCCCGGTTCGTGATACGTCAGCACCGAAGATATGGCTGCTGGAAGCAATTTTATCAATCTCATCGATGTATATAATTCCATGTTGTGCCAACTCTATATCGTCATCGGCATCTCTGACAAGGTCCCGTACTAGATCTTCCACATCACCACCCACATAACCGGTTTCACTGAACTTGGTCGCATCTCCCTTAACAAAGGGCACCCCGATTTTTTTAGCGATCAGTTTGATCATGTATGTCTTACCGACGCCGGTCGGGCCCATCATCAGGATATTGTTTTTGATGTTTCCCACTAAATCACTCATTTCATCCTGAGTAGATTCAGCGCGTTTGATGCGATTGAAGTGCGTACATATTTTTGTGGCTAAAATGGCTTTGGCGCTATCCTGTTTTACGATATATCGATCGAGATGGGAAATAAGATCTTCAGGCTTTAAGTCGAAATTGATTTTTTTCTTTTTTTTTGAATCCTTTTTGTTTTTTTCAAAAAGGACTTCTTGGGGCAGGGTTATTGGGGATGCAATTTTAACGTTTTCACCAAATTTCTTTGCTAAAAAATCACCGATCTCTTTTTCAAGCTCTTTATGGTCTGGTATTTTTTCATCATATTCTTTCATATGGGTAACTATAAGCACATCTTTCAGAAAATTCAAGATGGGTATAAAAAATAGGCAAAGCCCTGTTTCCCCTATCGTTCAAAAAATGAACACGTTAAAGATTGGCCCAAATTTGGCCCTCTTTGCAAGAGCTTGAACACTTTACTCAATAGATCGGGTTGAAATCTGCTGTGCCACTTTTTCTGTTGCTTCGATATCTATATTTTAATACGTTGCGTTTTGCTAATTTAAGTATATTTCTCAAGTTTCGCACCTGATATTTTAAGGAAAATCGCATCAGGCATGGGGTAAAAAGAAATTTTATGGAAAAAATTAATGATGAGCGCTTTGACAACGGCACAAAACCTTTTAAGAGTTATCATTTCAGAAGCAACTGATATTACAAAAGAAACCAGACCATCGCGTGCCTGTGCACGGTGATTACTTTATG
>Ga0255058_10001662_pt1 | contig 12517 bp, 8 predicted proteins | sample Cases_109_9_MG_FD_188637 | JGI IMG/M metagenome (GOLD analysis project Ga0255058, IMG submission 188637) | Seawater microbial communities from Amundsen Gulf, Northwest Territories, Canada - Cases_109_9 | ecosystem: Environmental > Aquatic > Marine > Gulf | place: Canada: Northwest Territories... | reverse complement strand
CATCAGGTCGTCCGTAGCGATATAGGAGTTGGTGCCCGTAAATTTCTTGTCGGCCATAACGGCAAGTATCCCTGCTCGATCTACCCGGCACAAGCTGGGGACGGACTCCGTGGAGTCCGTCCCCAATTCCTTTAACTTATTGCGATGGAGTCAGGGTCAATGCATGTACTGCCGGGCCTGGGAGGAATCCAGTCGCTTGTCCCTGCACCCAGTCCTGATGGCCGGCGCCATAGAAATCTGACAATGGGTGGCCGCTTTGCCCGCCAGGCATATGCAGGTAGGCATTCGCCTCGTCACCCGGCGATACGGCAAAACGCTCGGACGCTCCCCAATCGCGGCCCTGCGCCTTCGGCATATTGGAATCGCCACTCAATGGTTCGCGCGGCATATCGAGCCAGCGCGACAGGATAGGAATCGCGCGGCTCAACGGGTGGCTGATTCTTGCCGTATTCCGCTCGCCCCAGCTACGATTCTCCAGACCGTCGTCGTATTCAACGGCGTATTGCTCCAGGTTCAGGTCGACAGCGCGCAACAATAGTTCTTGCCAACTCTCGTACTCCGTCGGCAGCAAATGCATCGGCCGCTCCTGAAGAATCGACCAAAGCGGGCCCTCGAACTGGTTGCTGATCAGAAGATCGATATCGCTGTCATATGCAGCCGTCACCGGACGCGTAAGCCCCTCGAAAACCATATTCCGGACTTGCCCGCGAAACGCCCTGACGAGGCGATAGCCGACAGACTCCGGTGATGCTTTCGGAATCCAGTCCTCTGCCAAATAACGGTACGTGCTTCGCTGCGCGTTGTCGCGAATTGCCGCATCGTCCAGTACCGAAAGCAGGAGGTCTCTCCACGGCGTCAGGAAAACGGCCCGATCGTCGAATTGAATATCGAGCATATCGCGAGGTTCGAAGGACTCCTTCGCGAACAAGCCATCACGGATTTGCTGCGCTCTGGCGCCGAAATCGTAACCCCGGTCGGCTATCTTTCTCATTGCGTCGCCGTCGGCTACACGCGCATTTGCTGTCCAGATTCGGCCGCTTTCCGGATTGATGACAAGCGGGTAGTCATCTGCGTCCAACCAGCCAATCCAGCCTTCGTTTTCACTCCAGTCCGCGGGTATCGACGAATCGTATTCTGTGCGAATCGGTATTTGTCCGGCAATCGTCCAGGCGATGTTGCCGTCTTTATCTCCGGTCACGAAATTCTGTGGTGGCAATCCCAAAGTAGTGGCAACTCGAACTGCCTCGAACACGGTCGACGTTGTTTCGAGGTCCAGCTGGCGCAAGGTAATGGCATTCGCTTCATAAGCCAGCCAGCGAACCGCAAGCTCGGCGTCGGGATAGTCATGGTCATCGAGCACCGGTCCCCATATGGTCTCCCGGACGACGACTTCCTGCGCCGGTTCGCCTTTGATGTCGACTCGCTCCCGGAATTCGGAAATCTTCAATTCGCCGCCAGCTGTCAAATAAGTATCTGGCTGACTCCCGGGCTTTAAAATGACGGCATCCGACCAGTCGCCGTAACTGTTGGTTAATCCCCAAGCGATGTGGCCATTGCTTCCCGCCACCATGATGGGCGCGCCTGGCAAACTTAAGCCGCTGACGTCACGCTTGTCCGCTCCGGTCGTAACGAAGCGCGCACGATAGAATACGTTTGGGACCCGCAGACTCAGGTGCATATCACTTGCAACAATCGCACGACCATTTTCGGTAAGCGTGCCACTAACGGCCCAATTGTTGCTGCCTAATGACGGCGCCTCAACAACTTCATTTGCAGGTGAGCTGACCGATGTTTGCAATACGTCGCGGACGTTTAACTGTTCAGATGACGGAATCGTATTTGACGATCTCGCCTCCCCAAAGATCGGGGCGTCCCATTTCGTGCCGAGTGGATACAACCAGTCGTACACCTCGGCATCTACTACGCGATGCACAAGTCCGCGCTTGACATCATTCGACGCTCGCTCGTCATTGAGCACCATGTACATGGCGTAAGCGGCCAACACCGTATCTTCCGCGAGCCACGGGTCCGGAGCCTCGCGGAGGATGAAATACTCGAACGGCTTGGCGCCAAGGCTGTCGAGACCGGCGTTCACGCCAGCGACATACGCATTCATGATTTCGGTCTCTTCGGCCGACATCTGGGCAACGACGCGGCTGGCACGGCTGCGAAAGCGATGAAGGCGGTTTCGTTTGTCAATTTCAAATAGTGCCGGCCCGATGATTTCGGCAAGCTCGCCCGCTGCCTGCCTGCGGCTGAGATCCATTTGGAAAAATCGATCCTGTCCGTGAACGAACCCCGTACCGAAGGCGAGATCCGCCCGGTTTTCCGCAGTCACGGTCGGAACGCCAATCGAATCGCGTTCGATCGTTACGCGAGCTGATATCGATGTCACCGAAACCTCACCATCGAGTTGCGGCACGCTTGCATCCAGAATCAGGACCGCCACCAGCACTCCGCCAGCTGCGATCAGCAACAACGAGTAGATAAGTCGCCGTAAAAATCGTTTCATGAATTACTCTGATGTGGTTACGCGGACTATCTTCATCGAGTTCGTGCTACCGGAGACACCTGACAGATCACCTTTGGTGAAGATGACAAGATCGCTCTCCTCGACCAGATTATTCGAGAGCAATGTTTTGAAAATTCTCTGATACAGGCGCTCGATATCCGATGATTCCAATTTGAACGACACCGGGTACACACCCCGATACATCGTTACGCGCCTGCTGGTAGTCGCGTGAGGCGTAAACGCATAGATAGGAATATCCGAACGAATGCGCGACATCCATAGTGCCGTCGAACCCGACTCCGTCAGGGCAATAATCGCTTTGACGTCGAGGTGATTGGCCGTGTACATGACGGCCATCGCGATCGCCTCGTCCACCTGGTTAAAGCGATCGTCAAGTCGGTGAGTCGTGCGCCCACGTGCAAGCACATGTTTCTCGGCACCACGACAGACTTCGCTCATCGCCTCGATGACGGACACAGGATATTCGCCGACGGCCGTCTCAGCAGACAACATGACGGCGTCTGTGCCATCCATTACGGCGTTCGCAACGTCCGACACCTCGGCTCTCGTCGGAATCGGACTCTTGATCATCGACTCCATCATCTGAGTCGCCGTAATCGAAATTTTGTTATTTCTACGCGTTAGTCGAATGATGCCCTTCTGCATGCCTGTCAATTCGGCATATCCCATTTCCACACCGAGATCACCGCGGGCAACCATGATGACGTCGGCGGCTTCGATAATCGATTCGATATTGTCGACTGCCTCTGCTCTTTCGATCTTCGCTACGATCAATCCGTCGCCGCCGGCGGCCTTGAACAGGTCTCGCGCCTCGTTAACGTCGTCAGCATTTCGAACAAAGGAGACTGCCAGAAAATCCAAGGCCATTTCCGCAGCAAACTTGATGTACTCCCGGTCAGTGTCTGTCAGAGCGCCGGCCGACAGGCCGCCACCCTGCCGGTTGACGCCCTTGTGATCGGAAAGAATCCCGCCAAGAATGACGGTCGTGTGTAATCGCGTGCCTTCGATACTATCGACGGAAAGTTTTATCTGACCGTCATTCAGCAGCAATACATCGCCCGATTCCACGTCCTCGTGCAAATTGGGATAAGCGACACCAACACCTTCATCGTTGCCGTCGTTTAAACCCAGGGTCGAATCAAGAAAAAACTTTGCGCCCTCGTTGAGCGTCGCCTTGCTGTTCTCGAAACGTTTTACTCGAATCTTCGGTCCTTGCAAATCGCCCATCAAGCCGATTTCACGACCAGCGGCAATTGACGCAGCGCGTAAAGATTCTATTCGTCCGCGATGATCATCGCGTTCGCCGTGAGAAAAGTTGATGCGTGCGACATCCATGCCGGCATCGATTATTTCCTTGAGTATTTGTGGATCGTCAGTCGCCGGGCCAAGGGTGGCAACTATCTTCGTTCTTCTGGTCATGGGCGCGATTATTGCACAGAGCGACGGCAACCGCCGCGATTGTCCGGGTAGGTATTTGCACCACTTCTCACGACCTCTGCTCGATAATAGGATATCCTTTCGAGATTCACATCGGCGTAAATATTCATGTTTGACAGGCGACGATTCGTGCAGACCTTACTGGTGGCTGCGGCCGCGCCAGCGACTAATGCGTCGCTCGCGGACGACCGCGGCAGCGCGGGATTCGGAAAGCTGCTTCGGGATCCCCGCCGGATTCTCGACTTACCGGAAGGCTTCGAGTATCAAATCCTGGCACACAAAGGTGAAAAGATGGACGACGGGCTGCTGGTGCCCGCGGAAGCCGACGGCATGGCTGCATTTCCGGGGGAAGACGGCCGCATCGTTCTCATTTGCAATCACGAAAATTCGCCGCGCAAAGCGGAAAACGGTCCGTTTGGCGCTGACCTGGAATACCTGGACCGCATCGACGCGGAGATGATCTATGACTTCGGCGGCGGCCGCTCACCCGGCGCCGGCGGTACGATCACGATCGTTTACAACCCGTCGACAAAAACGACAGAGAAAAAATTTCTGAGCCTTGCCGGCACCGAATTGAATTGTGCAGGCGGCCCGACGCCGTGGGGAAGTTGGTTGAGTTGCGAGGAGTGCTTCACGGACATTGGTTCGACCTCCGAATACTTTCAGTACGTTCAGAGAGAACAAAAGCACGGCTACGTTTTCGAGGTGCCTGCAAATGCCGATGGCCCGGTTGCACCAGTGCCGCTGAAGGACATGGGCCGCTTCGAACACGAGGCCGCCGCCGTCGATCCAAAGTCCGGCACAGTCTATTTGACCGAAGACAGGGGCCGCAGTCTTTTCTACCGGTTCATTCCGAACGAAAAAGTAAAGCTTCATCTTGGGGGTCGATTGCAGGCACTTTGCGTCGTCGGCAAACCGTCGTTCGATACACGCAACTGGCCCGGCCAGAAGCGAATGAACGCTGGGAAGTTGCTTGATACGTACTGGATAGATTTAGACGACGTCGACGGCGACAAGAACGATTTGCGAACTCGCGGCACTGAGGCCGGTGCCGCCGTATTCGCGCGCGGCGAAGGGCTCTGTTTCACGGGCACCGAGCTGGTCATAACTGCCACAATCGGTGGACCAGACCGTCTCGGTCAGGTTTTCGCTTATCGACCCAGCCCGCATGAAGGTCTCCCGGAGGAAAAAACGCAACCGGGCACACTGCAACTGATTGCCGAGTCGACTACGCGCAGCCTGTTACGTCATGCCGATAACGTAACGATGAGCCCCTGGGGCGATCTGATTATTTGTGAAGATACGGCCAATCATTGCGGACTGGTCGGCATCCGGCCGGATGGAAAACAGTACACCATGGCCGACAACGCCTATACCAACTCGGAACTCGCCGGCGTTTGTTTCTCTCCGGACGGGTCCGTCATGTTCGTAAATATTCAGGTGCGCGGACTGACGCTTGCGATCACAGGGCCCTGGGCATAGCCCGAAAGTTTCAGCGCATGGCTGCGCGTTCTTCGAGGATGGCTACGGCCGGCAGCTTCTTGCCCTCGACGAATTCAAGAAAAGCGCCACCTCCGGTCGAAATATAGGAGATCCGGTCGGCCACGCCGTATTTGTCGATCGCAGCCAGCGTGTCGCCGCCGCCCGCGACTGAAAACGCAGAACTCTCAGCAATCGCATCGGCCAGCGCCTTGGTGCCGCCGCCGAACTGGTCGAACTCAAAAACACCGACCGGCCCGTTCCAGATAATCGTACCGGCCGTTTTCAGGATCTCGGCAAACTGCGCAGCAGTGTCAGGGCCGATATCGAGGATGAGATCGTCCGAAGCAACTTCACTGACCGATTTGATCTCGGCAGCGGCTTCCGCCGAAAATTCTTTGGCGGTAACCACGTCGACCGGAACCGGCGTTTTCGCCGCTAACGCAATTGCCCGATCGAGCATGTCGGCCTCGTATAGGGACTTGCCAACTTCATGGCCTGCGGCAGCGATGAACGTATTTGCAATGCCGCCGCCGACGATAAGCTGGTCAACGATTTGTGAGAGCGAATCGAGGACGGTTAGTTTGGTCGAAACCTTCGAGCCACCGACGATGGCGACCATCGGTCTCGCTGGATCTTCCAAAGCTTTCCCCAATGCATCGAGCTCTGCTGACAGCAGCGGACCGGCACATGCAAGGTCTGCATATTTGGCAACGCCGTATGTGCTGGCTTGCGCACGATGTGCCGTGCCGAAGGCGTCCATAACGAATACGTCACAAAGCTTCGCCATTTTTTTCGACAAGTTTTCGTCGCAGGCCTTCTCGCCTTTTAGAAACCTTACGTTCTCGAGGAGCACGACCTGACCGGGTTCGACGTCGACGCCATCGATCCAGTCACCAATAAGTTGTACATCCCTGCCCAATAGTTGTGTGAGATGCGTTGCGATCGGTTTCAGTGACAAACCGGCGTCAGGATTGCCTTCGGTGGGTCGGCCGAGATGAGACATCAGTATGACTGCCGCATTGGCTTCTTGTGCCGTCTTTATCGTCGGCAGCGCAGCCCTAATGCGAACATCGCTGGTAATTTCGCCGTCAGCGAGCGGCACGTTCAAATCCTCGCGGATAAGTACGCGCTTACCTGCGAGTTCGACCTCGCTCATCTTGATGACGGACATAGACGTCCTGCGTTTTGGCTTTCTTACTTGGCGTTCACGAGGGCAACCGCGGTATCGAGCATGCGATTGGAGAAGCCCCATTCGTTGTCGTACCAGGAGCAGACCTTGACCAGAGTGCCTTCCATCACTTTCGTCAGGCCGGCGTCATAAGTACTGGAAGCCGGATCGTGATTGAAATCAATCGAGACCAGCGGCTCGTCGCAGTACGCCAGCACGCCTTTGAGCTCGCCTTCGCTCGCTTCTTTCATGATGCCGTGGATTTCCTCGACGCTGGTTTCCCGTTCGGCAACGAAACTGAGGTCGACGACAGATACGTTGATCGTCGGTACTCGCATCGCATAGCCATCGAGTCGCCCCGCTAATTCGGGGAGAACCAGCCCAACCGCAGCTGCTGCACCGGTCTTTGTCGGTATCTGCGACATGGCCGCAGCACGTGCGCGCCGAAGATCCTTGTGGAATACGTCGGTGAGCACCTGGTCGTTGGTGTAAGCGTGGATCGTGGTCATCAAGCCGTGCTTTACGCCGATCTTCTCGTGCAGCGGTTTCACCAGCGGCGCGAGACAGTTCGTCGTGCATGAGGCATTCGAGATCACGGTATCGCTGGCTTTCAAGGTATTGTGATTGACGCCGTAGACAATCGTCGCGTCCACTCCCGTGCCTGCCGGCGCCGAGATGATTACCTTCTTCGCGCCACCTTCGATATGTGCCATCGATTTTTCTTTGGAGGCAAAAAAACCGGTCGACTCGAACACCACATCCACACCAAGGTCGCCCCAGGGCAGTTTCGCGGGATCGCGTTCCGCCAGCACCCTGATGCGGTCGCCATTTACAACCATGTGGTCGCCGTCCAGTTCGACCGTGCCCGGGAATGGCCCGTGCGCCGTGTCGCGTCGCGTCAGGTGTGCGTTGGTATTCGCATCCGCCAGGTCGTTAACCGCAACGATATCGAACTCCGAGCTTCTGCCGCTCTCAAAAACTGCGCGCAGTATGTTGCGGCCGATGCGGCCATAACCATTGATGCCGATCTTGATTGTCATTTACATCTCCAATTCATATTTAGTTTTCGGCGAGCACTTCTTTGGCTTTGGCGACGACGTTGTCCGTCGAGAAGCCGAAGTGCTCGAAAAGCTCGGGCGCCGGTGCTGACTCACCGAAACGATCGATGCCGACCACCTGGCCGCGTTCGCCGGCGTAGCGCCACCAATTCTCTGTGACGCCGGCCTCGATGACGACTTTTGCCGTTATTTCTGACGGCAAAACCTGTTGGCGGTACTCGTCCGATTGTGAGTCGAACAGGTCGGTACACGGCATCGATACGACGCGGGCTGAAACACCATCGTCCGCAAGCTGATCGGCAGCCGACATTGCCAGCGCGACCTCCGAACCGGTTGCGATCAGTATGATGTTCGCTGCGTTGTCCGGCTCTTTCAATATATAGCCACCGCATTCGATCAGGTCGATCTGTTCGCGTGTGCGGGGCTGGTGCGGCAGACCCTGGCGCGTAAGCACGAGGCTCGTAGGGCCGTTATCTCTTTCAATCGCATTTTTCCAGGCAACGGCTGTCTCGACCGTATCGCAGGGTCGCCAGACCCGCATGTTAGGCATGATTCTGAGGCTTGCGACGTGTTCGATCGGCTGGTGCGTCGGCCCGTCTTCTCCGAGGCCGATCGAATCGTGCGTATAGACGAAGATATTTCGTATCTTCATCAGCGCAGCCATGCGCAGCGCGTTGCGAGCGTAGTCGGAAAACGTCAGGAATGTACCCGAATACGGTATAACGCCACCGTGAATCGCCAGGCCGTTACATATCGCCGACATGCCGAACTCGCGAACACCGAAGTAGATGTAGTTACCTGACGCATCGTCGCCGGTAATCGGCACCGAACTGGCATGCTTGGTAAGATTCGAGCCGGTCAGGTCGGCGGAACCGCCGGCCATTTCAGGCAAGGCAGGCGCAAAGGCATTCAGCGCAATCAGAGAGGCCTTGCGAGTCGCCATGTCAGCACCGGCACTGTCGATCTCCTTGATGGCGTCCGCCACAAACTCGGTCCAGTTCCCCGGCAATACACTTTTCATGCGTCTTAAGAATTCTGCTGCGAGCTGCGGATGCGCCCTCTCGTACGCCGAGAATCGATCCGACCATTGAGCTTCCTGTTGGCCGCCGCGGTCGCTGGCATCCCAGGCAGCCTTGATGTCATCCGGAATTTCGAACGGCGGATGGTTCCAGCCGAGTTCTTTCCGACTGGCTTCGATCTCGTCGTGGCCCAGCGGCGCACCGTGCGTATCCGCTGTTCCCTGTTTGTTCGGCGCACCGAAGCCGATGATCGTCTTGCAACAGATCATTGTCGGGCGTTCTTCATCCGCGAGCGCCTGATCGAGCGCCCTGGCAACGGCATCGCTGTCATGACCATCGACATCGGGTATGACCTGCCAGCCGTAAGCCTCGAATCGTTTTACTGTGTCGTCGGTGAACCAGGCATCGACCTCGCCATCGATCGAAATCCCGTTATCGTCATAGAAACAAATCAGTTTGCCGAGCTTCAGCGTTCCGGCGAGCGAACAAGACTCGTGCGAGATACCTTCCATGAGGCAACCATCGCCGAGGAATACATACGATCGGTGATTGACGATGTCGAAATCCGGACGATTGAACGTTGTCGCCAGCATCTTCTCTGCGATCGCCATGCCGACGGCGTTGCTGATGCCCTGCCCTAGTGGGCCGGTGGTCGTCTCGATATAGATATCCGGGTCGCGCTCGGGATGACCTGCCGTCCGGTAGCCCAACTGCCGAAAATTCCTGATCTCTTCTATCGGCAGGTCGTAGCCGGTCAAGTGCAGCAGGCTGTACTGAAGCATGGACCCGTGGCCATTCGACAAGACAAAGCGGTCTCGATCGAACCAGTGCGGGTTGCCCGGGTTGTGGCGGAGATAATCGTTCCAGAGCACCTCGGCGATATCCGCCATACCCATCGGCATGCCGGGATGACCGGAATTTGCAGCCTGCACGGCGTCCATGCTCAGGGCTCTGATTGCGTTGGCTAGGTCTCGCCGGGCTGGCTGGCCGGCAACAGTCGAACGGCTAATTGGTTGTGACATGAGGCTCTATCGTCGGCTTCGCGGGCCGAATGTTATGGTTAATTGCTGAGAACAGTCGCTGATTCAAGCTGGCGCATTTTCCCTGTTTAACTGGACAGCCGCAAGCCAGATCGAATTGGGGCTATGCTGCGGCGCATAAACTTGGGTTACAATGCTGGGCCCCCGAAAAAATACAAGTGAAAATTTCCATGAGTGATACCTTTTTGTTCACCTCGGAGTCCGTCTCCGAGGGCCATCCGGACAAGATATCCGACCAGATTTCCGATGCCGTGCTGGACGCTATTCTCGAGCAGGATAAGTCCGCGAGGGTTGCCTGCGAGACGATGGTCAAGACCGGTATGGTCATCGTTGCCGGCGAGGTAACGACCTCGGCCTGGGTCGATATCGAAGCAATTGCCAGAAAAACCGTACTCGAGATCGGCTATAACGATTCGTCGATGGGCTTCGATGGCGCCTCCTGCGCCGTCCTGAATGCGCTTGGCAAACAGTCACCTGACATCGCGCAGGGCGTAGATCGCGCTTCCGAGGAAGAACAGGGCGCGGGCGACCAGGGCCTGATGTTCGGCTATGCCTGCAACGAGACCGATGTCCTGATGCCCGCACCGATTACCTTCGCGCACCGGCTCGTCCGGCGGCAGGCAGAAGTCCGCAAGAACGGCACATTGCCGTGGCTGCGGCCCGACGCCAAGAGTCAGGTTACGTTCGTCTATGCGGATGACAAGCCGGTTGCGATCGACGCCGTCGTGTTGTCGTCACAGCATCACGCAGACGTCAGCTTGTCCGACCTGCGTGAAGGCGTAATGGAAGAGATCATCAAGCCGGTCATACCGGCGGAATGGGTCAGCAAAACCACGCAATATCACATCAATCCGACCGGCCGATTCGAAATTGGCGGACCGATGGGAGACTGCGGCCTTACCGGCAGGAAAATTATTGTCGATACCTATGGCGGATCAGCCCGGCACGGTGGTGGTGCTTTCTCCGGTAAAGATCCATCAAAGGTCGATCGCTCGGCAGCGTACGCCAGTCGCTATGTTGCCAAGAACATCGTAGCCGCAGGACTCGCCGACCGATGTGAAATTCAGGTGTCGTATGCGATCGGTGTGGCCGAACCGACATCCATCAGCGTGCAGACTTTTGGCACGGGCAAGATCAGCGAAGATCGCCTGACGGACGTGATTCGCGAGAATTTCGACCTGCGGCCTTACGGTATTCTGAAAATGCTGGACCTGATCCAGCCGATATACCGACAAACTGCCGCTTACGGACATTTTGGCCGCGAAGACATTGATTTAAGCTGGGAACGCACAGATAAAGCAGAAGCGCTGCGCGGTGCCGCTGCGGCTTGACGACGAATTGATTAACAGGAGATTTATATGAGCAGCGAAGCCGTTGCCATCCAACAGCCCGACTACAAAGTAGCCGACATTTCCCTGGCCGATTGGGGTCGCAAGGAAATCGCTATCGCCGAAACGGAGATGCCGGGATTAATGGCATTGCGTGAGGAGTATGCCGATCAGCAGCCCTTGGCCGGTGTGAGGCTTACCGGTTGTTTGCACATGACCATTCAGACGGCAGTGCTTATCGAAACGCTGAAGGCCCTGGGTGCAGACATCCGCTGGTCTTCGTGCAACATATTTTCCACTCAGGACCATGCAGCCGCGGCGATTGCAGCCTCGGGCGTGCCGGTCTTCGCCTGGAAGGGCGAATCCGAAGAGGAATACTGGTGGTGCGTTGAGCAGACGATCAACGGACCTGACGGCTGGAAGCCAAACATGATTCTGGATGACGGTGGCGACCTGACGCTTGTCATGCATGACAAGTATCCCGACCTGATGAAAGAGGTTCGTGGCGTTTCCGAAGAGACGACGACGGGCGTGAAACGACTCTATGATATGCAGAAAGATGGCAGCCTGTTGTGCCCCGCTTTCAACGTCAACGATTCAGTCACCAAATCGAAGTTCGACAACCTGTACGGTTGCCGCGAGTCGCTGGTCGACGGCATCAAGCGTGCAACGGACGTCATGATTGCCGGCAAGACGGTTATCGTCTGCGGATACGGCGACGTTGGCAAAGGATGCGCGCAGTCTCTGCGTGGCCTGGGCGCGACCGTATGGGTAACGGAAATTGACCCGATCTGCGCATTGCAGGCGGCAATGGAAGGCTATCGCGTCGTCGAGTTCGACGAGGCTTGCGACAAAGCCGACATTGTCGTCACGGCGACCGGAAATTATCATGTCGTGACCGGCGCACAGATGGACCGCATGAAAAACCAGGCCATCGTCTGCAACATCGGTCACTTCGACAACGAAATCGACGTTGCCTACCTGCAGCAATACGAGTGGGAGAACATCAAGCCGCAGGTCGACCACATTATCTTCCCCGACGGCAAGCGCATCATTCTGCTGGCCGAAGGGCGCCTCGTGAACCTCGGTTGCGCGACCGGCCACCCGAGCTTCGTGATGTCTAATTCCTTCACGAACCAGGTACTCGCGCAGATCGAGCTTTGGCAAAACGCAAGCGACTACAAGAAGGAAGTCTATGTCCTGCCGAAGCACCTCGACGAGAAGGTCGCCCGGCTGCATCTCGATCGCGTCGGCGCCAAACTCACCGAGCTGTCAAACGAGCAGGCGGAATATATTGGCGTAGCCAAAGACGGACCCTACAAGCCCGACTACTACCGCTACTGAGGCAGATAGAAAACCGGGACGGACTCCGAGGAGTCCGTCCCTTTTTTTGTATTAGCGAGATACCCGGCAAACAGCTATTATCCTTGCCCAGGAGATTGCGGAAAACCG
>Ga0255058_10001661_pt1 | contig 12517 bp, 22 predicted proteins | sample Cases_109_9_MG_FD_188637 | JGI IMG/M metagenome (GOLD analysis project Ga0255058, IMG submission 188637) | Seawater microbial communities from Amundsen Gulf, Northwest Territories, Canada - Cases_109_9 | ecosystem: Environmental > Aquatic > Marine > Gulf | place: Canada: Northwest Territories... | reverse complement strand
CGGGCCGTGTTCGAGGAACTCGGGATCGACATGAGCACCGCCGAGACCCGCATCGCAGCCCAAAGAGACTTCGCGTTCCTGCGCGACCTTCGCACGACTGTGAACTTCTCCCGCCGCGCCGTCCTCAAGGGGGTATTTGCCGTCGTAATCCCTATCTTCCTTATAGCCCTCTGGCTGGGCTTCCGCTCACTCTTCCCAGGTTCCTGATGCTAAACGTAACCGACTTCCGCCTCCACGTAATCCGTCCAACACTTCACCACCTCGGCTTATGGAAACCCAAAGCCGAGGACTTAGTGCTGGGGACGGCCCTGGTCGAAAGCCACCTGCACGCGCTGGACCAAAGCAGCGATGGGCACCTTGGGCCGGCGTATGGGTTGTACCAGATGGAGCCCCGGACCCACGCCGATATCTGGGCCAATTACCTCGCCTACCGCCCCGACCGTCAGACTAAACTCTACGAACTCCTAGCCGAATGGCCTGAAAAAGTGGTGCAGCTCGTCACGAACCTGGCTTACGCCACGGCCATGTGCCGGATTCACTATCTGCGCGTCCGTGCGCCCATCCCGAACAGCCCCGAGCGCCAGGCGCATTATTGGAAGGCGCACTACAACACGGCTAAAGGCAAGGGAGACCCCGCAGATTACATCCGTGCATGGGAACTTGTCGGGCTGGACAGTGCGTGATAAAGTTGACAAGGTGGCTGAGAGCCCCCACTTAACCTACGGGCCTATGCGCCCTGGCTTAACCAGTGAAAGGAAATCACACTATGGCCACCGTTTTAAATCACGATGTCGCCGGTCTATGCAGGCGCGTTAACCATTTTATCGTCGAATTGCAGAAGTCTGTGTCCGGCGGTGTGTCCGACGTGAACCAATTTGACCAGGCACGGCTCCAAAAATACCTGGATGCCGTGCGCGCCTATCGTGATTGGGTTGTCGCGCAGCCGCACCTAGACCTACCCGAGACACACCCTCGCCCGGTCGAGATCGGGCCAGACCCCGTTACACCGGATATTGAGAACGAGGCTGTTCGCGACGTTGTTTACCTGCTGGAACTCTGCCGCGACGAACTGGTGAACTCTCAGTCAGCCCGCAACCCGGCTGGATTTATCTCTTTTGATGACCAGCGGGCGATGTCCTTGGTGGACAAATGCCAGCATTTCCTCGACGACTACATCAAGCTCGTTCAGCCCATTGATATGCCGGAGTCCACACCATCGCAGCCCTTGACGGGCTCTGGCCTCATGGGTGTTTAATCCGATGAACAGCACGAAAGCATTTTACAAATCCAAGAGCTTCTGGGGGCCGGTTGTCGCGCTGTTTGCCATGCTCAGCGACATGCGTGGCTGGGGCGGCGTTGACCAGGCGGCGGTCCTCGGTGTGGTCGACCAGATCATGACCTACGGCGGCGTGCTGTTTGGGTTCTACGGGCGCGTTGTGGCCGCTGAGAAGCTGGGGCTCAAGGATGCTCTCCCCGTCGAGGCTGATCTCGATTGGGACGATGACGACACTTGGAACGGGCGGTGATTAAGGCCCTAGCGCTGATCCTGCTGCTCACGGCTTGTGCCGGGGTCAACTCCAGGATCGACCTGGCCTGTGAAACCGCCGCGTCCACCGTGCTCGTCTTAGCCACGCTCAAGGCTCAAGGCGAACTCACCTCAACCCAAATCTCCCAGGTCGATCAGGCTGTGGCCGTGGTCGATCCCATCTGCGGCGCGGCAACCCGCCCAACGACAATGAACGCACTGGACGCCGTGAACCACGCGCTGCTGACCCTCAACGGCGTCAGGTTTGGAGGCTGACATGGACCCGCTGCTACTCATGGCGCTGCTGGCTGAAGCCGCCAAGATGACCAACGTCATCATAGAGCGGCTCGCGAAGGGTGAGATCACCCCCGAGGAGGCTTTGGTTCAATGGCAAGAGACTGCCGCCCGCTGGGCCATGGCGAAAAATGCTTGGCAACACACAGAGGCTCCCAATGCGTAAATTTTTCGGTGTTTTTGCGCTACTTGTTTTTCTGTCCATGGCTGGCTTGGCTACTGACGACCCTTACGACTGGGCTCCGGCTCTGGCTGGTGATGTCGGCTCCGTTAGCTTCGTGGCGGCGATACCGGTACCGGAGAGCGAGGGCATACTTGAGAGCGCGCAGGCTATCTGCGTCACCCCCGAAGTCGCTACAGCCCAAATCTTCGCCAGATTTCCCCGAGCGGTCATCGCAGCAGAGGTCAGCGCCCCCGTTATCGTCGAGGCTATCGTTGCGTCGTACAACGCGCGCCCGCCACCCACCGACATCACCGCCGACCTCGTGATGGTTTACGAGAAGCCCCCAATACGAACTTACCGGGTTGTGCTTTTCAACGACGGGTGTCAAGTGGGCAGGATCGACTGGCCTATTCATCTATTCCAGCGCCTCTTGTCTGGAGTCGGCCAGCCAGTTTAAACGCTCTTCCAACCGCGCCAGTCTCGCTTCCAGCGCGTCGATCCTTTCCTCCACGTACACCCGCCTCGGGTGGTGTGGCTTGTAGTCAGACGCGCTTGGATATCCCATTCTTCCTCATCCTCTTATGCAACACCATTGACGAGATCGCGCCCGCACTCGCGCCGAAGGACATGGCTAGCACCGTAAATGCCAAGCCCCATAAATCCGCTCCGACCGCGCGTATCGCGATATTGCCCCCCAGCCCCACCTCACACACCGCCATGACCACCGAGACAACGGGCACCAGCTTGTAGTAGTCGTGGACGACGTTGAGTTGCTGGAACGCCTTGGCCGCGACGTAAACGAACGATGCCAGCAGCACCGCTAGGAATTGGAGGACTCCCATTACTTATTGCAGCAGGGGCACGAATAGCGAACCCGCCCGTGCGCGTCCTCTTCAGCATCCCACCCCTCGCGGATCGCCGCCTCGAACGCTTTAGGAAACGTGTCGAAGCAGGCGGTGGGGAAGTGGCCGATGGCCTCGCAGTAGTCACACCCCACCTCGTAGTGCTTGGGCTTTCCGTTGCCAAAAGCCAACTCAAGTCTGAAGCTCATGATCTATCGCCTGGACCAATTGGGCAGACTGCGAAACTCCACCGTTCGTCCAGCTTCTTTGTGCTTTTTGACGCCGTATTTCATGCCTTCGGACATGCCCAGATCGGTGTAAACTGCTACCGCATCGGCCACGGCACCCCAGGCAATTCCGGCGTCAATGCCGCGCTGGCGCTCAACAGGATCATTGTCGTTGAATACGCCTGGCTGGGTGTAGATTAGGTGGCTGGCGTAGGGGGCCTCGCCGCGCAGCAAGGAGTCCCGCATGGCCGCGCGTGCGTACGCCTTATTTATCTCGACATCTCCCTTAAACGGGCTTTCGATAATGACTCGCCTCATCTCTTCAACCCTCCCCACAAAACGCACAAGAGCGCGAACGACACGCAGCCGCCCACGTACCCGTACAGGAACCACTGCATCATCAGCGGGTTCATGCTGCTTCCTCGATTGCGTGCGCAGAATAATCCTCGTCGCACATGACCGGCATGTACCAGACGACCCCGTGGCGCGGGTGCACGACCCAGAGCGCTTGTTGCGGCGGCTCCCACGGCACGTTGATCGAGAGCGCGAACTCGTCGTAGCCCTTGACCGAACCATTCACGATCACGCGAGGCATCATCACGAGTTGGTGGAAGTGCCCGCACAAGAGCGTGTCGTACTGTTCGGGCTGGCCAGGCATGAGAGACGCCGTTACGCGCTTCTTCATGTCGCCCCGGATGATGGGACCAATAGCCCCGATAACGCCATCCCCGCCCCGGAACTGGTCGCCGTGCGTGAGGCGGAAGCTCCGGTTCGCTACCGTAAACGTCACGTCACGCGCCGCTGGGAAGTTGAGGGCCACATTATCCAATTGCGCGCATCCCAAGCGGATGGCTTTGTACGCCGCCCAGTCGAGATTTTGCTGCGCGTAGAACTTCGCCCAAGGCTTGCGCGTTATACGCCCATGGTTTCCCGGCACCCCGTAGACCGAGACCATAGGGAACTCGCGCGCGAGAAATTCCACCCCCGCAGATATGATACCCGCAACCTCGAACGCCTGGTCGATGGGCTGGATTTCGTCGGACACGGCTATGTCCTCATGCAAGGAGCCGCTAATCATATCGCCGCCCAGGACCAGCGTGATGCCGGGGTAGTCGGGGTGCGCGAGGTGTTGTTTGAGCAGCGTGACGGCCATCTCGAAGGTGTGCTCAAGCCGCCGCTTCGCGATCTCGCAGTTGTACTCGTTGGTGTGGAAGACCTGGGTGGGGTCCACGGTCTCGCCGTAGTGGATGTCGGAAATAAACAGCATCGGGGAGCCGGGAGCGCCGGGGATGCTGTCGTTCATCGACCAGGGGACGACGGGCTCGAAGGGCTGGTTGAAAACGTCGAAGCCGAAGGTTTCCTTGAAGGACTCTTTTAACGCCTCCTCGCTGAGTTCGTTGTAGCGCTGCGCTTTGAACTTCCTCATGTTGTGATGGCGTTTTTGCTTAGCTTGAGTCGCAGGACTTACCCAGCCACGGATGGTTTCTCTTTTTTCACCAAGAACAGCCGCGACCCAGCCCATACCTCCCGTTACTAGGCCCCCGCGTCGCCCGCTGTTACTGCTACTACCAGGGTTCGTCCACAGCATCCGCGCGGCCTTAATCTTGTCCTCCCGCATCATCTTCAACGCGCCGCGCATGTTCGCCGTCACCGCCGCTGCCAACGCTTCCACCTGATCCCCCTGGAACAGCTTCGCGCGCAGCTCCTTGAGCCCGAGGCGCAGGGCCGCATGATAGCGATGAAAGCCGTCGATCACATACCAACGCTCACCTATTTTGTAGACAATAATCGGGTACTCCTCGAAGAACGTCGGCATCCCTGCCATCGTCTTCTGGATGCTCACGAGATGGTCTTCGTCCATCTGCGCGCGCGTCTGCCATTTCAAGTCAAGTGTCACGTCGTCCAACTTCAATGTAGCTGTTATCATGGTCTGCGCCTCGCGTAGTAGGGGTGCGTCGAGATCACCTCTCGAAGCTGTTTTTCAAGATCGCCTTTGATCCGCTCCAACCTCCACACCTCGTTCACAATCGGAAGCATGTGGGCGTGAAGCATAACGATGAGCCGGGCCGCGTCTTCGGTATCGACATGCCCAAACTCCAATCCATCGCACAGCAAAAACTGGCCTCGGTGCGTCCACTTGTCAGTGTCCTGGACCAACCTCCGGCGGAGTTCTTGCAACGTCTCTTTATTAACAAAATGCTCAATCATTTTAGCGGGGCAAAGTTGCGGTTCGGGGCTTTGTTGGCTACTTTCTGTTTGTCGAACTTCCTCGCCTCGATTTTGTTTTGCTTAATCAACCCGTCTATCACCCCGTCCACTTGGTACGCGGGCATACTGCGGGTCAGAACACGGCGCAGCGCGGGCTCGCCGACCAAACCCCGGCGGTCGTATTCTTTCTGAAGCCACGCCATCGCGGCCACCTCGACCTGATAGGAAGCGGAAGTGCCGACGTGCTCAACCGCTTTGGGCATGAACTCTTCGGCCTCCGTGAGCCACTCAATCGCGCGCTCGAAATCCCCCACCTCCACACGGATGTCCTGGTGCTGCGACGCGCCCGCTATCATCGCGAGTTTTATGAGGTGATGGGCTCGACGGGCGCGGTAGTCTTCCAGCCCAGCCGCGACAGGGCCGGTGATGTCACGCTCCTCTTTTATCCACTTGTTTAAACGCGCGATAGCTTCCCGCGTCCAAAGGTACTTCCCCGGCTTGCTGTCGAGCCCAGCCAAAGCGCTGATTAGTTGTTTGTTGCGTATTCGGTTTTCCTCTGACTGGGTGTAATCGCCGTAAACAGGGTCGATCACTTCGTCGCTGTGGATCATAATTAGCCGCGACGGGAGCCCGCGCTGGTAGACAGTGGCGGGGATGTCAGCGAAATAGCTGGGCTGTACCCCGGCCACAAACGCCAAGTAGACGTTGCGAATGTGGTCCTCCCCGCTGTGTTGCGTTTTGTGCCAGTATTTTTCTTTGCAATCCCACAACTCAGCGAGCGCCGAGAACATATCGCGGTCGAGGGGGCCTAAGAAGTTGTTGAACTCGCTAAAAAACCCAACCCCTTTGCAGATAACGTTCAGGTTTTTGTTCGAGCCCGCGAATTTCTCGTCTTTGTCGTGCTCTATCCCTAGCAGCCCGGTCATCGCCCGCATCGTGCAACTGTTGGGCAGGACGAGTTTCTTTATCGTGTCGGTACGGTCAGCCCAGCGCTCAACAGCATTGAGAGCCACGGTCTTGCCGCAGCCCGGCGGGCCGACCAACAACACGAACAGGTTGGGGTAGGTGGGTTCTGGTAGCAGTTGCGAGAACTTGTCACGAGACAGCGCAATGCTGACAAGCCCAATCGCCGCCCACTTGCGGAAGATGTCAGGCGAAAGTTGCCCCTCGGTCAACTCTATCATCTCATCTACCAAGTCCATCGGCCCTCCGCATCCCTGTTACAAAACCCCGGTATTTCCTTTGTTTCGTCGGAGGTTTAATCACCGCACGCCTCAAGCCAGTTGTCGCCCGTCCCGATATCGACCGGGATCACAACCGTCTCGCCTTTGATCTCAACCTCGACCTCCATCAACTCGCGCACCCTCGCTAGTATCTCAGCCTCGCGCGCGGGGTCGTACTCAAACAGGATCGAGTCGTGGCCCTGGTTCAATATCCACAACCCGTCCCCATCCATCTCGCGCCACACGCGATAGAGCCCAACGTTCAGGATGTCGCCGACCAAACTCTGCGGGATGTAGGAGATACCCTCGCGCTGCGTCTGGCCCTCCCACACGCGGTCGTAAAACTGCCGCCGCCGCCCCAACGGAGTCGTGAGCACGCCGTACTCGCGCAGCTCAGCCTTGACCGCCTTGTGCCACTGGCTGATACCGGGGAACGCGGAGAAGTAGCGGTTGATGATCTTGCGGGCTTCGGCGAGCGGGATGTGCAGGATGCGCCCCATCGCGTACTCGGACGCGCCGTAGTTCGTGCCATGCTGGAAACGCTTCGCCAGGTCGCGCATAGAGAAGTGGCGGTAGTAGCCGGGCTTCTTCGCGAACGCCACGTCTTCATCCCCGCCGGGCCAGCCGTGCTCGGCCCAGATCATCTTGGCGACAGAGGTGTGGGTGTCCTTTGTCCGGTGCGCCGCGATGTAGCCCTTGTCGCCGGAGAGGTGCGCGACGACCAAACTCTCGGCCTGCTTCAAGTCCGCGTTGCCCATCTTGCGGCCAGACGACGGGATGAAGATGTAGCGCAGCTTCTTGTAGACGTTCTGGAAGTTGAGCCCTTCCCAGAAACAGTTCTTGCTGCTCGACCAGCGCCCGGTTTCCGTCGCGCCCACGTTGAAGCTCGCGCGGAGCTTGCCATCGGAGCTGCGTTTCGCGCGCAAGAACCCAAGCTGCTTCCGAAGCTCGCGCGCGCGTAATATCGCCCGCAGGATCATATCCGCCCACGGGACTTTCTTCTGGAGCGCTTCGATAGCCTCGACGCCGGTAAACAGGTCGCCCTTTTTGTTGCGCTGCTCGGGCAGGCCCAGGCGCTCGTACAGGAAGACTTTGAGTTGGGCGGGAGACCGCGGGTTCAGGGTCTTGCCCCACCAAACCTGCGCGATCTCGTTCAGGACATGCTCGACCTTGTGCTCATCGCGCTCGACTTGCTGAACCGCCTTCCAGCACGCCTTCTCGTCCACGCAGATGCCCCGGACCTGGAGCGTCATCGCCGGGCCTTGCATCCCGCGTTCAAACGCATAAACGCGCTCGGTCACTTCGTCCAACTCGGGCTGGAGTTGGTTGAAGACGCCGAGGGTTATGGCCGCGTCGAGGCAATTATACGCGAAGTAGCGCAGTCTAGCAGGGAGGCGAGGGGCCTCGTAGTTGGTAGCTATCCTCACGGGGGCTTGTCCGGATCATTTCAACCTTTCCCGGATGGCGCAACCGCGCCCCGTTCTTCGTGAGTTGGTTTGGTTCGTTAGCGTTTTGCACAGTCAGGTTTCGTTTTTCATGAAAGGTTAATCGTCACTCGTCTCTCTTCTCCGCTTTCTTCTCGCGCATCTGTTTCCACGCGCCCTCGTTCTCGTAGATGCTGCCCATCGTCCGCAGGTCTTTCGGCAACTCCGGGTACAGCGCGTGATGCAGCAGCCTCGTGTCCTCGCGGTAGTTGACGACAGGTATCCGCATCTTCACCCAGAGCCACTGCGCGTCGTAGGAACCGTTTTGCATGAGCTTGGGGGCCGGAAGCGCCAGGATGTTGCGCACCAATCTCCACGCCTCTTGCTCGTCCGCCAGCGACTCCCAGTAGTTCCACTTGCCTGTGTAGTCGCTGAACGACACGCAGAGGGCGAGGAGGTTGGAGGGGGCGAAGGCGATGCAAGTGATCTGGCCTTTGGCCGTTTCGATGTCTACGGAGATTATCTCCGCATCGTCGAGGTATTTGCGTTTAAACATCCTGATGTCGGGGAGCTTAGGCTCCAGCCACAAAACCCTCCTCGGCAGCCGCACCTCGGGGTACTCCATCTCGCGCTTGGCCTTCATCAAGTCTGAAATGATAGAGTGCCGAGCGCGGTAGTTGCGGAGGATGTAGCTGGGGTGGTAGGTGGGGAGGATTTTGTAGTCGTCGCACAGCCCCGGGGCTGAAGTCATGCCGACCGAGCCCCGGTGGGCCGTTATGCCAAACTGGCCCGTGACGGACCACAGCGCCTCGTCCCCCATCGGCACGATCAGGGTTGGCGCGATGCTCTTGATCTCAGCCGCAAGACGCCCTACATGGTGCGCCCACTCGTGCTTGAGATAGCGCCCGCGTTTTATGGGGGGAAGATCGTAATGGACCAATTGCGGGTTTTCTCCCTTCTTTTGGTCCTTTAACTCCTTCGTCGTAATCGTAACCCCATCCATCCCGACCTTCGGCAGCGGCTCGTCGAAGACGTTCGTTATCGCGTGATCCATCCGCACGATCCCAGCCGTCCGCAACAGCCGGTCGAACTCCTGGCCCGCTGGACCCACGAACGGCTCGCCCTTCCGCACCTCCTCGGAGGCGGGGGCCTGGCCGATGAACAGGATTTTGGCGCGGCAGTGGTCGGGGATGTAGGGAGGGACGGTCACTGCGGCACGTTCCACGGGGTTGCAGGCTCCGCGAGACCTTGCTGGAGCGCTTTAGTCATCTGCTCCAAGTCATCAAGGCGCTTGTCATGGCTCAAGATAAAATTGGTCAACCGAACAAGCTCCTGCAAAATCTGCTCATCATTCATCGCACTTTACTCCTCTTAAGTTCCACGGGGTCGCAGGGGGCTGGGCCAGCCCTTCTTGGATCGCTTTGACAGACGCCTGAAGCAGCTCGATCTCGTGTTGTAGCGAGAAAATCTGTGTTCCTTGGCTCGCCACTTCATGCGCCACGACATTGATCGTTTTCTCAAGTTTAGAAATCATCGCACCCAACCTCTCTTCAACAGCGTCTATAAGCCATCCGTAACTCATCGCACTTTACTCCTCTTATCAAACGGGTTATCCCCCATTCTGTACGCCCAAGATGGACAATCGAACGCAACACACTTACGCACCTCACTATGTTGCCCTCCAGAACAGTCCAAACACCTCGCTCTTATCGCCTTGATGGGGGTCGAAGGTGCCTGGAGTGCTTTTAGGGCGACCTTGGAGATTTTGGTGGGAATTTTCCCTATTTTTTCTCCGGCATCGACGGTATAAGGGCTGGTCTCTAGGTACGATCTGACCCCTGGTTTTCGCACTTTCCGTGAACTACGCGAAGTGGAACGTACCGTGGCCTTCTTCCCCTGCTTTTCCCCTACCCTACGCGGCATGTTCTGGCAACGTTCGGCACCTAGTACACGCATATATGTGAGGGAGATGCGCAGGATAACGCAACAACCCCAGAGGCTTAGCGCGCGCGGAGAGGTGGCCGAGTGGCTGAAGGCGCTCCCCTGCTAAGGGAATTAAAAACTGAAACAAATCAAGCACTTGTGGCGTTTCCCCTAGATTTAACCCTTGATATACTCCGCCTCTCCAGCCAATACCGAAACTCGTTCACAAATATACGAGACGACATGGACATCGCCTTCCCGTTCTTTAACAGCACGGAAACTTCTCCATCCCCCAGGTCGTCCAGCCACTCCCTAGCGAAATCTGCTGCAAATTTAGACACCGCCAGCATCTCTCCTCCTAAACATCCAACAAAAAAAGTGGAAATGGGGATACAACCATTACGAGTATGTTCACCCCACTCCTCGCTTCCCGATCAAGCTCTGCTTATGCGCCTCCGTCGCGTTCTGATACCTTGCCGTAGAGCGCTCGTTTGTCCACGTCCCCAGGTCGGTCAGGTCACGCCCCGTAGCCCCCACCTCACGCAACTCAGACCCGAAGGCGTGCCGCGCCATGTGAGGCGTGAACCTCACACCGACCTCCACACACAGCCTCCGAAGAGGCGGGTAGACGTGCTGGCGAACTCGCCATGGAAATGCGTAGTCACCGAACCAGTCACCCGCCTCTAGGGCCTCCCCCACAATCTCATGCATGGGGACGGTTTTCCAACGCCGGGCCTTGCCCACGTAGACCCGCAGCGTCTTGCGCTCAAAGCTGACATGCTCGCGCTGGAGGCTGAGAGCCTCGCCGATGCGCCAGCCCTGGAGGTAGAGAAACGTCAACAGCTTCTCCATGTCTCCAGTCGCCGCACCCAGCAATCGTTTCATGGCGTCTGCTGCGATCCGCCGGGTCTCGGGCTCACGCTCGGGGAGCTTCTTGATCTTGCGGTAGCTGCACCACTCGTTCTCAGCCGCGAAGTGCAAGACCGAAGCAGCGGGCGTGTAGGCTTGGCGGTTTTTTGTCTCGTTGGCCGCGTCGGGGTAGATCGCGTTAGCAGCCGCCGCGATGTCAGCGGGGCGCACAGCCTCAACCTCCAACTCGCCGATCTCCTCGTTCAGCTTCTCCAAGAACCTCACATCGCCGGGACCGGGAGCACGCGCAGCGATATAGTGCGCGGACGCTTGTGCAAACGTAACTCGACCGACTTGACTGCCGTGTTTGGACTTGTGGGCTCTCACGTCGGCGTCGATCCGCCGCGCAAACGCGCGAGCATCTCGGAAGTTTGTCGTCTTCGTGCTGATCTCGTGTTGCTTACCGCCGACGCTGTAGCGGTAGATGTAGAAGCAGTTGTTCTTGCGAGTACCGGGAGGGATGAGCGACATACGACAGCCTCCTTGATTTGGTCGCACTGCGCTTCGGTGAAGATGAGCAGGCGACGGCCCTTTGGCCGAGTGAAACCTAAATCAGCGACGACGCGACGTAGAGTGCGCTCGCTGACAGGCACCTCGGCCAAGATGTCAACGAACAAGCGCACCGTGATTTTGAATGTTGAGACTGTCTCTGTCACGCCAATTCGGCACGACACGCAACAATTTCTCCACGGCCTGCTCGACGCTTTCGGCCTCGACGAATTTCACGTCGGTCTGGCCGTCCTGGGTGGGGGACATCATGCTGTAGATCATGGCGGTCTCCGTGAAAAAAGGGGGGCCAGGCCATCCCAGCCCCCTAGTGCCAGCAGTCAGGCCGCAGCGAAATCGGTCAAGCGAACCCACGGGAGATCGGGATCGTTGGCATTGGGTTGGTGTTCGACCTGGGCGATCACCTCGTAGCCTTGGAGACCCTTGAGGGCTTCCTCAAGCGAACGCCCTTCACGCTCACCACCCGCAGTCGTGATGAACTTGTCGAGGTAGTATTGGTCCTTCTCGTCGCGCAGACGGAAGCGGTTCCAGAGTATCGCGGAGTCTGCGTAGTCCCCGAACTCTTCCAATTCAGCCGCGTCCACGTCCTCCAGCGGTGAGCCCAACTCGAACCCGAGCAAAACCGCACCGAGGCTGTCCTTGTCTTTGGGCTCAAGAATGATGGCGGTCGCGATAGTCAGCCGCCAGCTTCCAACAGGCGGCAGCTTCGGGGCTTCGATGGCATCGACGGGCGTAGCGAGTAGTTCAGCGAATGATTTTCTCATGTCTTTCCAGCTTTCCCTTGTTTCACGGCTCCAAAAATCCGCGCTAGACCATCGTCAATAGGTAGCTCGGATGGCAGACCCAAAGCCGGGATTTTTACGTCCACGTTGGCCTCGGGGACTGTTCGGATTACGCGGCGGGCCTTGGGGCCAGCGCCAACGATCTTGCACTCGGCGACGGTCGAAAACATGCCTGGGACTTTCTTGGGCAGTTCGCGGCCTAGAGCCGAGGGGTAGAGCTTGTTGTCGTAGGGGTTGGATGAGGGCTTCTTCTCGTCGGGCTTGCCGCCTTCGTCCGCGTCCTCGAAATCCTTCGACGAGAGGTACTTGAGGTGCGAGATCACAACCACGTTGCAGCCGACCGCGTTGCTGTTGAGCATGTCCAAGAAGTCGGCCTGGTAGTCCATCGCCTCACCATAATCGCGCGGACGCTTCAGTTGCTTGGCTCCACGAGCCATGGCCGCTTGGCGCTGGTTCAAAAACAGCTTGTACCACATTGCCGCGCGCCCCT
>Ga0255058_10001660_pt1 | contig 12518 bp, 10 predicted proteins | sample Cases_109_9_MG_FD_188637 | JGI IMG/M metagenome (GOLD analysis project Ga0255058, IMG submission 188637) | Seawater microbial communities from Amundsen Gulf, Northwest Territories, Canada - Cases_109_9 | ecosystem: Environmental > Aquatic > Marine > Gulf | place: Canada: Northwest Territories... | reverse complement strand
TAACCCTTCCCGAGCCGGCGGATAATAGCCTGGCATCATTTGCGCAGTAGCATCGCCGGCCGAGCCTTCCAGCGCGGCAAGTGCCTGCGCCAAAGGAGTCGATAATAACGATCCGGTAACGGCGATATTGACGCCATTGAGAAAATCGCGCCGCGTAATATCACAGTCCATCCCCAATTCGCGATCGTCTCGTTTCATTGATCCGTCAATCCGTTCACTCATAACGCCCGCCATTAAAAGTGCCTGCCGTATTTCTAATTGTAGGCGTTTCGCCGGGAACAGGCGTACTCCGCCCAGAATATGAATCAGACCTAGATATTCGGCTCGATCAACCTCTGTCCCAGGGGGTGCTCGGAGCGACTGCGATGTTCCTCGCTGATGCGAACGGACTGCTCGTGCCAGCCCAACAGTCTCATTCCGACGGCGTATGTCACCGCCGGTACCACACACGCGGCAATAGAGGGATTGATGTAAAAGAACAATGCATGGGTAGCTTCGGTACCAGGATTGTAGATCCAGATGTAGACGGCTTGTCCGAGCAGCAACGATCCGATGGCTATCCAGTTGAAGCCCCACGCGTAGTGGTAGGAACCCTTGGCGTGATCCTCAAAAATCGACCAGACGTTGTACTTCTGACGTCGCATGAAGATGAAATCTGCGAACAGGATGCCCGAGATCGGCGCGTACATCGTGCCGTTGAAAGCCAGGAAGGCATCGCCCATGTCGTAGAGTTCACGCGGCCAAAACACGAAGGGCACGCATGGCATGATCAGGATCACCATCAACTGCCACCATTTCCGATCCCGGAGTATATGGACATGCCGCATCGCGAGGCCGCTGGCGAATAATGACACGGCGGTGGAGGTGATGTTAGCCAACGCGACAAAAATGAGCGCCAGCACACCCAGGTAAATGCCTCCCAGCGGTACCATCCACTCGGTGGGGTCATCAGACTTAATCACCAGCGCCGAAAATAAGGCAATCGAACAAACGACACCCATCACGAATCCAAGCTGGATGAGCTCAGGGTAAATCGCATTGCGTCGCGTGCGCGTGTTGCGCGCCAGAAAACCGACGCCACCAAACCACGAAATTCCACTGGCAACGCCATACTCTACGCAAATCAGGTAGTTCTTTATCGGATCGGGACCGGGATCGAGCGGCGGCGCGGCTGCAATCTGATCCCAGCCGTAGTCCCGGAACAATACGTAAAACATATAGACGATCAGCACAGCCAGACCGGGTGTAATAATCGATGTGGCGATGTTCATCAGGTGCACACCGCGTGTCACCATCAAATACGAGAGCCAGAGACCTAGCGCAACACCGGCCCCAACCACCCATTCTCCAGTTTGGTAGCCGATCGCTTCCAGAATGTTTTGAATGCCGTTTCCGAACATCACCAGGATCAGTCCGGACCAACCGAGCATGTTGATCAAATAGAATATCAGCAGAATTTTGATGCCCCGCGTACCGAATGACGGGGTGCAGCAATCCATCTGTTCGATACCGTAGCGATGACAGCCGAGCGCCAGCGGCATCGTCGTGAGAAAAACTCCGATCATCGTTCCGGCGATCAGGCACACGAGCCCTTGAACAGCGCCGACCAGCTGAGCAACATAGCCGCCGGTGAGGAAACACCAGGTGGCGATCGCATAGGCGAAATTCGTCATATGAGCGCCGCGCGTGTCGTACTCGCGTTCCCCAGGAAGTAGGGGTGTGCGCCCTAATGCGCGCTCCTCCGGAACGCTCACATGCCAACCACTAGGCGAACCACCACAACAGTAGTGCCGGGATCAGCACCGACCCCACGACGCAAATGACCCAATCCAAAGTCGTAAATCTCCCAAGCGCCGAATCGTCGAGCGCTTCCAGGGTCTCGATCCGTTGCTCGAGATCCTCGACGACGAGTTCGCGAGCTGTCTTTTCTGTTTCCGGCGGAGGGCTCATCGGCTGTATTTTTGTTGGTCTTATGCGGCCAGAGTCCGGGGCATAGTAACGCATGAACAACAGATACCGAAATGCTGCCGGGGCCATTGGGCGGGCGGAGCGAATCTTGTTGGCTAACTAGCGATTTTTCAGTCGGGTACTACACTTAGGTCATTAACCGGGAGCAACTTACAATGAAATTGTCTAAAGGAATTGCGACTCTTTCTGTCGGAAAAGACTTCATCGGCTTGAAAAGAGCTGTTGGTTTGCTGTTTTTGACTGTCACGGTCGCTGGATGCAGCACGGTTGCTCACGACTATAGCTGGGCGCCGTATGCGATAAATCCGGTGCTAATCGCTTCTGACGTAAGTGCGTTGAGCGGTCAAACGATATCCATCACGACTGAGGGCAATGACGGCGAGAGGGTGATGATCGGCGAGTTGAGCCTAAACCAATATTTCGGTTCAAGCCAGCAGCTCGCCACAGCAAATTCGCTGCAATTGTCGGATGAACTGAAACGGCTCGACGTGAACGTTTCTGGCGATGGTTCGAAAACATTGAATATCCAGGTGTCCCATCCTGCGACGGAACAGGGAATGTGGGTGGTCAGGGCGCATCTTCGGATCACCATCGAGGCCGGAAACGGCTACGTACTTGAGAAGCCCATGAGCAACTCTACTCCCGGGACGGTACCCAGAGCATATAACGGCGCCGTCTCCCTGGTCGTCGTTGAAATTCTGAACGATCCGCAGATCGTTGCCTATCTGGGTTCTTAGAAAAGACCGGCTTTGTCAGGCCGCGTCCGCCTTGGCGGGATCGTAGCCGAGGTTAGGGGCGAGCCAGCGTTCGGCCTCGGCAATGCTCATGCCCTTTCGTTTAGCGAAGGATTCGACCTGATCGCGCGCGATCTTGCCGACGGAGAAATATTTCGATTCGGGATGCGAAAAATAGAATCCGCTGACGGCGGCGGTCGGAAACATGGCATAGCTCTCGGTCAGTTCGAGCCCGATGCTTTTCTCGACGTCGAGTAGCTGCCAAAGCCGCCCTTTCTCTGTGTGGTCGGGGCAGGCCGGGTATCCGGGCGCGGGTCGTATGCCCTGATAGTCTTCGGCGATGAGGTGGTCGTTCGACAGGGTTTCGTCCTGCTTGTAGCCCCAGTGTTGCATGCGAACCTGCTCGTGCATGTGTTCGGCCAGCGCTTCCGCAAGTCGATCCGCCAGTGCCTTGAGCAAAATACTGCTGTAGTCGTCGTGTTCCGCCTCGAATCGTTGCACGTGCTCGTCAATACCGAGGCCGGCCGTAACGGCGAATCCGCCGATGAAGTCGTCGATGCCGCTCCCGACGGGCGCGATGTAATCCGCCAGACAGTTATGCGCGTGACCATCGGGCTTACCTTTCTGCTGGCGCAGATGGCAAAGGCGCATGAGCTCGTTTTGACGGTCGTCGTCGCTGTACACGAGGATGTCGTCATGATCGATGGTATTTGCCGGATAAATACCGATGACTGCCCTCGCCTCCAGCCACCTTTCCTTGATGATCCTGTCGAGCATGACGGATGCATCGCTGAATAATGAGCGGGCGGCATCTCCGACCTTCGCATCGCTCAGGATCTGCGGGTACTTACCATGAAATTCCCAGGCATTGAAGAAGGGCATCCAGTCAATGTAGTCACGAAGCGTCGCGAGCGGGATGTCGTCGAAGATCTTCGTTCCCGTAAATGTCGGTTTCGGCGCCGCGTAGTTGTTCCAGTCAATGTCATGTCTCTTATCACGGGCTTGCGCGAGTGTAAGTTGTGGAACCTGGCGCGTTTTGCCCGCATGGCGCTCTCGTCTTCGCTCGTTGTCCAGCCTGGTTTTTTCGACAAGCTCCTTGCATGAGCCTGGTTCAATCAATGCCTGTGCAACACCCACCGACCGCGACGCGTCCTTGACGTAGATGACCGGGCCTTCGTAGTTCGGTTCGATTTTGACGGCTGTGTGTGCCGGCGACGTCGTCGCGCCACCGATCAGTAACGGCAGATCAATATCGAGTCGCTGCATCTCCTTGGCCACGAACACCATTTCATCCAGGGAAGGCGTGATAAGGCCTGACAGGCCGACCATGGCTGCGCCCTCGCGTTTGGCAGTCTCGAGTATTTTCTGACAGGGCACCATGACGCCGAGGTCGATGACCTCGAAGTTATTACATTGCAGCACGACCCCGACGATGTTCTTGCCAATGTCATGCACATCACCCTTAACGGTCGCCATGACAATCTTGCCGTTGGTCTGAATGGCGCCGCCTTTCTCCGCTTCTATAAAGGGTACGAGGTGACCGACTGCTTTTTTCATGACGCGGGCAGACTTGACGACCTGCGGCAGGAACATTTTGCCTTCGCCAAACAAATCGCCGACGACGTTCATGCCGGACATCAGCGGCCCCTCAATAACATCGAGCGGGCGTGTCGCTTCAAGCCTTGCTTCCTCCGTGTCTTCGATGACGAACTCGTCGATGCCATTGACTAGTGCGTGCTCGAGTCGCTTGTCGACAGCCAGCTCACGCCAGCTCATATCCTGAGCGTCACTCTTGGAGCCCGACTTCTGGCCTCTGTATTGCTCGGCGGCATCGAGCAGGCGCTCGGTTGCGTCATCTCTGCGGTTCAGAACAACGTCTTCGACGGCGTCACGTAAATCTTTTGGCAAGTCTTCATAGATCGCCAGTTGACCGGCATTGACGATACCCATATCCATGCCGTTCTTGATCGCGTGATACAGGAATACCGAATGAATGGCCTCTCGAACGATATTGTTGCCGCGGAAAGAGAAGGAGACATTGCTCACGCCGCCGCTTACCAGCACATGTGGCAGCGACTCCTTTATTAAGCGCGTCGCCTCGATGAAATCCAGGCCATAGCTGTTGTGTTCCTCGATACCTGTTGCGACCGCAAATATGTTCGGGTCGAAGATAATGTCCGAAGGATCGAAGCCCACGGTCTCAGTCAGTATCTTGTAGCAGCGCTGGCATATCGCGACCTTGCGCTCAACATTGTCTGCCTGGCCCTGCTCGTCGAAGGCCATGACAATGACGGCAGCACCGTAATTCCGAACGAGCTTCGCCTGCTCGATGAAGGATTCCTCCCCTTCTTTCAGGCTGATGGAATTGACGACGGCTTTGCCCTGGACGCATTTCAGGCCCGCTTCGATGACCGACCATTTGGACGAGTCGATCATCACGGGGACGCGAGCGACATCAGGTTCGGACGCGATGAGTTTCAGGAAAGTGTCCATCGCCTTTTCCGAGTCCAGCATGCCTTCGTCCATGTTGACGTCGACAATCTGTGCGCCGTTCTCGACCTGTTGCCGCGCCACCTGAACCGCAGCGGTATAGTCGTCCGCCTCGATCAGGCGCCGGAAAATCGCGGAGCCTGTCACGTTGCATCGCTCGCCGACGTTGACGAACAAGTCATCCGGCCCGATGGTTACCGGCTCGAGGCCCGACAGGCGGCAACGGACGGGAAGCGTCGGGATTTTTCGGATCGCCTTGTCTCGAATCACCTCGCGCAAAGCGGCGATGTGCTCAGGCCTGGTGCCGCAACAGCCGCCGACCATGTTGACGATGCCGCTGTCTGCGAACTCACCGATGATCTCCGCCATTTGTTCGGGGGTCTCGTCATACTCACCGAACTCGTTGGGCAATCCGGCGTTCGGGTGTGCGCTGACGCCGGTCTCTGCGACACGCGATAACTCCGCGATGTATTGCCGCAGATCGGAAGCACCGAGTGCGCAGTTGAGGCCGACCATGAACGGATCGGCGTGCCGCACTGATTGCCAGAAAGCCTCGGTTGTCTGACCGGAGAGCGTACGGCCCGACGCATCTGTGATCGTGCCGGAGATCATGACCGGCAGTTTCGATCCGGCGGATTCGAAACTCTGGAGAATCGCGAAAATCGCGGCTTTGGCGTTCAATGTGTCGAATATGGTCTCGACCATGATGAAATCGACACCGCCTTCGATTAACGCAGAGGTCGCTTCTCGATAGGTACTGACGAGTTCGTCAAAACTGACGTCTCGATAGCCCGGGTCGTTGACGTCCGGGGATAAGGAGGCGGTTCGGTTTGACGGTCCGAGAACGCCTGCGACGAATTTGGGCTGGCCGCTTTGTGCCGCATAACCGTCCGCACACTCCCTGGCGATCCTCGCGGCCGCGAGATTGAGCTCGCCGACGATCGATTCCATGCCGTAGTCGCTCATCGAGGGCGCATTCGAATTGAAAGTGTTGGTTTCGATGATGTCGGAGCCGGCGTCGAGGAATTGCCGGTGTATGTCCTGGATGACGTGAGGGCGCGTAATCGACAACAGGTCGTTATTGCCCTTCAGGTCGGTCTCCCAGTCTCTGAACCGATCGCCGCGAAAATCATCCTCGCCGAGTCCGAAGCCCTGGATGGTCGTGCCCATCGCGCCGTCGAGCAGCAGTATCCGTTCGGAAAGCGCCTGATGCAGTGACTCGATTCTTTGTCGTCTTTCCATGACGAAACCTTCAGGCCGCCGCCTGCTGAGGACGGACGCCGAGCGCGTGGCAAATGGCGAATGTCAGTTCGGAGCGGTTCAGCGTGTAGAAATGAAACTCATCGATACCCTGTGTCTTGAGCAGCTTTACCTGCTCTATCGCGACGCTTGCTGCGATGAGCTGGCGCGTTTCGACATCGTCTTCCAGGCCGTCGAAGCGCTGCTCCAGCCACTCGGGCACATTGGCGCCGCATTGCTTCGCAAAACGCGTCAACTGGGGAAACTTCGTTATCGGCAAAATGCCGGGGACGACGGTCGCATCGATCCCCGCGGTGGCGCATAGATCCCTGAAACGCAGATAGGCGTCGACGTCGAAAAAGAACTGCGTGATCGCACGCGATGCACCCGCGTCGAGTTTGCGTTTGAGATTGTCCAGATCGAACAGCGGGTTCGGCGCTTCGGGATGTACTTCGGGATATGCAGCCACTGAGATGTCGAAGTCGGCGACTTTCCTCAGGCCGTCTACCAGATCGGACGCATACGCGTAGCCATCCGGATGCGGCTGGTATTTTTCGACACCCTTGGGCATATCACCGCGAAGCGCGACGAGATGGCGTACGCCCATATCCCAGTACTGCCGCGCGATGTCATCGATCTCGCCCTTGCTCGCTCCAATGCAGGTCAGGTGCGGCGCCGTTGTCAGGTCCGTTTCCTTGAGTATCCGTGCAACCGCGGCATGCGTTCGTTCGCGCGTCGAGCCGTCCGCACCATAGGTCACGGATACAAATCGCGGCTTCAACACCGATAATCGTTCGATGGAACTCCACAGCGTCCTCTCCATCGATTCGGTGTTCGGCGGAAAAAATTCGAATGTAACCTGAGTGCCTGGTTCGTTCATGATTCCTTACTCAGGCTGCGGCGCTCTGACTGTCAGGCGCGGTCGCAACAGACAATAGCCACTCCGGATCGATTTTTGGCACGAGTCTCGCGGGCGCGAGTCGCAAACCGGCCGTCCTGCTCCACTCGGCAAGTTGCCGTTGCAACTCGACCGGTGATCTCTCACCTACGGCCAGCAGAACAATGAGTCTTCCCTTCGGTTTCAAAACCCGCCGCGCTTCCGTAAGCGCGCGAACGGGGTGCTTCGCGTCGGCGACAACATCGTCGAGAATAATCGTGTCGAAGCCCGCGTCGTTGAAAGGCAGCCGATACATATCGCCGCTGCGCAAACTGCAGTTCGGCAAGCCCGCGAGCAGCAACTCGGTGCGCGCGAGCCGGGTCGCGTCCGAATCGATATCGACACCCACGGCGCGATTCGCGCGAGTGCCCAGCAATTTCAGAATCTGGCCTCTGCCACAACCGATATCGAGCAAGTCACCGAGTTGTGCCGTGACAGTCAGCTCCACCAGGGCTTTGTAGAGCACCCTGTCTCCCTGCCGTTCTATTTGATCGACGCCCGTGGATAAATCACCACGTAGCTCCTGTAGTCGGGAGATATCCCTGCCAAAAACTGCATCGTCAACCGGGATCAGGTCGAGCAGGCGGCGCCTCGCTGCGCCATCGCTGCTGCGCCGGGCGGTCACCCGATAAAAAACCCATTTGCCGTCCCGGAATCTCTGCAGGATGCCGGCATCGCATAGTTGTTTCAGGTGTTGTGAGACCCGTGGCTGGCTGAGGCCGATGACCTCCGTGAGCTCGGAAACACTGCACTCACCCTGCCGGCACAGAGCGACGAGCCGCATACGAACCGGGTCTGCAAGGGCTTTGAGTTGTGTTGCAAGTTGTTCTGTTCGGGTTGTCATAAATATATAAAGATATCTTTATATTATTGACCGAATAGTGTAGCACGATGATTTATCGAATGCTTAGTGGATTGATCGGATCCTGGCTCAGTGCACCCGGTCGGTGCCCTCGACAACGTGATCCGAAAAGAGACGCGATACGTCGATCGCGTCGAAAGATCGTGTGCGGCCACAATACTCACAAGTCACATCGACCCGTCCTGTCTCCATGCAGGCGGCATCGGTCTCTTCCGCGCCGAGCATTTTGAGAACTTCCTCGGCCCGCTTTCTGGAGCAGCGGCACTTGAAGGTAGCAGCCTTCGGCCGGAATACCCGAACGTCGTCTTCGGCGAACAATTTGCCGAGCAAATCGATGCCCACACCAGTCGAGATGTCTTCCGGGCGAATCGTCGCGGCGAGCATGCCGAGACGGCGCCAGTCGTTTTCGAGCGGGCTGGCTTTTTCGGGCATTTGTTGCAACAGGATGCCGCCGCAGCTTGAGGGTTCGCTAACAAGTTGAATATGACTCGGAATCTGTGCAGATCTCGCGTAGTAGTTTTCCAGGCTGTCGGCGAGGGACTCGCCTATCACCTCGACGATCCCCTGATACGGACGCTCCATCGCACCGGCATCGACGGTGATCGCACACCTGGCCTGCGAAACGAGCTCTTCGAACGACGCCTTGCTTTCCACATCGGGTGCGCTGGCCATGCCGCGGAGTTCGAGCTCACTGGTACATTGCATGACAAGCATCGCCAGAGGGCCGTCGCCATTTAATTGCATGGTTATCGTGCCGTCGAACTTGAGGCTTTGGGCAATGAGGCCGGTTGCCGCCGCAGAATGGCCGAGGGTCTCCAGCACGGTGGTTTGATAGTTATGACCGAGCTGCATTCGTTGCCAGGATTTTTGCAGCTGAATGAGTGCGCCGCGCACCGGCAGCGACTCGAAGATGAACGGAACGACGGCGTCGCTATGCGTCTGCATGCATGTCAGTCCTTTTTAAGGCGACCCTTTAATATCTCGTTGACCTGGCCGGGATTTGCCTTGCCGCCAGTCTCTTTCATTACCTGGCCAACGAAGAAGCCCAGTAGTTTGTCCTTGCCTGCCCTGTATTGTTCAACCTGAGCGGGGTTTGCGGCGATGACGGCGTCCACGATTTCCTCAATCGCAGAGCTGTCAGTGATCTGTTGCAGGCCTTTCGCATCAATGAGCTCATCAGCACTGCCCTCACCCGCCCACATGGCGTCGAAAACCTCCTTCGCGATCTTGCCGGAGATCGTGCCATCCTGGATGCGCGCCAACAGGCCCGCCAAATCTGACGGACCGATCCTCGAATCAGCAATATCGAGGTTGTCGCGATGCAACGCGGCAGAGAGGTCGCCGATGATCCAGTTGGCAGCGGTCTGCGCCTTGCCAGTGAATGCCTGCGCCACGCCTTCGAAGTAATCCGCGAGCGGGCGACTCAGTGTCAGTATCCCGGCATCGTCGGCCTTCAATTCGTAATGCTCGACGAAACGGGACTGCTTGGCGTCAGGAAGCTCCGGCAGCGTCTTTTCGACTTCTGCGATGAAGGCGTCGTCGATTTCGACAGGCAGGAGATCCGGGTCCGGAAAGTAGCGGTAATCGTTCGCCTCTTCCTTTGTACGCATTGGCCGGGTCTCGTTACGGTCAGAATCGTAAAGCCGGGTTTCCTGGACGATCTCGCCGCCATCCTCGAGAACTTCGATCTGACGCTCGATCTCGAAGTTAATCGCTTTTTCAATAAATCGAAATGAGTTCAGATTCTTGAGTTCGGTACGCGTACCAAGTTCCTGCTGACCTTTAGGTCTAACCGATACATTGGCATCGCATCGGAATGACCCTTCCTGCATGTTGCCGTCTGATATCTCGAGATAGCGAACGATCGAATGAATCTTGCGCATGTACGCAATCGCTTCCTTTGCCGAACTCAAATCGGGCTCGGAAACAATCTCTATTAAAGGTGTGCCCGCCCGATTCAGGTCGATGCCGGTCGACTGATCGAATCCTTCATGAACCGACTTGCCCGCATCCTCTTCCAGGTGCGCCCGAGTGATGCCGATGCGTTTGTCCTCGCCTTTGTCGTTCTTGATGATGAGCTCACCACCGACAACGATGGGTAGTTCGTACTGGCTGATCTGATAACCCTTTGGCAAATCCGGATAAAAATAGTTTTTCCTGGCGAAAACACAGCGTTGAGAAATCTTGCCGTTGACTGCAAGGCCGAACTTACAGGCCCTGCGAACTGCCTCCGTATTTAGAACCGGCAAGACGCCCGGGTAGCCGAGATCGACGAGGCAGGCTTGCGTATTGGGCTCGGCGCCGTAGGCGTTCGCGGCACCCGAAAACATCTTGCTGTTGGTCGCCAGCCGGTTATGAATTTCGAGTCCGATCACTACTTCCCAGGAGCCGCTCATTGAAACGCCTCCGGGCAGCGCGTGTGCCAGTCCGTCAACTGCTGATACTGATGCGCGCAGGCGAGTATGGTCTCTTCGGCGAAGTGTGGTCCCACGAGCTGCAGGCCCACGGGCAAGTCATCAACAAAACCGCAGGGCACCGATATGCCGGGAAGACCGGCGAGGTTCGCACCAATCGTATAGATGTCGTTGAGATACATCGTAATCGGGTCGTCTGTCTTGTCGCCCAGCTTGAACGCCGGCGTCGGTGTCGTCGGTCCGGCGATGACGTCGACCTTGTCGAATGCGTTCTTGAAGTCCTGGCTGATGAGCTGCCGAACCTTTTGTGCTTTCAGGTAGTACGCATCGTAGTAGCCGGCAGACAGGACATAGGTGCCGGTCATGATCCGCCGTTTCACTTCTGCACCAAAGCCCTCGCCACGGCTTCGGCAGTAGAGGTCGAACAAGTCCCTTGGGTCTTTGGCGCGATGGCCGAAACGCACGCCGTCGAATCGGGAAAGATTCGATGAACACTCTGCGGGCGCGACCACATAGTAGGTCGGTACCGACAGGTCGAGATTGGGAAGGTCGACATCGATCAGCTGTGCGCCTTGTTGCTCGAGCGCCTTGAGCGCATCTTTGACCCGAGCTGCACATTGCCCATCCAGTCCCTCATCGAAGTGCTGTTGCACGATGCCGATCTTGCGACCCTTCAAGGACGCATCGAGGCCGCCAACATAGTCGGGAACCGGATGATCGAGACAGGTCGAGTCGCGTTCGTCGAATCCGGCCATGACGGCAAGCAGCATGGCGGCATCTTCGGCCGTTCTCGTAATGACGCCGGCCTGATCGAGGCTGGAGGCAAAGGCGATCATGCCGTAACGGGATACCCGGCCGTAGGTCGGCTTCAGACCGACCGTATTTGTCAAAGCCGCAGGCTGCCGGATAGAGCCGCCTGTATCGGTGCCGGTCGCGGCCGGCGCCAGGCGTGCGGCCACTGCCGCCGCGGAGCCGCCGGACGATCCGCCGGGCGCGCGTTCCGTATCCCAGGGATTCCGAACCGGACCGAAATAACTGGTCTCGTTTGACGAGCCCATCGCGAACTCGTCCATATTCGTTTTGCCGAGCATGACGGCACCGGCATCCGACAGGCGTTCCACGATGGTTGCATCATAAGGAGAAACAAAGTTCTCCAGGATGCGCGATCCACAGGTGGTCAGGACGCCTTTTGTGCAAAAGATATCCTTGTAGACGATGGGTAGCCCGCAGAGCGAACCCGCATTGCCTTTGGACCTTGCCTGGTCGCATTCGGCGGCAACATTCAATGCATGGTCGGCCGTTACACTTATAAATGCGTTCAGTGATTTATCGCTGTCGATACGCGATAACAGGTGCTCAACCAACTCGTGCGATGAAAAATCGCCTGACGAGAGTCCTTTCGCAAGGTCCGCCAGTGACAGCAAATGCATGGCCGGCCCCGCCATGACTACTCGATGACTTTGGGCACGAGATAGAAACCGTCGGAAACGACCGGCGCGTTGGCCTGAATCGCGTCGCGGTCATTACCCTCAGTCACTACATCAGGGCGCAGGCGCTGTGCCTGGTTTAATGGATGCGCCATTGGCACGACATCATCGGTCGGCACCTGCTGCAGCTGATCGACGAAATCGACGATGCTCGAGAGCTTGGCAACGACGTCGTCGAACTGGTCTTCTTCCAGATGCAGACGCGCGAGCGTGGCTATGTGCTGAACCTGTTGTTTGCTTAAAGACACGATTTCACCGATATTTGATCGCCCGGCAGACTACCGGGCAACGTGAGGGCCAGCAATGATACATGCCGCCTTGCGCAATGTCCTGCGCATTGTTAGATTGCCAAAGTTTATTTGAATCGCGGGACCCTACCCCAACATG
>Ga0255058_10001659_pt1 | contig 12521 bp, 11 predicted proteins | sample Cases_109_9_MG_FD_188637 | JGI IMG/M metagenome (GOLD analysis project Ga0255058, IMG submission 188637) | Seawater microbial communities from Amundsen Gulf, Northwest Territories, Canada - Cases_109_9 | ecosystem: Environmental > Aquatic > Marine > Gulf | place: Canada: Northwest Territories... | reverse complement strand
CTTGCAAACGTTGATCGAAGTCTACCTGATCGGAAACACCGCCGCACTGGACAAGGGCGAGATCGAGGCGCTGCCGGGCGTCGAGCGCGTCGTGCGAATCTCGGAGGAGTACCGCATCATCGGGCGCCATAAGGACGACAGCCGACCAACCGGCTTCGAGTACAATGGCGTACGATTCGATCAACACACTGTCAATATCTTTGCCGGGCTATGCGCCGTCGACACGCCCGAGTATGTGGAACAGATGATGCGCGCCCTGAAAGAACATGGTCAGGTGTGCACCCGCATGGGTGCCTACAAGCCCCGTACCAATCCATACGCGTTCCAGGGCCACGGCGCGAGCTGTCTGCCCTGGGTCTTCGAACTGGCAGGGAAGTACGGGATCAAGGTCATCGCGATAGAGATCACGCACGACTCACACGTGGATGAGATCCGCAGCGCGCTGGAACAAACGGGGCACGCAACGGGAGTCATGCTGCAAATTGGCACGCGCAATACCCAGAACTTCGAACTCCTGAAAATCGTCGGCCGTCAGTATGATTTCCCGGTGCTATTCAAGCGCGGTTTTGGCATTACGCTGGAAGAGTCCCTCAACGCCGCGGAGTACCTGGCCAGCGAGGGCAATCACAAGATCGTTTTTGCGCTGCGCGGCATGAAGAGCAACCTGGGCGAGCCGCATCGTAACTTCGTCGACTTCGCGCAGGTGCCGGTGATCAAGCGCCTGACTCGCTTGCCCGTTGGCGTGGACCCCTCTCACTCGGTGGGTTCACGCGAAGGCGACCCCGAGGGGATCCTGGATATCATGCATGCGGCCGCCCAGGGGATCATCGCCGGGGCGAACCTGGTGCTGGTGGACTTTCACCCCGAGCCCGAGAAAGCGCTTGTGGATGGACCACAGGCGCTGCGGCTTGAGGAGCTGCGTTATTTTCTAGAGGATGTCGCGATCGCGCGTGAGGCCTATGAGAAACGCCGGTCACTCGTGCAGGAGTTCCGCGCGCAAGGCGGTGAGTCATCGCATAAGTCGATGGGCATCTAGCCCGAATATTTCACCGCAGAGCGCAAAACGCACGACTCCGAGGACGGCGGGGCTAGATCGCGTCGGGAACAAGCGATCGAGAGAACCCAGAGGCTTGATTTCAAACAGTTGTGTCTGCCGTGTAATCAGATACGTTCTAACGGTTTGTGCCCCCCTGCTCGGACGTTATCCGCAGGTGTCTACTCGTTGGTTTTCTCTGCGATCTTTGCGGTGAGTTCGCGCGATTTCCGGGCTGAGCGTACATGCTCGCCTGGGCGGTGTCGTTAGTGCTGCTGCTTTTTCCCTTTCCCGGGATAATGGCGCAGTGTCTTGCCGACGTAGAGCTGCCGCGGCCGATCTATACCATGACTGTCCCCCTGCAACTCCAGCCAATGGCTAACCCACCCCACTGTTCGCGCCAGCGCAAATATGGCGGTAAACATGGTCATCGGCAAACCCATGGCACGAAGCAGTATGCCGGAGTAAAAATCGACATTCGGGTATAGCTTGCGTTCGATGAAATACTCGTCGTGGACCGCGATTTCCTCCAACTTTACCGCGACCTCAAGCAGCGGATCGTCAATTCCGAGATGATCTAGTACCTCCTTTGCGATCTTCTGCAAAACCCGGGAGCGCGGGTCAAAGTTGCGGTAGACGCGATGACCAAAGCCCATCAAACGGAATGGATCATCCTTGTCCTTCGCACGGGCGATGACTTCTGGGATTTTCTCGATCTTGCCAATCTCCATCAACATCCGCAGCACGGCCTCATTCGCACCGCCATGCGCCGGTCCCCACAAGCTGGCGATGCCCGCGGCGATGCAAGCAAACGGATTGGCGCCCGACGACGCAGCCATGCGCACAGTCGAGGTAGACGCATTTTGCTCGTGATCCGCGTGCAGGAGCAAGATCAGATCCATGGCTCGCGCAAGTGTGGGATTGACCTCGTACTCCTCGCTGGGCACTCCAAACAGCATTTGCAGGAAATTGGGTGCATAGTCTAGATCATTGCGCGGGTAGCGAATCGGCCGGCCTATGCTGTAGGTGTAGCTCGCCGCGGCGATGGTGGGCATCTTGGCGACAAGTCGAATGGCGGCCTGCAGGCGATGCTCGCCATCAAACATGTCCATGGCATCGTGATAGAACGCCGACAGCGCACCGACAACCCCGACCATAATCGCCATCGGGTGGGCGTCACGCCGAAAGCCATCGTAGAACCTGAGCACCTGCTCGTGCAACAAGCTATGGCGCCGGATCGAGCCCCAGAAGTCTTCGTACTCGGATTCACTCGGCAACTCACCAAGCATAAGCAGGTGAGCGACCTCGATAAAGTTGCTTTTTTCCGCTAGCTCTTCAATCGGATAGCCCCGATAAAGCAGCACCCCGGTCTCACCATCGATAAACGTTATCGCGCTCTTACACGATGCGGTGGAACGAAATCCCGGATCAAACGCGAGCAGCCCATGATCCGGGTAAAGCTGCTGTATATCGAGCGCCTCCGGCCCCATTGTGCCTTCAAGCACCGCCAGCTCGGCTTCGCCCGCTTCGTTGCAGATAGTCGCCTTAACCCGCTGTTTTCCCATACGCTTCCTCCCCGTTTCGACATACACCGCCGCCGTCCCGCGACTGCAGCCTGGCGACGGCGTGTGTGCCATCGGCTACCGACAGAGACGAATCGTTCAAACTACGATTTTACTAGACCGTGCCGAGAACTTCACCGCGCCCCGGGGTATTCAATTCGGTTATCCTGACAGGGCCGTCTACCCTAAGTTCAACCCGGAAGCCAAGGCAGCTATACGCCGAGCGGCCACGCGCAAGGCACTCAACTCGGCAAAAATACACCCAACGAAGTCCAGTCGGGTCCCGGCGATGCAACCCCAGCACCCGTCTCAGGGACGACGATAGAGCCACACCACAAAAGCATCCTGCACACGTTCCCCGCTCCGCAGATGTGCGCCCGGCTGGTTTTGCAGGTACACAAGCACCACGCGCCGGCCTTTTGCGTCAAGCAGATAACCCGCCAGGGCCCTGACATTGTCTATAGTCCCCGTTTTGGCGTGCAATCGTCCTTTCAGATCACTGTTTGTATAATGGCCTTGTAGCGTTCCATCAACACCGGATATAGGTAGCGACGAAACAAACTCGGGCATGTTCGGACTGTTATACGCCCAAAGCAGCAGCTCGCCCAAATGGGCGGCTGACAGGCGCGCCTGACGCGAAAGTCCCGTACCGTTTTCGAGCACCAGCTCGGGGAAGCGCAGATTGCGTCGCTCCAGCCAGAGTTGCACGACTTGCAGCCCCTTTGCCGTATTGCCGGGCGGTCCTACGACCTCGGCCCCGAGCGTCAGTAACAGCTGCCGTGCCATAATGTTGTTGCTGTATTTATTGATGCTGCGCACCACGTTTCCGAGTGGCGGTGAGTAGGCTGTGTACAACAGGCGCGCGTCGGCTGGAAGCATTTCCTCGCGCAGGTCACCGCTGAACCGTCCGCCTTGCTCGGCCCACAGCGTCTTGAACACACCGAACACATGCCGTGCGGGATCATTCACGACGCGAAACAATTCACGCGTTTTGCAACTCTCCGTATAGCGGCCGCTGAAATATACGTCGGCATCATCCGCCGTTTGATCCACCCTTATTTTAAGTCGTCGTCGCCAGTTGCGGCACCGACCTTTGCTGAGCCTGATATTATTGTGGATCTCGACATTGGCCAGCCGCGGATCGGCGGTAATACGCAAACTTCGCTGTGCCGGGTCGGGCTCGAATCGGAAGCTGACCGCCTGAAAATTGACGAGCAGCGCATTAGGGGTGGCGTTGTACACACGATACGGTTGGCCGTCGAACTTCGCCGGATCCACAGGTTCAGGCTCGAGAAAGCTCCGGTCAAGTACCAGGTCGCCGCGAATGCTATCGATACCGGCACTGCGCAGACCGTGCAACAAGCGCCAGAAATGCTCGGTCAAAAAGTAAGGATCACCGTAGCCTTTTAGATAGAGATCACCCTCTAGCTGTCCGTGCTCTATCCTGGCCGTTGCGTAAACCTCGGTCTTCCACGTGTACGCCGCACCCAACTCCTCCAGCGCCACGAGCGTCGGCAGCAGCTTGATAACGGAGGCCGGATTGCGGGGTGTGCTGGCACCCACCGCAGCGATAAGACTGCCGCTTCCAATCTCCCGCGCGTAGACACTTACGCTCGATAATGACATGCGATAGCGCTGCAGAATCTGCACAACCGGCTCAGGCAACTGGTCGGACGATACCGACTCGTGGACAGGACCCGGTTCACTGGCAGCGGCGGATGACAGCCAGCCGAGGACGGCGATAATAAAACAACTTTTTCGCGTGAAAGCCATAAGGTGAGGATAGCCCAGGCAGCGGATGATGCTCCGCCGGCCTACTGGCACAAAGTACATGGCGCCCCGGTAAGTATAGCGCCCAGCATTAACCGCCATATACATCCCCGGCGCGCCAAAACTTATTGGAATTGAAGCGCTCACGAATCCTCACATTCCTGTTTGCCCTATCCGGCAATCCGAAGGCGAGGGTGCCCCGCGTAGGGGCACTTTTGTCGATGCGCATGCCCGCCCACGCAGGTCCAGCACCGCGGACTACGCTGACATCGTGGCCCCGGATTGTTATAATTAGAAAGTGCATGCTGCGCACTATGGAGTTTTTCGGAAAAACTACAAGTAAAACAACGGCTAACAGGATGATCGATTGTATGGGCAGCCCCACGGACACGGACCAATCACAACACCACGCCTCTGACCTGCCACTGACGGCGCGGGACTTTCCGTCCTTCTACAATAGCCTGCTGGGCTTGCGTTTCCCTATCGATGTGGCGCAGGTGCTGGAGCTTCGCTTCATCTTGAATCACGCCGCGGACATGTTCGTGCGGCGACATACGGCGATTGATGACGACCGACAGTTTCGCGATGCCGTGAAAGCAGCTATCGACTCCTTCGGTATTAAGAACGATCGCCACCGCGACCGCCTGGTCGGGATCCTAACTATGATCCGCGACCTTCATACCGCACACCTGGTGAATTCCAAAGTGGCCGAGCTCAAGCTGCGCAGCGCGTTGGCAGAAATTCGCGCGGCGCGTTCACAGGCAATACGGCATGGTCTTTATTCTCTTATAGCAACGATATTCGCGGGACTAACATGGCTCGGTGTCGGTGATCCGGGTTGGACAATCAAGTTGCTGACCTTGGGTCTTGCTTACATGACGTGGGAAGCTTTTCATTCGATTCCCGCGCTCGACCGCGAGCCGGAGGTCCTTGTTCCGGCACTCAACGAGGTACTGAGGATTCGAATTGAATCAGTAAACTGGAAACGTCTAATTCACAAGCTTGCGCTGCTGCTTGGACACAAGCAGATCTTGGGTGTCACCGTCTTCCCGCTCGATAGCCACACCACTGCCGCCGAAACATCGGCGTTATATCACTAACAGAAGTAGCATGCTACAAGTAGCAGGTGGCAAGGAGGGTCGCCTGGCGGCGACTATAAACCGATCGCGAGCTAATCAATCCTCGCTACTTGGAACTTTAAACTTGTCCCTCAAAGTTAGCCTCTCGGATGATGCTGTGCGTGTAATTGCTTGAGCCGCGCGCGTGCTACCTGTGTATAAATTTGCGTCGTTGACAGGTCCGCATGCCCCAAGAGCATTTGCACGACCCGCAGGTCGGCACCGTGATTCAAAAGGTGGGTGGCGAAGGCATGTCGCAGCGTATGCGGTGAGAGAGTGTGATCGTCCATGCCGGCGCTGCACGCGTAGCGCTTGATGTTGTACCAGAATGCCTGCCGGGTCATACCACCGCCGCGGTTGGTCGGAAACAGGACGTCCGTGTGCCGGTTGCGAACCAGGACCGGCCGTGCGTCGGCAAGATACCGTGACGACCAGCTGGCTGCCTCCTCTCCAATTGGTACAAGACGCTCCTTATCACCCTTACCTATAACCCGAACCACACCGGTTTCCAGATTCAATTGTGTCAACGTGAGCCCAATGAGTTCTGAGACACGCAAGCCGGTAGCATAAAGAATCTCCAGCATCGCACGATCGCGCAGCCCCAGCACATTATCCGCATTGGGGGCAAGCAACAGATTTTCCACCTGCTCCTCCGTCAGCGACTTCGGCAGTGGCCGGCCCAGCTTGGGGGAATCCAGCTCGGCCGCTGGATCGATGGATACGATCCCCTCACGCACAAGATAGCGGTAGAAACGGCGCAGCGTGGACAGTAACCGCGCCGTTGTCCGTGGACGCGCGCCACTGCGCACACATTGCGAAATGTAAGCCAGTAGATCCGGTCGCTTCGCGTCGCTCAGACGTTTGCGTTTTCCTGCAAGCCAGGTGCCACACGCCCTCAAATCGCTTCGATAAGCGCTCAAGGTATTGGCACTGAGGCCGTGCTCCATCCACATCGCATCCAGGAACCGCTCGACGATCGCCTCATCCGCTTCGTTCATGTAACACCAGACAGCGCCTTGGTAGCTGGTCGCGGATTTACAAAATCATGAGACCGGGCAGATTTAGTTGGCTCACATTATCCACACAGCGCGCCCGGCGCCTCGATAACGCCCTGCTCCGACCGCGGTCCCGAGCCGGACCTCAAGATTTCGCAATCGCGTTGCTATTATCGTGGCATGCTTTGTTTTTCACGCAACCACAGTTGCTCAATATTACGCTCAAGCAGGGCCCGGCGTCTTTGGTCGGTGGTATGCTCCAACAGTTTGCGGTAAACGTCGCGCGCGTCCGCCACCAGCCCAGCTTCGCCCAGAGCCTCGGCTGCGTGAAAGCGAGCCGTTTGACCCCACGGGTCCGCGCCACGCGCGTTGCCATAGCTCGCCGAACGCAGATAGAGTTCGCCAGCCATCTGAAATTCCCCGATGGCATTCTTGGAGTCGGCCATCCAGAACAGGATCTCGCGCCGTTGCTGTACCTTGTCCACCAGCGCAAACACCGAATCCAACAGCGCATAGGCCTCCGGATGTCGGTCAACCGCCTGCAAATCAAAAACTACCTGCAGGTAGCGACTGGCAAACGCCGGATCTAGAGACCGCTTGTTATCAAGTATCTGACTTAGCCGTAATGCGCCGGCCTTGAACTCGCCGGCATAGATCAGCACACGCGCCTGGCGCAGTGACCACTCGTCCGGATCCTCGCCCGGCGGAGCCTTATCCAGGCCCTTGAGCAGGCGTGCCGCAAGATGGATGTCCCGGCGTTGCAAGGCGGCGTCCGCAAGCCTGTAGCGCACCGTCACCGGGATTGCACCAATGCTACCGAATTGCTTCGATCGCGTGTACAGAGATCGTACGACTTCGCCCCGGCCTTCGGCGTATAATGAATCTGCCAAACGCGTGTGTGCATCAAGCCGAACCTGGGCCTCACTGCCGCGGCGGCTTAGGAATGCATAGAATGCGCGGGCATAGGCCTTTTCTTCGCTCTCATAGTATTGCGCCTGCTCCACCCACGCCTTATCGTTGCCAACCAGTAGCGCCAGCCGGTTACCCAGAGACTCCGCCAGCCACTCGTAGGCCTGCCACAGATCGTCGGATTTCAGCACAATTACCCGCTCGCGACCGCTCGCATCGCTCGACAGTGTCATCGCACGCTCGAGCCCGATCACCCGATAGATATCGTCTCCTGCCTGCGAGGCGGCTTCAGCCACCAGCGCCCACGCCTCGCGCTGTAGCTTGGGCTTGCGCGACGTGGTTTGCGCCAGCGTCAGGCCGGCGGCCTTGACCGCAGGTGCTTTGTAAATCCCGCTGCGCAGGCCAGCCAACAATCGCAGGATCTTGCCCTCGGTCGATTGCGCATCGTGCAGTACATCGAATGCCGCTTTGTTCCGCCTCGCCCGTAACAAAACCTTCGCGTGCAACAGCCGCCAAGCATCATTGTCAACGCGGTAATCCTGCTTGTAGCGCAGCAATGCCATATGCGCGTCGGCGATATCGTTATCGAGCAAATAGCTGCGGATCACAAGCCGGCGCCATTTTGCAAAATCCATAGATTCAGGTTTGGTCTCCCAGATCAGACGCCGCAGATATTTACGTGCCGCTGCGCCCTCCTCCGCGGATAACTGCGCATTGACCGCCTCGGCAAGGGCCCATCGCACAAACGGCTGCGGTAATCCCGGGGGAAGGTTGTCGACGCGTTTTGCAATTGCGCCCCACTGCTGCTTTTGCGCAAGGATGGCAAAACGCTCCTTCTCCCATTGCATCCAGTTTTCCTGATCCTCGGCAGGTGGTTCGTACTTCACGAGTAGGCGCAGCGCCAGGTCCGTGGCACCGCCATCGGCGACTGCCAATATGCGCTCCAGCCCGGTTGCACAAACCCAAGGGCTAAATCCAAGCAGGCCAACCAACAGCAGAGGTACACCCAGATGCGACGGGGTCTTACCACCCAAAAAATTCAAGCCTTGCATCATTCGCTGGATTGCCATTAGCACCCCAGTGTTCAACCGCGGAAAGACAAGATATTGATGGCGTGCGAGCCGCGAACGCAGCCATATCACTCGCTACGATACTCCCGCCAAAGAGTGAGTACCGGCGCACACCAACACCGTATGAACGGAAATCCCTGCGGGTATTCGGCTCGATGCGGTGACCGCTTCAAACCTTCTCGCGAATTCGCGCCGCCTTGCCAGTCCGGTCGCGCAAGTAGTAAAGCTTGGCACGACGTACGACACCGCGTCGCTTCACTTGGATCTTGGCTATAGCGGGACTGTACAGCGGAAAGACGCGCTCCACGCCTTCACCGTAAGAGATCTTGCGAACAGTAAAGGAGGAGTTCGATCCTCGATTTCGGCGGGCAATGACCATCCCCTCGAATGCCTGCAGGCGCTTGCGTCCCCCTTCGACCACCGTCACATGTACAGAAACGGTATCGCCAGGCGAGAAGCTCGGTATCTTCTTGCCCAATCGCTCCAACTCTCGCGTTTCAATATCCTGGATGATCTTGCTCATTTTGCAACTCCCGATTCGTTTTCATATTCCTGCTGAAACTCTTCCAGCAGACGCCGGGACTCGCTATCCAGCGCCAGGCGCTCCAATAGATCAGGGCGCCGTAACCATGTCCGCCCGAGGGATCGTTTCAACCGCCAACGACGAATTTCCTCATGATTTCCTGACAGCAGCACCGCCGGTACCGGGCGGCCCCGATACAGCTCCGGGCGTGTGTAGTGTTCACAGTCGAGCAATCCACGAGCGTATGAATCCTGCTCCGCCGAATTGGCATCTCCAAGCACCCCCGGGATCTGACGCGCAATCGCGTCGATCATGACCATCGCCGCGAGCTCGCCACCTGTGAGTACGTAGTCACCGATCGACCATTCCTCGTCGACCTCGCTGGTCAGTAGTCGCTCGTCAACGCCCTCGTAGCGTCCCGTCAACATGATCAATCCGGGCCGCGCGGCCAGTTCCTGAACACCTTCGTGGTCCAACCGGCGTCCCTGCGGCGACAGATAAATCACCCTGGCCGCGTTAGATTGCTCGTTCCGGGCCGCACGGATGGCACATGCGATCGGTTCTGCCAGCATCACCATCCCCGGCCCGCCTCCATAAGGTCGGTCATCCACGGTATGATGCTTGTCGCGAGCAAATTCCCGCGGATCCCACAGTCGCACCGTCAGCAGGCCCCGGGTAACTGCCCGCGCTGTAACCCCGAACTCGGTAACCGCGCTGAACATCTGCGGAAAGATGCTTACAACATCGATCTTCACGCCGTCTCAAGCTCCCACGCAGCAACGGTTTGCCCGGCAGCTGTCGTTCAAAAATCCGCGCCCCAATCAACAACAATAACCCGGGTATCCAAGTTAACGGCTTTGACGACCTCCCGTATGTACGGGATCAGCCGGCGGTGCCGGCGCTTCGCTCTATCGGTGCCGGGCATCTCAGACTCAACGACCATGACGTCGTTCGCACCGGTCTCAAACAGATAGCTGACCACCCCCAGGTGATCGCCGCTCAGACTGATGACCTGCAGGCCTTGCAGCTGCGCCCAGTAGTATTCCCCGCTGGGCAGCTCTGGCAGCTGGGCCAAATCGACGGCCACGTCCGCGCCCACGAGCGCGCGCGCCTGGTCGCGGTCCACACAGTGCTCGAGGCTCGCCACAATGCTGCGGCCATGCACCTTACCCTCCAGCAGCGTATGTTCGCACCAGCCCTCGTCCACTTGCACGTGCCACGGCTTGTAGTGCAAAATCGCCTCGGGCGGCCGGCAATAAGAGTACACCTTGACCCAGCCCCGCAGCCCGAACAACCCGACGATTCGACCCACGGTCACCAGGCCATCGACTGGCGACGTCGCCGTCATACCGCCGACAATTACTACTTCCCCGCAGTCGCCCGCTTCAAAAGGCCGGAGACGCGCTCAGACGGCTTCGCCCCCTGACCTAACCAGTACTGCACGCGCTCCATGTCTATGCGGAGCTTCTGTTCATGCTCGCTGGCACGTGGATTGAAGTATCCCACGTGCTCGATGAACCGGCCATTCGGTGCACGGCGCGCATCTGCAACGACAATCCGGAAAAAGGGCTTTTTCTTGGCGCCCCCTCTAGCCAGGCGTATGGTCACCATGGTGTCTCGTTCCTCTCACAAACCACAAAGGCATAGGCCGCTGCCGCCGACCTGCACTTGGTCCAAATAAGGCGCCGGATTTTACCCTTTATCCGGGACGAAATGAAAGGGAGGCTGTTGATATCTCACCAAAAACGCTCCACAAGCGTGCACTGCCCGCAGCGGCTACCCGACCCCGGGCCCCCGCCCACTCCCTTCTACGAACAGCCACCACCCCGCACATAAGGGCTGTGATACGGGGAAAAACAGGTTGAGCGCGGGCGATCGGTCAAGTGCGCGTCCTTGGCCGGCCTCGGCCCGCGATGCGTACGTGCGCTGCTGTTGCCGGCGTGACCACGTCTGTTTGCGCCCCACCCAGCTCAGCCAAGCCGCCACATAGGCCATCAGCGTCCCCTTAGTTACGATCGCTGCTCGTGGATCCAGGCTACACTGGCAACCGGTCGACATAAAGCGTTAACCCCTTCCTGGAAATTACTTCCACGCATTCACCGTTCGCGATCGCCTCCCCACCCAGGGCAACCGCATTCCATGACTCACCGTTCACCATGACTCGGCCCGCCGGCGTCAATGGCTCGATCACCTGCCCTGTCTGATACAGCAATCCCTCGCCTCCTGCCCATGCGCGGGAGTCGTATTGATAATGCAGCGGTCCATGACGATGCTCGTATCGCAGCACGCCCACGGCCAGTGTTGCCGCTGTCGAAAGGCCGAAGCCGCCTGCAACAACTATCCACCAGTGACCCGTTATCAATCCAAGGACCATGCCCACGAGCAGCAACAGCCCCAGTACAATAAGTATGACGTGGCTCGATGCCGCAGCAAGCACCGCAAGCTCGAAGACGGAAAGGAACGACACAAAGATCTTGTTGCGAGCAAAGCGGCGATCACGCCGTGCCACGCGGCGAGCCAGGCGTGACCAGTAAAACCCACCGTAACCCAGGCCCAACAGTGCTCCGATCGCGACGGCCCCCGGGCTCGAAGGAATGTGACCGCGTACCAACCAAAGCAAGCCGAAGCATATCATGGCCAGCACCAACACATTGTGCATAACACGTACTTGCTTGACCACCGTGCACACCTCCACGCCATGCGCGGTCGGCTCAATGATACGGCTTTAGCACATCAACGGTGGCGCGGCTTTTCCTTTTTCGACCGGCATCATCCGTCGCTTACATTGCTGCTAAAACCGGTGAGAAATGCGGGCTGGCCGATGGCTTTCATTCCACGCCAGTACGCAAGCCCCGATGCCTGTCGCGGCCACAGGGCGCGCGCGCCTCATGCTCCCGCATTGCGACTATCAGCGACTGAGTGCAAACATGGCATCAGTAGAACGCAGGCCAGGGTCATCCTCAGCAGGTTCACGAATGTGCAGCGCACGCCGCCGCTTACCCGGCCAGCTCGCGATACCGGAAGCAATCGACCACGTGATCGTTTACCATGCCGACTGCTTGCATAAACGCATAGCAGATCGTGCTGCCCACAAACTTAAACCCGCGTTTTTTCAGGTCTTTGCTCATAGCATCGGATTCCTGCGTGCGCGCTGGAATAGATCCTTCGCAACCCCGGGGGTTGTGCGCTACGTTGCCGTCTACAAACTGCCACACGTAAGCGTCGAAGCTGCCAAACTGCTGCTGCACCTCGAGAAAAGCCTGTGCGTTACCGACAGATGCATGCACCTTGAGCTTGTTTCGCACAATGCTGGGGTCCGCGAGCAACTGCTTGATCTTTTTCTCGCCATAACGAGCGACCGTAGCGGGGTCGAAGTTGTTGTAGGCCTTTCTATATCCTTGCCTCTTATTAAGTATTGTCAACCAGCTCAGTCCAGCCTGCGCACCTTCGAGTATGAGAAACTCGAACAACGTCCGGTCATCATGCAGAGGTACGCCCCATTCGCGATCGTGATAGGCCATCATGTCCTCACTGGCCACGG
>Ga0255058_10001658_pt1 | contig 12525 bp, 13 predicted proteins | sample Cases_109_9_MG_FD_188637 | JGI IMG/M metagenome (GOLD analysis project Ga0255058, IMG submission 188637) | Seawater microbial communities from Amundsen Gulf, Northwest Territories, Canada - Cases_109_9 | ecosystem: Environmental > Aquatic > Marine > Gulf | place: Canada: Northwest Territories... | reverse complement strand
CCTGCCACTTCCCGACCTGGCCGACCGGGATCGAGACAAATATCACCAACCCGAACCTCGTCTATGACGCGCTCGAGGAATCCGGCAACCCGCCCGAGACCATCGCCTTCGTCATGAACGAATTCCCCGGAACGCAGTACATCGGTTATGGACCTCCTGGCAGTGATGCCGGCGGCGCGATCAGCGAGGCGGAAAAGCGCGGATGGGACGTCGTGGCCGAGATCAACTTCCCGACCGGAACGTCGGATTGGGCCCCGATCGCTGCAGAGATTGCCGCCGCCGATCCCGACTTCATCTATGTCGGCGCGATTGGTGTCGACGGCACCAACCTCCTGGTCGCCCTTGACGCCATCGGCTACGTGCCCCGCGGCCACTTCTACCAGTGGCCGGCGCCTGGGCCGCTGCTCGGTGCGCCGAACTCCGAGGGTGCGTTCTCGGTTACGACGTTTGAGCCACATTCGCCGTTCACCGACGCTGCAGAGCCGGCGGCCATCTCCGAGGCCTTTTCGACGGCGGCCGCCGCGGCCGGAATCCCCTATACGGCATTCGAGGCGCAGGCCAGCGTGTCCTGGGCCGCCTGGCAGGTGCTCATCGCGGGCGTGGAGGGTGCAGGTAGCCTGGATCAACAGGAGATCTGCGATTGGCTGATCAACAACGAAGTAGAAACGATCATCGGGACGATCGACTTCGATCCGGCACAGCAGAACTACTACGGCGATCTCACAAAGATCAAGCAGATCCAGAACGGCCAATTCGTGGTGGTCTCTCCTTCGGAGTTTGCGGCACCCGGAGCCGAACCACAGCTCTAAGCACATCTGAGCATGCGATGCTGGGAGGAGCCGCCGGCTCCTCCCAGCTGGTGAACCGTGGACGTTGACCTCCTCGCTCAGGCGGCGGTGTCAGGCCTGCTGATCGGGGGTCTCTATGCCACGATGGCCATGGGCATCTCGCTGAGCTGGGGTGCCTTGAAGATCATCAATCTCGCCCACTTCACCTTCATCCTCCTCGGCGCCTACCTCACCTATCAGCTGACCACGACCTTCGGAATCGATCCGTTCCTGATGATCGTGGTCGTGTTTCCCTTGTTCTTTGTCGCCGGAGCACTGCTCCAGGTGTTCTTCGAGTGGGCCAAGGTCGACGAGTTCCGATCGCTGCTCATCTCGTTCGGCCTGTTCATCATCTTCACCAGCCTGGTGCGCACGGTATGGACCGCCGACTTCCGCAGGATCAGCTCCGAAGACAACCCCTACGCCTCTGCGTCGATCTTCATCGGCGGTGTGGCGCTCCAGGTCCCGCTCATCGCCGCCTTCATCGCAGCCGTGGTCATCGCCGTCGGCACGTCGCTTGCTTTGTCACACACCCACTTCGGCCGCGCCGTTCGCGCCGTCGTCCAGGACGCCGAGATGGCCCGAGCCTTCGGGATCGACCCGCGCCGGGTGGCCGTGATCCTCTCCGGGCTCGCCACCGCCTACTCCGGCCTGGCCGGGGTGTTCATCGCCATGTTCCAGGTCCTGTCGCCCACGATGACGTTTGCCTGGTTCGGCATCGTGTTCTCGGTGGTGATCCTGGGTGGCCTCGGCAGCCCGTACGGTGCACTGGGCGCCGGCATCATCGTCGGAGTGGTGGCAGGCGTCGCCTCCGTCGTGTGGGGACCGCTCAGTGCCCCGCTGGTCACCTTCCTGCTCCTCATCGCAGCGTTGCTGTTCCGTCCCTCCGGGTTGTTCAGGCGGAGCCCAGCGTGACCGCGCGTACCAAGACGCTGCTGGGCTTTGCCATCGTGGCCGTCGTGCTTGGCCTGGTACCCAATGTGGTGGAAGTGTTGGATGCCCCGGGCTTCTACCTCACCTTCTTGTTCACCATGTTCTTCTGGATCAGCCAGTCCTCGAGCTGGAACATCCTCACCGGCTATTCGGGCTATTTCTCCTTCGGTCAGGGCGCCTGGTTCGGGATCGGCGTCTATACGACGGGCATCCTCGCCACCAAACACGGGTGGCCGTTTCTCGTTGCTCTGCCGGTGGCAGGCCTGGTCGCCGGAGCCGCCGGCCTCCTCCTCGGCCTGGTCGTGTTCCGGCTCCGCCGGCTGAGCGGTGAGATCTTTGCCTTGACCACGCTGGCCGTTTCGTTCGTGCTGGCCTCGGTGGCACGCCTCACATCGCTGATCGACGGCGGCAGGGGAATCTTCATGACCGGGACCCCGCTCCCTGAATTCCTCGGCGACTTCCGCACCTCGATGTACCGGATGACGCTCGTCATTGCTCTGCTCACCGTGCTCACCGCGTATCTCATCTTCGAGTCACGCCTCGGCTGGGGACTGTTCTCCATCCGGGATGACGAGGAAGTGGCCCGCGGGCTGGGCGTCCCAACGTTCCGCTACAAGATGACGGCGCTCGGCACGAATGCCTTCTTCGGCGCACTGATGGGCGGTGTCTGGGCACTCCAGATCGGATTCGTCACCGTGGAGGACGTGTTCAACATCAGGGTTCCCCTGCTGGTGATCCTGATGGCGGTGCTGGGCGGCATGCGCCATTGGATGGGACCGGTGGTGGGAGCCGCCATCATCTACACCCTCACCGATCGGCTCAACAGTGCCGGGCTGGCGGACGTGAATCAGGTGATCATTGGAGCCTTGCTCATCGTGATGGTGCTGGGCGTCCGCGAGGGCATCTATCTCCGCATCAGGGCACGGTGGATCGCGTCCGGGGTGATCTTCTTCGGCGCCATGGCCGCGTTGACCGTGTTCGACCTCACGAGCTCGCTCATCTGGGACTTCTCGTACGCACTGTTGATCACCATGGCCATGTTGTTGATCCCGACGCCGTTGTGGGAACGTTTGACCCGGAGTCGGATCACCGCGCCTCCCAGCGACCGGCCACCGGAGCAGCCGGTGCCGAGCAAAACGGCGGGCACATGAACCTGCTCACATGTACTTCGATCAGTAAGCGCTTCGGAGGCATCCGCGCCCTCGATGGCGTCAGCACTTCGATCGAAGAGCATGAGATCCTCGGCCTGGTTGGCCCAAATGGCTCGGGGAAGTCGACGCTGATCAACCTGCTCAGCGGTCTGTATGCAGCGGACGATGGTCAAGCCGTATTCGGCGACAGGGATCTGCTCAGGCTCCCCCCGGAGAAGATCGCCGCAGCCGGGGTGGCTCGGACCTTCCAGATCCCACGACCCTTCGACACGATGACGGTCCGCGAAAATGTGTCGGTCAGCTACATGTTCGGGCACCGGAGGCACTCGCTCGAGGCCGCCCGCGATGCTGCGTCTGAATGGCTCGCCTTCACCGGGTTGGAAGCTGTCGCCGACAGCCCGGTCGACCAGCTCACCCTCCACCAGTTGAAGTTCCTCGAGCTGGCCAGAGCTCTGGCCACCGAGCCAACGCTCCTCCTGCTCGACGAGGTCCTCGCCGGGCTGAACCCGACCGAGATCGACCAGTCGATCGAGATGATCAAGCGCATCCACGAGCGGGGAATCGCCCTGGTCATCGTGGAGCATCTGCTGCGCGTGGTGACCAGCCTGTCGCATCGCATCGTCGTGCTCGACCAGGGTCGAGTCATTGCTTCGGGCGATCCAACCGAGGTGATGGAGGACCCTGCGGTGGTGGCGGCATATCTCGGGGGGAGCAGACCCAATGCTTGAACCAGACCCAATGCTTGAACCAGACCCAATGCTTGAACAATGCCTGAACAGACCCGATGCTTGAAGTAGAGCGTCTGGTCGCCGGCTACGGAAGCGCACAAGCGCTGTGGGAGGTCGACCTGCGCGTCGATGATGGTGAGATCGTCACCATTCTCGGCCCAAACGGCGCCGGTAAGTCAACGCTGGTCAACGCCATCTCCGGGCTGATTACCCCGTGGAGCGGGACCGTTGCACTCGATGGCCGCGATCTCACCACCGTCCCGTCGCATCAAGTGGCCGAGCACGGCATCGCGGTGGTTCCAGAAGGTCGGCGCATCTTTCCCCGAATGAGCGTCGCCGACAACCTGGCGGTTGGGGCGTACAACAGCCGAGCGCGAGAAGCCAGCGAAGAAACGCTGCGGTGGGTATATGGGATCTTTCCGCGCCTCGAAGAGCGGCGCGACCAGCAGGCGGGCAGCTTCAGCGGCGGGGAACAGCAGATGCTGGCGATCGGCAGGGCGATGATGGCCAAGCCGAGCCTCTTGCTCCTCGATGAGCCATCGTTGGGGCTCGCTCCGATCATCGTCGAGACCATCTTCGGGGTGCTCAGCCAGATCAATGAAGCAGGAATGTCGATCCTGCTTGTCGAGCAGAACGCCATCGAAGCCCTGAACTTGGCAGCCAGGGGCTACGTGCTCGAGGAGGGAAAGATCGTGATGGAGGGGGCGTCGTCGGAACTGCTCGACAACGAGGACCTGCGAATAGCGTATCTGGGCCTTTGAGCTGGGGGATACGAGTTGCCAGTTGCCAGTTGCCAGTCCCGATTCGGACTGGCAACTGAAAGCGAGCGCAGCGTGTAGCCGAAAGAACCCCCTCCGCTGCGCTCCGGCCTACGGCCGGATGCTCGCGCCTCCCCACATCCGTGGGAGAGGCGAAAATCTTCGTCTCCCCTGCGCAGCGGGGGAGACGCGGAGGAGCGTAGCGACGACGCAGAGGGGGCTCTGGGGGAGCAAGTGGACAGATGAGCTCATCGCGCGATCGAAACACTCCAGAACCCCCTCCGCTGCGCTCCGGCCTACGGCCGGATGCTCGCGCCTCCCCACATCCGTGGGAGAGGCGAAAATCTTCGTCTCCCCTGCGCAGCGGGGGAGACGCGGGGGAGCGTAGCGACGACGCAGAGGGGGCTCCAGGTGACGGTCTAGTCCACTACTGCGACTGCCTCTAGCTCGAGCACGAATTTCGGGTCGGTGGCGAGGCGAACCACCTCGATCGAGGTGCTCGCAGCCCGGTGGTCGCCGAGGTAGCGGCCCATCACCTGGTTGATGGCATCCTGGTTGCGGTCCTCGTCCACGATGAACCGGGTCAGCTGGACAATGTCGGTGAGGGTCCCCCCGGAGGCGGCGAGCACCAACTGGAGGTTCTCCATCGTCATCTCGGTCTGGGCGGCAGCATCCTCCGGGATGTCCTCGAACTCGGCCGGCACGTGCGGGTGACTGTGGTAGACCGGTGCCGCAGTGACCCCGGACAGAAACACCAGGGTCCCGGAGTGGACCTTGATCGCCGGTGTGTACGGCATGTTGTATTTCGGGTCGTTTCCTTCGAGATGGATCAACTCGACCGATTTCGTCATGCGCTCCTCCTCAATCGAACCGTCGCAGCCTATTCGATTGATCCGGTCCATTCAGTCACGATGAACAGCCCCGGCCCGCTGACTATCATGAGTCGAGGCCGAACCGGACGCGCGATCGCTCGCGATCGACGTCCGACGCCCGGCCAAACGCGCGGTTGCGACCCTCCGCCACCTGAGCCGTGCCGGCGGGCGCCGAGAAAGGACACGACGATGGCCGAATTCCCAGTAGCAACAAGCCCTGCCCCCGGTGTGATGGGGGTCGATTGGGAGCAGCGCGTCGACTTCGAGCGACTGCGTCACTGGCGGGTGGCGCGGGTGCGGGAACAGCTCGAGCAGTCCGATCTGGGGGCCATCCTGCTCTTCGAGACCAGCAACATCCGCTACCTCACCAGCACCCACATCGGGTACTGGGCGTTTAACAAGGGTGAACGATACGCACTCATCACCAGGACCGGCGAACCGAGGATCTGGGACTTCGGATCGGCGGCCAAGGCGCACCGGCTCCAGCAGCCATGGATGAATCCGGAGAACTCGGTGGGTGGCAATACCGGACTCCAGGGTGCCATCGCCCCGACGGCCGGGCTCCAGGGGCGGGCGGCGGAAGAGATCGCCTCCGTGCTGAAGGAAGAGGGCGTCGCCGACATGCCGCTCGGCGTGGACATGGCCGAGACCTCCGTCTTCCTGGCGCTCCAAAATGCCGGGATCATGGTGCGCGACGGTCAGCAGGTGATGATGCTCGCCCGTGAGATCAAGAGCGATGACGAGATCATGCTGCTCACTCAGGCGTGCGCAATGGTCGACGGCGTCTACCAGGACATCTACGAGTTCCTCAAGCCGGGCGTCCGTGAGAGCGATGTTGTCGCTCTCGCCCACAAGCGGCTCTTCGAGATGGGCTCCGAATTTGTCGAGGCGGTCAACTCCATCGCGGGGGAGCGGTGTAGCCCCCATCCCCACGTGTTCTCCGATCGGCTGATCAGGCCGGGCGACACGGCCTATTTCGACATCATCCACGTCTACAACGGGTACCGGACCTGCTACTACCGCACCTTCGTCGTGGGGCGTGCCACCCAGTCCCAGCGAGACGCCTACAACCAGGCCAGGGAGTGGATGGACGTCGCCATCGAGCTGGTCAAACCCGGCACGTCAACCGACGAGATCGCCAGGGTCTGGCCCGAGGCGCACGAGTTCGGCTTCGAAGACGAGATGGATGCCTTCGGCCTCCAGTTCGGCCACGGCGTCGGCGTTGGGCTGCACGAGCGGCCAATCATCAGTCGCCTCAACTCGCTCGAGGATCCGATCGAGATCAAGGAGGGCATGCTCTTCGCACTCGAGACGTACGCCCCTGCCTCCGATGGCCGCTCGGCGGCCAGGATCGAGGAGGAGATCGTGGTGACCGCAGAAGGCCCCAAGATCATCACGCTGTTCCCCGCAGAGGAGCTGATGGTCGCCAATGAGTACTGAGCAGACCGACCCCGGCCTCTACGACTACGCGCAGCGACCCTCACGGCCGCCTCTCGACGTCGATCACCGCAACGAGGAGCTGCCGGTTCCGCTCGACACCCGGATCGAAATGTACCGGACCCAGCAAATGATCAGGCAGTTCGAGAAACGGGCCTACGACCTGTTCATGCAGAACCTGGTCAAGGGCACCAGCCACCTCTCCCTGGGACAGGAGGCAGTCGCCGCCGGGGTGGCGGCAGCCATGCGCCCAGACGACTACACATTCGCCTCCTACCGCGGCCACGCCCACACCCTGGCCCGCGGGGCGGCACTCGGGCCAACGATGGCAGAGCTCCTCGGCCGGGAGGACGGCATCCTCGGGGGCAAGGGCGGGTCGATGCACCTCACCTCGGTCGAGCACGGGATGATGGGAAGCTACGCCATCGTCGGCGCCCACCTCTGCATCGCCAACGGGGCGGCATGGTCGGCACAGCTCCGCGGCACCGAGCAGATCGCCGTCGCCTTCTTCGGAGACGGCACGACCAACATCGGGGCCTTCCACGAGGCGCTCAATTTCGCCGTGGTCTGGAAACTTCCGGTCATCTTCGTCTGCGAAAACAACCTGTACATGGAATACACGCCGATCGACCTGGTGACCGCCGTGCGCCATCCCGCAGCCGACCGGGCGAGCGCCTACGGGTTGAAACGCCGCCTCGTCGACGGCAACGACGCCGACGCCGTCTTCGCCATGGCAGCAGAGGCCGTCGCCACGGCACGCTACGGCGATGGCCCTTCGCTGATCGAGGCCGTCACCTACCGCCACGGCGGCCACAGCCGGGCAGACCCCGGCAAGTATCGACCGGACGAAGAAGTCGAGGCATGGCTCGAACGCGACCCCATCCCGATGTACCACCAGCGTCTGCTGCGCCTCGGCGTCGATGAGGGGGACCTGGTCGGGATCGAGCAGGAGGTCGCCCAGGCGGTCGACGATGCCACCGAGTTCGCCAAGGCGTCGGCACCCCCGGGTGCCGACGCGCTGTTCACCGAGGTGTGGGCCGATGGAGGATCTGCATGGCGGAACTGACCTATCGCGATGCAGTGGCTCGCGGAATCGCCCAGGAGATGCGCCGCGATCCCACCGTCGTGATGCTCGGCGAAGACATCGCCACCGCCGGGGGCGTGTTCAAGACGACCGTCGGCTTGCTCGACGAGTTCGGCCCGGATCGGATCCGGGACACGCCGATCTCGGAACAGGCAATCATCGGCGCCGCCGCCGGGGCCGCCATGACCGGCATCCCGACCATTGCCGAGATCATGTTCTCCGACTTCATCGCGGTGTGCTTCGACATGATCGCCAACGAAGTGGCCAAGGCCCGCTACATGACCGACGGGCAGATCTCGGTGCCGATGGTGATCCGCACCGCCAACGGCGGAGGTTCCCGCTTCGGAGCCCAGCACAGCCAGAGCGTGGAGAACTGGTGCATGATGATCCCCGGGCTGAAGGTGGTGGCGCCATCCACACCGCGAGACGTGGTCGGCTTGATGGCCGCATCCATTCGCGACCCTGATCCGGTGGTGTTCTTCGAGCACAAGTCGTTGTTCGCCACCAAGGGAGAAGTGCCCGATGGCGAGATCGTCGACTCGCTTGGCTCCGCCACCGTCGTTCGCGAGGGCACCGACTGCACAATTGCTGCACTTGCGCTCATGGTCCCGAGAGCCCAGGAAGCAGCCGAACGCCTCGGTGAGCTCGGTATCTCCGCCGAGGTCATCGATATCCGCTCGCTGGTACCGCTCGATACCGAGACCCTGCTGTCCTCGATCGCCAAGACCGGCCGGCTGTACACGGTCGAGGAGAATCCCCGCCTGTGCGGTTGGGGCGCCGAAATCGTCTCCATCGCCGCCGAGGAGGCGTTCTGGGACCTCGACGGCCCGGTAATCCGCATCACCACTCCGCACATCCCGCTCGCCGCAGCCGAGGCTCTCGAGGACATGGCGATCCCTTCCGTCGAGCGGATCCACGACTCCGTCGCCAAGACGATGAGCTGACATCGCCCATGACCGGAGACCCTGCCCTCGACCTGCCCGCTGACGCCGACTTCGTCATCGTCGGCGGCGGGATCATCGGACTGGCCGTCGCCCGACAGCTACTCCTCGACCAGCCGGGCCGCTCCGTGCTCCTGCTCGAAAAGGAACAGGCCATTGCCACCCATCAGACCGGGCATAACAGCGGTGTGGTCCACGCCGGGATCTACTACCGCCCGGGCTCGAAGAAGGCCGAGCTGACCCGGCGCTCAGTCACCGCCCTGCGCGATTACACCGAGACCCACGGCATCCCGTACGTGGAATGCGGAAAGCTCATCATCGCCGTCTCCGAGGAGGAGGAGGCCCGGCTCCGCGATCTGTACGAGCGCGCCACCGCCAACCGCTGCCCCGGGATCGAGCTGATGGGCCCGGCGGGTATCGCCGAGCGAGAGCCGGCGGCGGCCGGCCACCGGGCGATTTGGTCGCCGACGACGGCGATCACCGACTTCCCCGCCGTTGCCGAACAGTTGGCCCGCGACCTCATCGCCGCGGGTGGACGGATCGTCACCAATGCCGAGGTCCTCGGGGTGGCATCGAACACCGGCCGGGCTGCGGTGGTGATCGGGGCCGAACGGCATCGCATCGACGCTGGTGCCGTCGTCGTCTGTGCGGGGGTGCAATCCGATCGACTCGCCGTGATGGCCGGGGATTCGCCCGAGCCTGCCGTTGTGCCGTTTCGCGGCGAGTACCTCACGCTCACGCCCGACCGCGCCGCACAGATCAACGGGCTGATTTACCCGGTTCCCGACCCGCGCTACCCGTTCCTCGGCGTTCATTTCACGAGGACGGTCGACGACGAGGTCCTGGTGGGACCAAATGCGGTGCTGGCATTCTCCAGAGATGGATACCGGTGGCGCAACGTCGACCTTGCCCATCTCGCCGGGCTGGCCCGGCAGCGCGGATTCTGGCGCCTTGCCGCCCGGCATTGGCAGCGTGGGGCACAGGAGAGCTGGCAGTCCGTCAACCTTCGCGCATACGCCCGCGATGTCAGCCGCTACGTGCCCGGCACGACCGCCTCGGATCTGACCAGGGCACGATCAGGGGTCAGGGCCCAGGCGGTGGACCGCGACGGCACCCTGATCGACGACTTCTTGATTACCAGGGCCGGGCGGGTGGTCACGGTCAGGAACGCCCCATCTCCCGGTGCGACCGCGGCGCTCGCCCTCGCCGAGGACATCGTGGATCAGGTCGCCGCGCCGGCCTGAGGTCACTTCGATTGGCACTGGGGGTGTTGGTCCGACTACGCTCTGCAGTGCAGGAGAGGCCACATAATGCAGTTGCGGGGGCACCCTCTGTGGTGGAGGGTGCAGAATGGGGAATACCCGCTCCGGTGGTCCGTCTCTCTAACGCGCTGGGCTGTGGCGGGGGAAACGGGAAGGCCAACCGGGGGGGAAGATTGCCAGGGGGAAGCCCCTTCAGGCAATCGTGTTGTCGCGTGCCGCCATCCCGGCGCGATCGATCAGTGCTGCAAGCTCCTTGGTCGATCCGATCGGCACGATCTCGTGCTGCGACCCGATCCTGACCGTGCTCGACGGGCGACCGTATTCGACGTTCGACAAACGAATCACCGCAGCCCCGGAGACAGCAGTCGTCGGTCCGTCCGAGATCACCGCAACGTCGTAGCGGTCGGTCACGACGGTGTCGGTCTCGGGATCGATGACGGTGACGCGTCGTCCGTCGCGGTCGAGCAGACGACCGAGAGCCGACGCAAACAGCCGCGGCCGTACCGCGATGAGAACCTCGAGCGGCGGTTGGGATGACACTGCGTAGATTGAACCTCGCGGGACCAGGCCCCGTCATCGGCAGAAATGATGATTTCGGTGATCGTCAGGTTCGCGCCGCCGTGCTCGGGGAGCCCGGCCTATTCGTTGATGTGCTCGTCGACGCGATTCGCGCATCGGGAATCACGACGTGGCGGGCGGATTGGGATGCGCCGAAGGTCCTGATGGACGATCTGACGACCAAGTGCGCCGACCTGGTCGTTCTCCACCTCGCCGACGGCGGGTACACAACGGACGCCAGGGACCTCATCCGGCGCCTTGCCAGCCGCCAGGTGCTCGCAATCGCCCTCGATCGCTCGGTCCGGCCACCCGCCGGACACTCGTGGGTCGAGGCCGGGGCAGTGTGGGCGGTCAATCCGCAATATGCAAACCTCGATGAACTGGCTTTCACGATCCTGAACGCCGCGAACCATCGTGGTGCCGCCGGGCGTGAGCGGCAACGTGGCGCACGGGCCGGCGAGGCGTGGACCGACGCCGTCGCCGGATGGAGCGAGCCCGAATCATCAATTCTGACGATGCGCCGGAGCGGGTTGGTCGGTGACGATGCCGCCAGCGGGAATGGGCTCGGTTCACCAACCGACGGGGACCCATCCCGCCGTCGCACGCAGGGCGATCAGGGAAGGCAGGTCTAAATGGTCGCGCGGGCTCAAACCGACCATGCCATCGGGGCAACCCATGCCATCGGGGCAACTGCTGAAGCGCTCGACCCGATCAAGGCCGCGCTCGTCGACCCCCACGCACTGCTGACGCATGCCCTCACCGAGGAGCTGGGTCGTACCGGCGTTCCGACGACGGCCGTCTGGGCCGACTCGGCAGAGGAGCTGATCGTCGAACTCGACCGGACCGAGCCCCAGATCGTGCTTCTCGAGGTCGAGCTGCCCGATCCGCCGGGCCCACCGGAGCGACTCATCAGTGCCATGCGCCAGACCGGAGCCCGCGTGGTCATGCTCAGCTCGAGCTACGACCACCAGGCCCTTGGCAGATGCCTGGACGCCGGTGCGGTAGGAATCGTCGACAAGAACCGGGCGTCGTTCACCGAGCTCGTTGCCGCCATCCGAACCGCCGCCGGCAACAGCGGGACACTCGACTGGCACTCGCGAACCCTGCTTGCGGAGCTTCGCCGAAGTGAGGCCGAGGAACAGAAGCGCCGCGCTCCCTTTGCGCTGCTGACGCCGCGCGAAGGTGAAGTGCTCACCCTGATGTGCCGGGGCTGGGGGCCGACGGAGATCGCACAGGAGACCTTCGTCTCGTTGGCCACCGTGCGCTCGCATATCCGCTCGATCCTCCTCAAACTCGGGGTTCACTCCCAGCTCGCCGCCGCCGCCCTCGCCTACCACAGCGGCTGGTATCAGCCGTGAAGAGGGTGGTGATTCATCAAATCTGACGATGACTGTCGGTCGCCGGTGCTCGACCATTGTCCGGGGAAGGACCCTCCACGGGGGTCTCAGGAGAGGAAGAAGGATTCACATGTTGTTGCATGTTCTGTACGCACTCAAGCCGTTGATCAAAAGCGAGCGGGGCGCCACGATGGTCGAATACGGCATCCTGGTCGCCCTCATCGCCGTCGTGTCCATTGCGGTCATCGCGACCCTCGGCCTCGACGTCCTCGCCGCTTTCACCACTGCCGAGGAGAAGTTGCCGCCAGCGCAGTCGTAGCGGCTCGCGGAACCAGCGAGACAAATCAGCCGACGCGTCTCCGCTACCACGGAGATCGCGTCAGAGTGATTGACCGGGCCAGAACGCCTGTCAGCACTGCTTTCTCGTCAACTCGCGATGTCGTTGGTGTGGGTCGGTCGTTGGTATGGATCGGTCGTGGGTATGGGGGGGGTGAAGGATCGAATGATCACTCGATGGACAAGATGGCGCCGAAGGACGGCGGGGCAGGCCGGATCTGCGATGGTGGAAATGGCCATCGTGCTCCCCGTCCTGATGCTGTTGGTCTTCGGAACCATCGAGTTCGGCAGGCTGTACAAC
>Ga0255058_10001657_pt1 | contig 12526 bp, 13 predicted proteins | sample Cases_109_9_MG_FD_188637 | JGI IMG/M metagenome (GOLD analysis project Ga0255058, IMG submission 188637) | Seawater microbial communities from Amundsen Gulf, Northwest Territories, Canada - Cases_109_9 | ecosystem: Environmental > Aquatic > Marine > Gulf | place: Canada: Northwest Territories... | reverse complement strand
ACACCGCAAACCGGTGGACGGCGGTGCGATCATGATCGATGTCGCGATCGTACCAACCATAGTCGGGCTGGGTCAGAACCAACGCATCGGCGTTGGCATAGACCTGGGACGCCCAACCCAAAATCGACGTGATGGTCGCCTCGCCGCCGCCGTCAATGTCGATCCCGAGGATCTGCGTCATCCCGTAGTCGGTGAAGCCGGGCGATGGAGAGTAGAAGTCCGCGCACTGAGGTGACTGCTCTTGAACCTCGCCGTCGATTCGCTCGCCCCAAACTGGAAGCCACTGCTCGAGAGTCGTTTCGAGGATCGCCGCTTTCGCAACCATGGCCCAGATGCGAGCCCGCACTTTCTCTTCTTCGCGCGTCTGCGGATAAGGCTCGATGTTGTACAGAATCTCCCAAAGCTGCGGCACCGTCGGCGGCTGTTGCATGTTGCTTTGGACGACCGCACGAACGATCCCGTCGTGCCGCCGCGACGACGTGTAATAGCCGTCGACATAAATCTCTCGAATGGCCTCGGGCGTATCCCCTTCGAGCGAGATGACGGTCGTCTTCACGTACGAGCGCCCACAGTAGTAGTATGCGTCGCCCTCGGCGATCCCTAGGGCGGGCTCGGGGGCCCCCCCGTAGCATAGATCGCCGTCGTCGAAGGCCTCTAGGCCGTACACATTCGAGAACACGACCGCACGATCGCCTTCGACGAACATCTCGATCGCGTTACCCTCGATCTCGAGGTCGGCGACCTTCGAGGTCTCTGCAGCCGGCCAAGAGTTGAACTCGTAAAACCCGTTGCCACGGATCACGTAGAGCTTGGTTCCGCCATCGCCGACCTTCACGATGTCGGCCTCATCGACGCTCGCCACCTGGCGGTTCGTGTCAGACACCCCGGAAGGCGCAGCGACGTCGCCGTCATTCGCGGTCGGCGCAGCAGAGCTATCGAGGGTACCACCCTCGGCCACAGCGTCGAAGGCCACCGGTCCACCACGCCCAAACGCATAGTAGCTATCGTCCACGAATGCCTTGAGCTCGAGGTCGACCTTCGCGATCGCGTCCTCTTGGATGGCTTCGAGGACCTCACCGCACGTCCTGGCCTTCCGCAGCGCGGCCTCGTACTGCTCGTACTGACTGACTTCGGAATTGTTGGGGGTACAGCCGACGAGACCGCCAGCCACCACGAAGCAAAGAACGACCCAAAAAATGCGCATCCTCATTCCTCCTGATATGCGCCTAAGATAAGCAATCCGCGTGCCCGCGAAAAACCAAGTGAATTCAGCCTAGCGCGTGGGTCAACTTGTGCCACCCCGTAAAATGACTGCGTCATCACGGGGCTAAGGCCCCCTCAAAACCAGCGTCGCGGGGGCCTAGCCCCGTGGCGACGCAGTCGCTTTACGGGGTCACCTGGGTCCAGGCCCGGTTTTCGAGGTCGTACCGCCACGTGTCGTTGAAGGCTTCGCGACCACCGAAGTCGCGCCAGCCTCCGAACATGTAACCGCGGTCACCGGCCGGATCCACCGCCACCGAAGCTCGCCATCGCGGGAGCGGTGTGACGTCGGCGTCCACGCGAGCCCACTCGCTCGCGACCAGGTCGAGCTCATATTGATCATCGAAGAGGACTTTCGGGTCGTTGTCGTTGCGGCCGGAGAAGAGCGTCAGCCGATCCCGCTCCCCATCCCAAAAGTGGATCGGATCCTCGCGGCCCGTCGGCGAATCCCCGGAGGTCACTGCTTCAGACCAAACCCGATCGACCACATCGAAACGCCACAGCTCCGTCGGGTAGTGATCAAAGGCCTTTCCGCCCCAGAGGAAAACGGCGTCGGAGCCGCGCGAATACACCATCACCGCCCCCTCACGCGCACTCGGACCATCGCCCTCAACCCGCGTCCACAACCCTGTACTCAAATCGAGAACGTGCGTGTCGCCGAAAAAGTCGCTGGCTCGCCCGCCGCTGCCGGCAATGCCACCAAAGACGAGGAGCTCGCCCCGCGACGCGATGAAGGCCGAGGCGTGAAGGCAGCGCCGAGCTGGGGTCTCGCCCTCGGTGGTCAGCTCAGTCCAACTTCCCGTGGCGAGGTCGAAGCGCCAAGTATCGTTGAAACGCGTGCTGCGCGAAAACCCGCCAAACAAGATCGCCTGATCCTCACCGGGGACTTCCGCAAGCGTGTGATGACACCGGCTGGCTGGCACCGGCCCTGCCAGCTCCGGCGCAAGCTCGCGCCACGCACTGGCATCCTGGTCGAAGGAAAACGTGTCGTTGGTGATCGGATCCATGCCACCAAAGATCATCATTTCACCCGCAGCTGGCATCCAAGCCGCGGGCGCCCCGCCACGTTCGGTAGGGACGACTACCGCGCTCGGGCCCTCGGTTGGACCGGAATCGCCGTCGGAGGAGCCGCACGCTCCCATGAAAGAAAGCGCCAACCCGGCCACCACAATGACTCGAACCTCGCGACGGGTCACGAAGCTACTACGTCGCTCTGCCGGAAAAGATACTAACGACCGGACTCGTACCAGCGATCGGCGTGCTAGAACACGCTCGTGGTGACCGAAAGCAAGTCTGGGAAGCGGATCGTTGCCTTCCTTTTGGGGTTTGTCGCGCTGGCGGTGTTCGTTGCTTGGGTGGGTTTCAAGGCCATCGAGGGGCCTGGCGGACCCGACGGCACTGGAATGACCGGGGCACCTCGCGTCCTTGCCGATGGCGTTCTCTACGAAGCGCACAGTGGGGACCCCGCCGTCGTCACGGCACAGAACATTAGCTCCGGGAAGCAAGTGTGGCGCGCCGAGCTCGGGACAATCACGACGCAACCCGTCCTGATTGTCGAGGACGAGATCATCCAAGTCCAAATCGCCGGAACGCCATGGATGACCCTCGAGCGCGGGTCAGGGAAACCGGTCGAATGACGAGCCCCTCGTCGGAACGGGAAGTCGTCGAAGGAGGCTGCCATTGCGGCGCCGTCCGATTCCGAGCGAAGATTTCAAAACGAGAGGCAACCCGTTGCAACTGCAGCATCTGCACGAAGAAAGGGTTCCTCCACCTCATCGTCCCCGAGAACGACTTCGAGCTCTTACAAGGCACCGACGCGATCACCACGTACACGTTTGGCACGCACACCGCGAAACATCATTTCTGCCAGACCTGCGGTATCCATTCGTTCTACCGACCGCGATCCCACCCGGACCAAGTCGACATCAACGTCTATTGCCTCGATGGGATCGACCCCAGCTCTTTCGACGTTACCCTTTTTGACGGGAAGGACTGGGAAGGGAACATCGACGGGCTGCTCAACCGGTAGGCATGGATGTCTCACTGGCGCTGACACTGGCACTGGCACTGGCGCTGACACTGGCACTGGCGCTGACACTGGCACTGGCACTGGCGCTGACACTGGCGCTGGCACTGACACTGGCACTGACACTGACACTGGGAGCGGGGATCGGATCAACTGGGGTCAACCGGGCGGTGCGGGACACGGCCATGTGTCGGACGGCTCGGCTTGCGGACGAGCTCCCTTAGTCGCCCGTGATCGTGACCACCACAGTGCGGCGACGTCGCGGCCCATCGAACTCGCAGAAGAAGATGTTCTGCCAGGTCGATAGGTTCAACGTGCCGTCGCGAATCGGGATCGTCTCGCTCGGTCCGACGATGCCCGCCTGAATGTGCGATGCTCCGTTCCCGTCGATCTGGTCGTGCAGCCAGACGCCGCTCGGGATGAGCCTATCGAGGCAGTTCACCACGTCGCGGCCGATGTTGGGGTCGTCGTTCTCTTGAACCATCAGCGCGGCGGTCGCTCCGTGCGCGTACAGTGCGCAGGTCCCGCGCACCACGCCGGAGCGCGAGACCACCTGCCGTGCCTGGGTCGTGATATCCACCAGCTCGCGTTCTGACGAGGTCGAGAGCTCGATCGTATCGGTGTGCAGCTTCATCGCCGGCTCAACCTAACCCCTCAGCTCAAGGTATGGCCATTGTCATGGGCTGCGGCTCAGCTCGTCGGATGGGCGCCTCGGTCAAGTAGTCCGTCACGTTCAGCTGGCCGGCGCGTTGGCGGTACTCCTCGGGCGAGCCCGGCCAATTGTTGGTGATCCGACCTGCCTCGGTCACGTACCAACTGGTGCAACCCGCCCAAACGCTGTCTTTGAGGCGTCCCTCGAGCTCTTGCTTGAAGGTGTCGTGCGCCTCGCGCCGAACCTCGAGTTGTTTTGCCTGATCGTTCGCGAGCAGATCGACAGCTTGCGCCGCGTATTTCGCCTGCACCTCGATCATCTCAACGGCCGAGCCAGTGCCGTGGTTGGTGTTCGGGCCATACAAGATGAAGAGGTTTGGAAAATCGGGCACGGTGATGCCCAGAAACGCCTCGGCGCCATCCTTCCACGCGTCTCGAATCGACACGCCGCCACGGCCAAACACTTCCATCGGGGCAAGGAATTCCGTGGCTGTGAACCCCGTGCCGAAGACGATCGTATCGACCTCGTGGTGCTTGCCGTCCTCGGTGACTACCCCATCGGGCACGATCTCTTGGATCGACGAAGTGCATAGGTCGACGTTCTTTTGACGCAGGGTCGGATACCAGTTGGAGGTGAGGAGTACGCGTTTGCAGCCGAGTGGATAGTCGGGGGTGGCGGCCTTGATCAACCGACGGTTGCCGCGAAGCTGTACAAATCGCTGGAACGTGGTCAGCCTGAGAAAGAGCGCGCTTAGGATCCGGGCTCGCAGCGGCGGTTGGCGGGTAAACACCGGGACCAGACTTTCGAGGTACGCCTGCCAGAACCCACGCGCGAACCGCTGAAGCCGCGGGAAACGCGCGTAGAGCCACCGAGTCGCTCGCCCGTATTCCGCGTCGAGCTTGGCCACCACCCACGGAGCCGAGCGCTGGAAGATCGTCATGTGCTCCACGACCGGCGCGATCGATGGCGCGAATTGAATGGTGCTGGCCCCGGTGCCCACCACCGCAATCCGGGTTCCGTCGAACTTCTTTCCTTCTGGCCAGTTGGCGGAGTGAAACCACTCGCCTTGAAACGTGTCGAGGCCGGGCAGCTTCGGAACGGTGGGACGCGTGAGTTGGCCGCATGCACTGATTAAGACTTCCGCGTCGATGATGTCTCCGTCGCCGAGCTCTAGTCGCCACCGCCCTGATGCATCATCGAAGATCGCGCGGACGACATCTGCATTGACTCGTAGGTGCTTGTCGAGATCAAACTGACGCACGACATCCAGCAGGTATGACTGGATCTCCTCGCCGGGCGAAAAGCGCCGCGTCCAGCGCGGATTCGGAGCGAACGAAAGTGAGTAGACGTGGGACTGCACATCGCACGTGATCCCCGGGTAGGTGTTGGCGCGCCACACCCCTCCGATGCGATTGCCGCGCTCCAAAATCACGAAGTCATCCTGCCCCTGTTGCTGGAGCGCATGGGCCGCAGCAATACCACCAAACCCAGCCCCCACAATCGCGGTACGAACCTTGCGCAGCATCTCGTGAACCTACCCGGTCGTTGAGTCTCAGTCTAGCTCGCCCGCCACGTCATGCGGTGACAGGATGGGTGTCGTCACAAGAACGCGTGGCTTAGTCATGAGATGACCTCACTTTCTGTCTGAGTCGGGGAGAGGGGGGAAGGGGGAATGACTTGGCGGAGCTGACCATCGTGGACGTCGTAGATGAATGCCGAGACGACGATGTCCTTCGGGAGCTGTGCGGAATGGCGCAGGCGCTCGACATCCTCGCGGATGCTGGCTTCGTGGTCGGTGATCGCCGTGGCGGACACGTCGATGCCGAGGTTCTCTTGAATCGCCTGTTGCAGCTGCGGATTCGCGAGGCGTTCAGCGCCGCAGTCGCTGTCCTGAATGATGACGAACTCCATCTGGAACGCGTCGGAGCCGCTCAACTGTCGCCCCAAGAACGAGAGCATCGCCAGCTCCTGGATCACCTCCGGTGTGACGCGCGCGCCTGCGTTGCGGATGACCCCCGCATCGCCGAGCTCGAGGCCGGCGAAGTAGGCCGGGTCGACCCGCGAGTCCGTGCAGGTCAGCAAGATGGTGCCGAGCTTGGGCAGGATGGGCAGGTCCTGAGCCGTGAAATCGTTCGAGAAAGCCCGGTTTCGATCGAGAAGGGTTTGGGTGCTAGACAACATAGGTAAACTCCTGTGAAAAAAGTGGTTTTCTGGGCGGCTTTACTATATAAAGTCATTACTTTAATAAATAAAGCTCTGACATGCGAAAATCCCATCCCATGGCCCGTGAACGCCGCTACCGCCTTCTTTGCCCAATCGCGCGCGCGATGGACCGCGTTGGCGACCGCTGGACGCTCCTGATCCTTCGCGACCTACACGCGGGTCCCGCGCGCTTTTCTGAACTGCAGACGCTGCCGGGTATCGCCTCGAACTTGCTCACCAACCGCCTGCGGAAACTCGAAGCCGACGGTCTCGTCCGCCGACGCGACGCCGAGTACGGCACCACCCTCTATGAGCTCACCGAGGCCGGCGAAGACACTGGCGACTTGCTCTACGAGCTTGCGCAGTTCGGCGCAGGGTTTCCCCCGGACACGCAGCTCCAACGACCCGGCAACCTCAGAACCATCGCGCTTCCACTCCGCATCGGCTGCGAGCGTGCCGCCGATGCGTCGACCAACGTGCGCGCCGAGATCATCGTCGATGACGAGCACTTCGCGCTAACGGTCACCAACGGCGCCGTCGACGTAAAGTATGGCACGGCCGACGCCCCCGAGGTCACGTTCACCACGACCTACGAACCATTTATCGAGTCGGGGGACGGCCGAATGCCGCTCGACGAGTTCACGCGCGACCACGTGACCGTCGAAGGCGAGCCCGAGAAGGTCCGCGAGCTGATGAGCCTACTCAGTCGCGCCCTGGTGCCCCAAGCCCACTGAAACTTCGCCGACGCAGCCCCTGCTTTCAATCCACTGGGAGCAGCCCACGCAGTCTGTCGTCACCTCGCGACAAGACTCGCCAACCGCCATCCAAGGGTCGAGGAGTTATCGGCCGCGTCGGCGGAGAGTTGCGCCGGATTTCGGGAGACGGAGCCCGCGCGGCCTGCTGGTTTTGACGTGTTCTGGTCAGGCGGAAATCGTTGCGCCGATCGCCCTACCCACCTGCGTGCGCGTTACACCTAGAGCGAGGAGCGAGCGGATCAGGAGGTCGACCGACACACTCGGATCGCCTGCTTCCATTTTGGCGATGCGGGATTGGCTAGAGCCAAGGAGATCGGCGACTTCTGTTTGGGTGTAGCCGAGGAACTTCCTTCGCTTGGCGAGGAGCGTGGCGAGGGAGAGGTGGAGCTCGATGAACTCGGACTCTTCGTCGGTGAGGGCGAGAAAGTCTTGCGTTGAACCGACCTTCCAGCCTTTGGACTCCAGTCGGCGTCGCTTCGCGGCCTTCATTGGGCCGCCTCGTCGTATCGGCGGAAACGCCGCGCGGCGCGTGAGAGTACTGCTTTGGGTGTTGTTCGGGCCTTCTTCGCGAAGGTGTCGGCGATGATGATTGCGTCGGCATCGACTCGGTAGATGATTCGCCACGCCGTGCCCGTGGCACGGTCGGCAATGCGGAGCTCGTGGCAGCGTGGACCGATAGTCGGCATGGGTCGTGACTCTGGCATGGAAAGCGTCTCTCCTCGCTGCAGCCGCCGCAGCAGCCATCCTGCTTGCCTCCGAGCCTCAGGCGAAAACGGAGGGCTTCGAACCTTGCCCTCGAGCCAGACAAGGGGCTTATCCGGCATGGAGCCGGGATCTCTCTATGTCAGATATGACATAGATTGGCAAGCGGAGCTGCACTGCCTACCGGTGATCGCAAGCAACGGGCCAAGAAGTGGCCGCGGGATTTCAGTGAGTTGCAGGCGCGCAGTTGGCGGGAATGGGTGGGCCCGTTGGCGGGCGTCGTTGGCGACGTCCGGGGCTGACCCCGGGGTGTGTTCGTATCAGCCCAAGAATTTGCGCGCCGCCGCACCCGCCGCGTTCCGAGGAATCGAAGCCGCCCTTATCGGCCAAACGACTCGCCATGTTGTGTGACATTTCGGCTTTCTGGCCAACCTCGGTCGGATCTTTAAAGGCCATCGAGGGGCCTGGCGGACCCGAGGGCACTGGAATGACCGGAGCGGCTCGCGTTCTTGCCGATGGCGTTCTCTATGAAGCGCACAGTGGGGATCCCGCCGTCGTCACGGCGCAGAACATTGGCTCCGGAAAGCAAGTGTGGCGTGCCGAGCTCGGGACGATCACGACGCAGCCCGTTCTGATCGTCGAGGGCGATGTCGTCGAGGTCCAAATCGCCGGAACGCCGTGGATGACCCTCGACCGCGGGTCAGGGAAACCGGTCGAGTGACGAATACTACCCCGGAGACGGTCGAAGGAGGCTGTCACTGTGGGGCGGTTCGGTTCCGCGCGAAGATCGCGAAACGAGAGGCGACTCGTTGCACCTGCAGCATTTGCACGAAGAAGGGGTTCCTCCACCTCATCGTCCCTGAGGATGACTTCGAATTGCTACGAGGCACCGACGCGATCACCACGTACACGTTCGGCACGCACACCGCGAAGCATCATTTCTGCCAACATTGCGGAATCCATTCGTTCTACCGACCGCGATCCCATCCAGACCAAGTCGACATCAACGTCTACTGCCTCGACGAGGTCGATCCCAGCACTTTCGAAGTTACCCTTTTTGACGGACAGGACTGGGAAGCGAACATCGACGAGCTGCTCAACCGGTAGCCATCGATGTCTCACTGGCACTGGCGCTGACGCTGGCACTGACACTGGCACCGGCACTGACACTGGCACCGGCACCGGCACCGGCACTGCCCCACTCGGTCAGGGCTCCGTTCCGCTCGCACTCGCGGACTGGCGTCTTGCCGCCATGAAAAGCTCCCCGTACTCCAAGTCCGCCTCGTACTGATTGTGGGCTCGACAGCGGAGCTCGATATTCTCGACATCGTGCGCTCCGCCTGTGCCTCCTCAGAACGCCGTTGACCGCACAATCGTTGGCGTTTCCGCGCTCGGGATCAAGCTGACCTACCCCGATGCTTCACTTGCTGCACGCCCTGCTCGCGACCGCCAGATCGCAGCGCCGGGCCGTTTCGGTTGTTCAACGTGTGACAGACAAAGACGGCCGTCTGTGCTTACTATCCCCCGACTACCCATCAACCCGGAGGCATTGAGCAATGATCTTCATCACCACCTACAAATTGAAGCCCCACCTCACCAAGCAAGAGACCAAAGAACTGATGGCCGTATTTGCCACGGTCGGCAACGCGCCAGGAACCCAGGCCCACTATGTGAACGCCGACGGCGGCGGTGGCATCGCGATCGCCGAAAGCGATGACCCGGCCGAGGGATACGCAAACCTCCTCAACTACCAGCAGTGGATCGAGTTCGAGACCAAGGTCGTGCTGAAGGTCGAAGACGCCGTTCCGCTCATTGGCGCTTACCTGGGCTGACGCACGTCGAGCCAAGGCCGTGTAGCTCGACACGCTCGAACAGAAAGCGTGCATCTTCCGATGCGCGCTTTCTGTTCTCGGAGAGCAGCACCTACGGCGCATCTTGCGGAAGTACCTCGAGTACTATCACGGATCCCGGACACACCTCGCACTCGACAAAGATGCCTGTGCCTCCTCAGAACCCCGTCGACCGCAAAATCGTTGACGTTTTCGCGTTCGAAGTCGAGCTAACCTACCCCCGATGCTTCACTTGCTGTACGCCCTGCTCGCGACCGCCAGATCCAGCCTGAAGTCGCAGCGCCAGCTCGCTCTCGAAAACCTCGCTTTGCGACAGCAGCTGGCCATTCTGCGACGCAAGACCAAACGCCCCAAGCCCAACAAAGCGGACCGCGCAACAAGCACGCCGCCTCGTTCGTTTCAGAAATCGACGCCCATCATGAAAATGGGAATTTACGTTCGGGTTCCAAGGAGGCACGTCATGAAGAAGTGTATATCAGCAAGCTCCGCGCTCCTCGCGACCGCAATGATGGTCACGCTGTCGGTCGGATGTGGAGAGGGCATCGAGGGCGAGACGGGTAGTCAGTCAGCAGAACTTACCGCGGGACAGTGCAACGCGATTGTGGCCAGGGTCCTTGGTACCGCACAACATTGTAACCAGTTTGGTTGCAGCGCGGACGAGTGCGGCGAGCTGCTGGACGCCTTTTTGGAGTTCTTCATCATCCCCCCCGCCGAATGCGCGGTAGCCGCAGGGATGGGCGAGCTCAATGGTCTGCCAGGTAACGCGTTTACGCAGCCCGGTGGCGACCCGAAGCACATCCAAGAGGTGATTTGCGGCGCGGCTGAGGCATGCGGTTTGTGCGAAGCTGGACAAGCCCAAGGCATTTGCTTAACAACAGACGCTTGCAACCCGTAAACTGGAATGCGCCGCGACGGCACGTTTGATGTTCCGTGCGTAGCGACACTGGGACGGACCCCGCTTCGGCGGGGTCTTTCTTTGCATTGTTTGTGAGGCTCAACCTCAGATAACCAGGCTTACTCAGGGTCGAGCGGGCTGATCTACGCCTCACGTGTACGACAAGTGACTTTGCTGGGCCCCGTTGGGGACGGAGGGACATGGAGGCGCGCCGCTAGCTACCTCGCGATGAAATTAACAACACTGTTAATAACTAAACAACCGTCGCAGACCCCTTGTTCACAAGCTCCTGATTGAGGTAGCGGCCCTTCTTAAACACGTTTTCGATCCCGCGATTGTTGAAGGCGTAGAAGATGTGGGCGACGTAGCGGCCGTGGATGTCTAGTTGGTGGGTGTTGACTACGACTATGCGGGCTACGGCTAGTTGTTCGCGGACGAAGCGGCGGCCTTGGGCGCCTTCGGGGGTGCTTCGGGCGGGGGCATCGATGCGGGCTAGGCGGATGCGTTGGCGGCGGATGACTTCGAAGCCGAGGTCGATGTCGAGGAGTAAGGTGTCGGCGTCGACGACGTCGCGGACCTCCGTCTTGTAGAGGTAGCTTGGGTCGGTGGGGCGTGGGAGGGTGAGGGGTTTGCCCGGTTCCTGGTCTTTGGCGCTGAGGTAGTGGTCGCCTTGGATGGCGGCGGCGAGGCGTTTAACGGAGAGGCTGTCGCGGAGGACGAGGTCCTCGTAGAACGTGCGTTCATCTGAATCTTGTCACAGGCCGTGCGGCCGGTTGTTTTGCCTGCGTTTTTTCCGTGACCTCAATGCAGCTTGATCGTCTGCCAGCGCCCCGCTTTCCAGATCGATGCGAAGGTGATCGACTGCAGTAAGCGGTATGCGATTTGCGCGGTGAAGACCGCAACGAGGCCCATTCCCAGCACGAGACCGATGAAATAGACCGCGGGCAAGAAGAGGAGCCACTGAAGGCTGGTCGAGATCATCATGACGCGCTTTACGTCGCCCACGCCCAATAGGGCGTTCAGCAGGACCATCCCGACGGTGTCGAAGAATAGAGACGCGGCGACGATCCGCAGGGGAGTCGTGGCAATTGCCAACGTAGACGGGTCGTAGATGAACACCCCGAGAATCCAGTCGGGCGCGACCACGGCGGGCACGCTCAGCCCACCGACGACGAGGACGGCGATCTTCGTGACATCCCAGCCCCACTGTTTAGCGTCGTCCGGATCCTTGCGGCCGAGGGCTTGGCCCGCCAGCGACGCGGCGGCAAGCCCGAAGCCTAGGCCGGGCAGAATCCCGACGAGGATCAAGTCGATGATCACCTTGGTCGCGGCGAGCTCGGAGGTCCCCATACGAGCAACGAGGGCGAGGAACACCGTAAAGCCCCCGGCGAAGAAGAACTGCTGTAGACCTGCCGGCGCCGCAAGCTTGAAAATGGTCCTCACCGTCGGTCGATCGGGGAGACCATGCATGAAGCCGGCATCGCGGGCGTAGCTCCGACCGAGGATGAAATACGACGCCGTTCCGAAGACGGTCGAAATCGCGGAGGCGACCCCAGCACCTGTCGTACCGAGCTCCGGCGCGCCGAGGTTGCCGAAGATCAGCACCCAATTGAGGAAGATGTTGAGCACGTGCATCGAAATGAGCGTGCGCATGTAGAGGATCGACTTGTCGACCGCGTTCCAATAGCCACGAAAGGCGAAGTTCATGCCCAGGGCGGCCATCGCAAACAGGCGCGCGCGCAAGTACGGAACGCCCTGCTCGACCACGGCACCATCCGTGGCCAACCAGGGGAAATATTCGGGGGCGAGGCCGATCAGAACCGCGGACCACGGAACGGCGACGATCACCGCGATCAGCAAGCCCCCGTTGAGCGGTATCGCCGTGTCGGTTCGCCTTCCCTCCCCGACCCGCCGCGCCGCCATGGCCTGCACGCCAGCCGACAGCCCGAGCACGAACGACGAAAGCAGAAAGTTCGCGAAGCCCCCGAGCCCGACTCCCGCCAACGCCGCGTCGCCGAGCGTGCCGACCATCGCCGTGTCGACGAGGTTGAGCACATTCTGGGAGAGCATGCCGCCGATGATCGGAAGAGCCAGACCCAGAATGCGTCTCCGCCGCTCCACGGGCACGGCCAACAGGTGTGCCTTCGCGTGCGCCGGCTCATCCACGGGCCGACTGTAGGACGC
>Ga0255058_10001656_pt1 | contig 12530 bp, 9 predicted proteins | sample Cases_109_9_MG_FD_188637 | JGI IMG/M metagenome (GOLD analysis project Ga0255058, IMG submission 188637) | Seawater microbial communities from Amundsen Gulf, Northwest Territories, Canada - Cases_109_9 | ecosystem: Environmental > Aquatic > Marine > Gulf | place: Canada: Northwest Territories... | reverse complement strand
ATACGGCCAAGTTCAAACTGCAGAAACCGCAGGCGTCATTTCTCGGAAAGACCCTGGAGCGATCGGCGGGTCGCGCCATGACCATCGTGAGTCGCAACGCTCTCGAGAAGCTGGGGACTGCGCAATATGGATTGACCCCCGTAGGGACGGGACCGTTCCGTATCACATCCCACGAGCTGGGTCAGCGCGTGGTGCTCGAGAAATTCGATAATTACTATGACCCTCAGCGACCCAAGCTCGACAAGATCACCATCCTGCCCATTATCGATGCCGAGCCGCTGGCGGCGGCCATGGAGGCCGGGGACATCCAGATCATCGGCGGCAATCCCGTGGCGCCGGAGCTGGTGGACCGGTTCGAGTCGAATCCCGATCTGGTGGTGGACATCGCACCGGCACCGGGATTCCAAAGCGTGTGGATGAATCCCTGGCGCGATCCCTTCAAGGTCACGAACTTCGACAAGCCACTGAGCGAGTTGAAGAAGGAGAAGGGTTTCAAGGTGCGCCTCGCCATCGCCAAGGGCATCGATCGCGACCGCTACATCAGGCAGGCGCAGTTCGGGCGCGGAGTTCCCGCCTACGGAAGCATTAATCCGGCCATGGGCTTTTTCTTCGACGACGCCCTCGGCGAGCGTAGCGAGCAACGCTCCGATTTGGAGGAGGCGCGACGCCTGCTCGCCGATGCCGGCTATCCGAATGGCGCGGGTTTTCCCAAGCTGACCATCAAGTGCACGCCGTCAGCACGGCGCGAGGTTCAGGTGATCAAGAATATCTTGAAGGTCAACCTGAATATCGACATCGACATCCGGTCGATGGATTTCCCAGTTCTCATCGACGACTTCCGTACCATGAACTGGGATCTGCTGCGCATCGGCAGCGGTGGTGACTACGATCCCGACGACGCCGTCGTGGATTGGATGCAGACCAGCTCGAAGTTCAATGGCCGCGATCGCGACAAGGCAAAGATGCCGTTCGGGGTTTTCTCCGACAAGGAGGTGGACGAGCTCGTCGATGCCCAGCGTTTCGAGACCGACCTCGAAAAGCGCAAGGCACTGGTGCAGAAGGCCAACCTGATTACTTCGTCCAAGGTGGCCTGCGCGTTCATATTCCACCCCGTGGATGTGCTCGTGCATCACAAGCGCGTCAACTTCCCCAAGGAGAGCCGTATCCCGGGTTTGATGGACATGGATCGGATCACTATCTCCTAATCGGAGAGGCCTAATCGGAGAGGCCTAATCGGAGAGGCCTAATCGGAGAGGCCTAATCGGAGAGGCCTGGTCGGAGAGGCCTGGTCGGAGAGGCCTGGTCGGAGAGGCCTGGTCGGAGAGGCCTGGTCGGAGAGGCCTGGTCGGAGAGGCCTGGTCGGAGCAGGCGCTGGATGGCCGTGGCGACGCGGCTGTCCAGCGGCTTTTTTCGCTTCTGCGAGCGATGCAATCATGAGCAGATATATTTTCAAGCGGATCCTGGGCGCTCTGGTGGTCATGTGGGTGGTCGCGACCCTGGTGTTCTTCATGCTGAGAGCCGTCCCGGGAGATCCTCTCGCCGCCATGCTGTTCGACGTGGGCGATCCGGAAGCGGCGGAAGTGCTGAGAGCAAAGTACGGTCTCGACCAACCCGTATACGTTCAGTACTTCAAATGGTTCGGTCGGGTCCTTCAGGGCGATCTCGGCAATTCCATCTACGGCAGCCGGGTCTCGGTGAACCGGATCATCTCAGAGGCCTTTCCGAGAACCATTTCGCTGGCGGGCTTGTCATTTATCATCTCCCTGCTCATCGCCGTGCCGGCGGGGCTCATCTCGGCCATCAAGAAACACTCGGCGATGGACCACGTGATGACGTTCTTCGCCTTCCTGGGCCTCAGCATGCCCGATTTCTGGCTGGGGATTCTGCTCATCATTCTGTTCGCAGCCAACCTGCATTGGCTGCCCGCCATCGGGTATGTCCCGCTGTCCGAGGGCTTCTGGCCGTGGTTCTCCCACCTGATTCTTCCGTCCATTGCCGTGGGGACTGCATTTTCAGCCATCGTCGCACGCATGATCCGCTCCTCGATGCTCGAGGTGTTGAACGCCGATTACATCACCGTGGCTCGAGCGAAGGGCCTGTACGAAGGCAGACTGGTGCTCGTGCACGCATTTCCGAACGCACTCATTCCCGTGGTGACCGTGATCGGCATCGCTTTCGCCTTGTTGATGGCGGGTGCGGTGGTGGTGGAGAACGTTTTCGCCATCAAGGGGCTGGGACGCGTACTGATTCAAGGCATCCTCAACCGTGACTACCCGGTTGTGCAAGGAGCGATACTGGTGGTCTCCGCCATCTTCGTCTTTGCGAATTTGCTGGTGGATCTCCTGTATACGGCCATCGATCCACGCATCCGGTACGAGTAATGAATGAACCAATTGCTGGCGCGGTCGCCGTTGAGGCGATGGAGGATGCGCGATCGGTGCGCTCACTGTGGTGGGCTTACCTGCTGCGGGACAAGAAAGCGGTTGCCGGTCTGATCGTATTGGTAATATTGATTGTTTTGGCGGTCTCCGCTTCCGTCGTCTCCCCTTATGATCCCAACGCGATGGTCTTCGACATGATGGAGTCGCCGTCGCTCAAGCATCCGTTGGGCACCGACGACCTGGGTCGCGATCTCTTGAGCCGGATCATCCACGGGACGCAGGTTTCGCTGTTCATCGGTATCTCGACGGTGGTGATCGCGCTTCTCATCGGTGGCTTTCTGGGTCTCGCAGCGGGGTACTACGGTGGCTGGCTCGATAACATCATCATGCGCTACATCGATCTGCAGTGGGCGTTCCCCAATTTCATCATCGCCGTGTACCTGGTGGCGGTGTTCGGACCGGGGCTCTCCAACGTCATCATCGCGGTGTCGCTGGCTTTCGTGGATGACTTCGCTCGCGTCGCGCGTGGGATGGTGCTCACCATCAAAGAGCAGCAATACATTGCCGCGGCGCGCACCAGTGGCGCATCTGACTTTCGCATCATATGGCGGCATATCCTGCCGAACGCCAGTGCGCCGCTCATCGTGCAGGGCACGGTGAGCATCTCCTATGCGATTCTGGCCGAGGCGGGGCTCTCGTTCCTGGGGCTCGGCGTGGAGGTCGACACGCCTACCTGGGGACTGATTCTCAGCGAGGCCAGGAGCTTCTTCTCCCGCGCATGGTGGCTGGGCGTTTTTCCGGGCCTGGCCATCATGATCACCGTGCTGAGCGTCAATTTCCTCGGTGACGCGCTGCGGGACATTCTCGATGTCCGCGAGGGCAAGGAGCTTTCGCTGTAAGAGCGCCTTAAAGGGTGCAACGTGAGTCGAGTCCACGAGTGCTGCGGCCGGAGTCCGTTCTCATGGCGCGCCCTGTCACCTTCTGGGAGTCAATCCGATGACATTGTCGATTGTCGCACGGGATCTCGAGACCAACGACCTGGGTGCAGCAGTCACCAGCCGATTTTTCGCCGTCGGATCCATCGTACCTTGGACGCGCAGCGGCGTCGGTGCAGTCTGTACCCAGGCCCTGAGCGATCCACGCTTCGGTGTGCGCGTCTTGCAGGCACTGGAGGCCGGAATCCCCGTCAAACTCGCTGTGGACGGGCTCATGGACGGGCGGGAGAACCGCGGTCACGCGCAGTTGCACGGGATCGCCGCCGACGGCATGACGGCGGCTTTCACCGGGGCGGAATGTATCGAATGGTCGGGTTCGTGCGCTGGCGACAATGCGAGTGTCGCCGGAAACATGCTTGCTGGGCCCGGCGTCGTCGACGCCACACTGGAGGGTTTCGTGGCAAGCACTGGCCGCCCGCTCGCCGAGCGGCTGCTTCGCGCAATTATTGCAGGTGAACGCGCCGGCGGCGACAAGCGTGGCAAGCAATCGGCCGCGGTCGTCGTGCACGGCGCGAGGAGTCACGCCGAAGTGAACCTTCGAGTCGATGATCATCCAGATCCGGTCGCTGAGTTGTGGCGGATCTACGAGGTGGGACACGCGCGCTACTTCGGCTTTCTCGCTGCCATGCGTGACGATGCACCGGGCCGCGACCTGCTCGAGAGGCGTGTGGAGGCATGGACGGCTGAGCACGGTAACGTAGATTTTTCGGAGTTCTGGTCGCGCGATCCATGGAAGGACTGAGACAGCTGGGACCAATCTCGTCCTAGGTGGACCTTAGCGCAACCGTTACGCAGCTCGAACCCGGTCCTTTTCCAGGTATGGTAAGTAGTTTTGCTCCCCAGCCGATCTGGTGCCGCCCACCGACGACGCCGTAACTATGCACCGATGGGTGGCCTGCGATCCCAGACGCCGAGCTCCGCCTCCAGGGCCATGCCCATGTTGAGAATGGTGCCCTCGTCGTAAAGCCGCCCCCACAGCGTAATGCCATGGGGCACCGGGTGACGCTCGTCCGCACCCGGATCGACGGACCGTCCCATGGCCCCGATGGGGTTGATGCCGACACGAGTCGCCCGTTCGACGAAGCCGGTGCGAAGCGTTAGCGAAGGGTGGCCGGTGAAGTTGGTCACCAGCTGCATGGGGCCGGCGAAGCTCGGGCCGATGATGGCGTGCACGTCATCATAGATGGTCGCCATCTCCTGCATTACGATTCTGCGGAAGCGTTGGGCCTGCAGGAAATCCACCGCGGAAATCAACCGCGCCCTGCGGAACAGGTTCGGCCACGCGTCCTTGTCCTGCCGCACCAGAAGCCGGTCGCGGCCGGACAGGGTCAGCTCCTCGAACGCGGCTGCCGCTTCCACGTGCAGGATGGACCACAAGGCCTCGTAGGGAAGCGGCGGCAGCGTGATCTCGACCAGCTCCATGCCCGTGCGTTGCACCGTTTCCACGACGGCTGCATCGAGTGGCTCCGCACCTTCCTCGTCGAGCCAGGCAGGATCGTATCCGACGCGCAGGCCCCGGACGCTGCGCGTGGCGTCGAAGTTGAAAGGCAGGTCAACGGAGCCGGGGTCGGCAGCATCGTGGCCGTTCAATGCGGCCAGCACCAGCGCCGTGTCCTCTACGCGCCGACATATGGGAGCGATCTTGTCGAGGGACCAGCAAAGCGCCATGGCGCCATCCCGTGAGATCCGACCATGGGTAGGCCTGAGCCCGGTGGTGCCGCAGCGCATACAAGGTGAAACGATGGAGCCGAGGGTTTCGGTGCCGATGGCGAACCCCGCCAGAGCAGCCGCGACCGCGGCAGCGGAGCCCGCGCTCGAGCCGGCCGAGCCCTCACCTGGATTCCAGGGATTGCGGGTACGGCCCGCGAACCAGACGTCTCCGTAGGCAAGCGCACCGAGGGTGCTCTTTGCAATCAGCACCGCGCCCGCCTCGTTCAGGCGCTGCACGACGGCGGCGTCGCGATCCGGCACGCGATCTTTGTATGGTGTAGCGCCCCAGGTGGTGGCGATACCGGCCGTATCCAGCAAGTCCTTGGCGGCCCAGGGCACACCATGCAGCGGACCGCGGTAGCGACCGGCGGCGATCTCCTTGTCGGCTCGAGTGGCCTGCTCGAGAGCGAGATCCTCGGTGATCGTCACGACGCACTCGAGCTCGGTATTGAAGCGCGCGAGCCGGGCGAGATAGATCTCAGTAAGACGCGTGCTGCTGAGCGTGCCCGCGCGCAGCCACTCGCTCAAAGAGACGAGAGCCGTAAAGGCAATATCTTCGTCGTTTGCAGGCAAAGGTCCCGGACCGTTGGACGAAGTCACGATTGGTCGCTGCTCGAGCTCGAAGTCTGTGCCCGGCAGGCGCGGGTCAAAGACGGATGCCGGTGCCAGCGCATTCGGCAACGGCACGCTGCGCAGATTCTTGATACGGTTGATCTGTTCTTCCAGATCGATCAGAACGAGCTCGCGCTGCTCGGGGCTGTACTCCACAGCAATGAGCTTTTCCGCTTCGGCGAGATTGAGTGCGGTAATCCGGGGATCCACTTGCGTCCGCTCCATCAACGGCCGGTTGTCAGTCCAAAGCCTCAGCGGCCCATGGCGTAGCCGGCGCGCCGGACGTCGGCGCCGGCGTGCAGAAAGCCCGTCTCGGCGTCGATACGGATAGCACACAACGCGCCCGCCTTGCGCGTTCGTTCCGGCCATGCTTCCACGTCGTGGCCGAGGGCCTTCAATGCATCGCGAATGTCCCGGGAAATACGCGCTTCGACCATGAGCAACCCGGGACAGTGGGTGTTAGGGGCGAAGGAGGACGGGTAGCTGAAGCTCGCGAAGCGCGGTGCCTCGATGGCGCTCTGCACGTCGAGGCCGAATGTCACCACGTTGACGAGCAGTTGCGCCATGGCCTGGATCTGCACGTCGCCCCCCGGCGTGCCGAAGACCATGAAGGGCTTTCCGTCCTTCAGTGCCAGCGCCGGGTTCGGTGTCAATCGCGGCCGTTTACCCGGCGCCACCGACGAGGGATGCCGCGGGTCGGGGCGCGACTGGGATCCACGGGATGACGGGCACAGGCCGGTGCCGGGTATGACCGGCGTTTGATAGGAGACGTCGCTGGGCGTGGCGGAGAACACGTTGCCGTGCTTGTCCACCGCGCACACGTAGGAGGTATCGAGGGTCGGCGGCTCGACCGAGTGCGCCGCGCGCCGAACGTCCATGTTTCCTTCGCGCGACCGAGGGTGCTCGGGCACCGGCACGCGGGCGTCACCGGGCGGCGGTAAGTCCGGCCATGCACGATCGTCGCGAATGAGTTCCCGGCGAAGCGCCACGTACTCCTCGGCCAGAAGCGCCTCCACCGGCACGTCCACAAACTGCGGATCACCGAAGTAACATTCGCGATCGGCGAAGGCGAGCTTGATGGCCTCGGTGAGGGTGTGGATGTAGCGCGTGCTGTTGTGTCCCAGGGTTTCCAGATCGATGCCGTTCAGCAGGCCCATGACCTGGGCCAGCGCAGGACCCTGGGACCAGGCGCCGCAGCAATGGATGTCGTAGCCCGCATAGCGTGCGCGCACCGTAGGCTCTGTGCGCACCTGGAATTTTGTCATGTCCGACATCCTCAGCAGCCCGCCGTGCTCGCAATGAAAGTCGGTGATGGTGCGCGCGATGTCGCCCTTGTAGAAAGCGTCGTAGGCGGCGCGGATGCCGTCGACCCGCCCGCCGTCCACTCGGGCCGCCTCCTCGTCGGCCATGTACTGCAGGGTCGCGGCCAGGTCCCGTTGCACGAAGCGCTCGCCGGGGCGCGGCGCACGACCCTCGGGCAGGTAAACGGCGGCATTGCTCGGCCAGCGCCGGTAGCCTTCCACGTTTTCTTCGATAACGGCGCACATGAACGGGTCGATGGCAAAGCCGTCGCGGGCGAGACGGATGGCGGCGTGCGCCACGTCGGCGAAGGACATGGAGCCGTAGCGCTCGAGGGCCGTGAGCCAGGCCGCCGGCGCGCCCGGCACGACGGTGCGCAGCAGACCGACGGGAACCACACTTTGGTGCTCGCGCTGGAAGAGATCCGGGGTCATGGCCGCGGGCCATGTGCCGAGGCCGTCGATGCACACGATTTCCCCGGTCCCCGCGAGCCACATCATGATGGGCGCGACGCCGGCGATGTTGACCAGATCGCTCTGCACCACGCCCATGGCGAGGCCTGCGGCGACACCGGCGTCGACGGCATTGCCGCCGGCGTTGAGGATCGTCATACCGGCCTCGGTGGCCAGGTAGTGTCCGGCGGCGATGGCATGTTGGCTTGCCATGATCGCCGGCCGCGCCGACGGCAGCGGAACATTACCGCTCTGGCCGCGGGGATCGATGGTGAGGTTGGGGGACTTGCTCGTGCTCAACAGCCTGCCTGCGGGTCGCGTCAATTGAGCAGGCACAGCCCGTGTGAGTGCTGGCCACGCCCGCCAGGCAGGAACCGTAGCACAGTTCGCGCCGACTTTCCGGCTCAGCGAAACGTCGGTGTCGCTACTTCAGCTGGTACTTGTCGATTCGATAGCGCAAGGTGTCGCGCGAAAGACCGAGCAGACGTGCCGCGCGCGTCACGTTCCACGACTCACGTTCCAGCGCCTGTCGCACCAGATCACGCTCCACATCCTCGAGACGAATTCCCTCCATCGGCAGCGGAGGCGGAAAGTTCCGGGCAGAGCTGTTCCTGTTCCCCGCGGCCAGAGTGTGTGACAAGGAGAGCCCACCCGGGCCGATGAGATCTCCCTCCGACAGGAGCACGGCGTTCTCGATGACGTTACGCAGCTCGCGCACGTTGCCAGGCCACGAGTAGGAGCGCATGGTGGCCTTGGCTTCCTCGTTGATACGCAGGCCGTCCTTGCCATAGCGCCTGGCGTGGTGGTCGAGAAAGTAATCCACCAGCAGCAACACGTCGTCGCCGCGCTCGCGCAGAGGCGGCACGTTCAGCTCGACGACGCGCAGGCGAAAGTAGAGATCCGAACGAAAGGCTCCCGATTGCACGTGCTCTTCCATGTTGCGATTGGTGGCGGCCACCACGCGCACGTCGACCACGCGATCGCGCACGCTGCCGAGACGGCGCATGCGCCGGTCATCGAGCAATCGAAGGAGCTTGACCTGAACGTCGTGACCGATCTCGCCAATCTCGTCGAGAAACAGTGTGCCGCCATCGGCGGCTTCCACCAGCCCGAGCTTTCGGCCCTTGGCATCGGTAAAGGCGCCGCGCTCGTAGCCGAACAGCTCCGCTTCCACGAGCTGCGCCGGCAGCGACGCGCAGTTGACCTCGACGAAGGCATTGTTGCGGCGGGCGCCATCGAAGTGAATCGCCCGGGCAAAGAGCTCTTTGCCAGTGCCGGTCTCGCCGGTGATGAGCACCGCCGGCGGTACCTCGTCCTTCAACCCGGCTTCCACGGCCAGCATGCGACGAACCCGCTCCTTGAGATCCTCGATGGCCGGCGCGTTTCCGAGCACTGCTGCGAGTCCTCCGTGCCTGGCGTCTTTCCCGTGATAGTAGGAGAGCGTTCCCTCGAGCTGCTTCTGGCCGACCGCCTTCTCTACCAGGAGTTTCAGCTCGGCCAGGGCCACGGGCTTGGTCAGGAATTCATTGGCGCCGGCCTTCATGGCGTCCACGGCCGTCTGCACGTTGCCGTGCGCGGTCATGAAGATGATCTTGATATCAGCATCGCGATTCCTGATGTCGCGCAATACCTCGAGCCCGTCAACACCCGAGAGCCGATAGTCGAGAAGCACGACGTCCGGTTGAAAGCCGTCGAAACACGCGAGGCCCTCTTCACCGCTAGTGCACACTCGTACATCGTGCTCGGCACGCTCGAGGTATCGCTGGATGTTCTTGGCCAGCGTTACTTCGTCTTCGATTATGAGAACTGCGTTGCCCATGGGTCACTCCGCGATGGGTATGCGAATAGTCGCCAGGGTGCCACCATCCGCCGGCCTCGCGAGCTCGAGGGTTCCCTGGTGACGCTCGACGATGCGTCTGGCGAGGTACAGGCCGACTCCCAGACCCGTGCCCTTGGTGGTTGCAAAGGGCTGGAAGAGCTTTTGCAGATGCTCTTCCGGCACGCCGCGGCCTGAATCTGCTACGCGCACCTGCACCCAACGGCCCGGCGCATCCCGATACGCTGATACCTCGAGCTTTCCGCCGTCCGGCATCGCCTCGATGGCGTTGGAGATCAAGCTGTTGAGCACCTGTCGCAGGGACGCGCCGCTACCTTTCACGGGCGGCAGCTCCTCGTCGACGTCTACGGCGAGATCGATACCTCGTCTCTCGAGCTGCAGGCCGAATCCATCGACGCACTCGTCGATCACCTCGTCGAGGGCAATGCTTTCGAGCTCGCCGGACATGGGCCGGGCGTTCGAGAGGAACTCGCCGATCCATCCCTCCAGACGATCGGATTGGCTGACGATATCGGTGAGGGATCCCCGCAGCGCTTCCGACGGGTGCTCCTCGAGCCCGAGCTCGGCCGACGAGCGAATCGAAGCCAGGGGATTTCGTAGCCCATGGGCCACCGCGGATGCCATCTCCCCGACCACCGCGAGCGTCTCGCTGGCGATCAGGCGATGCTGCTGCTCGTCGATGACCCGGCTGCCGCGCTTGATGATCCAGAAGAGCGCGAAATACAACACCACGGCGCCGAGAGCGGAACTCAGCCATACCAGCCGTCGCCCCTTGTCGATGGCGGCGTGCAGGGCGCCCGGCGTCTTGTACAGCTCGACCACGCCAACTACGGCGTTGCCCTGTCGCCCGTGCACCGGAATGTAGTTTTCGATGAAGGGTGATCCCTCACCCTCGAGGAAGGCCTGCTCGGCCTTGCGGACCTCGCCGACAATGCCCTCCTCGATGACCAGCTCGCCGAGGAAGGCCTCGTCCAGCTCCGGGTTAGTGCGAAACTCGACACCGATGAACTCCGGGTTGCTCGACCAGATGATGCTGCGGTTGCTGGCGTAGACATTGGCGCGCAGCACGTCCGGGATCGCGGCGATCTGCTTGAACAGGTTCTCGAAACGCTCCGTCTCGGCGGCGGACTCCTGGCTCGTGAACAAGGAATACGCCTGCTCGGCGCGCACGATGCTGTTGACGAACTCCTGGGCGACGACGGCGTCGCGACGCAGCATGTTGTCGGTGAAGAATGTCGACAGCAGCATCGCGGAGCCCACGCTGGTCAGCAGGATGCAGAGGAAGCTGAGGGCCAGGAACCGGCGGGTCAGATTGAATGGCCGCGCCGGCCACGGCTCGACCCCGCTCCCCGGGGATCTGCTGGATACAAAATGCTTGTTCATTTTAAATGGCTTTGGGTCAGGTCGCCCACCTGGCTGGGTGAAATCACCCAAACCGACCAATGTAGAAGATAGTGCTCTCCCAACCAGCAGGCAAATTGCCGCTACCATCAAGCGTTTGCCCGCATACCCTGGGTTTCGGCATGCAATTTGCTTGCCTGATCCTCGACCAGAGGCCTTTTGGTCGTAGAGGGAGGAAGGACCGAATGAAAGCAAGCACGTTTCGACTGAGAAGCCATATGATCCTGGAAGGCGACGTGGACGGGGAAGAGCTGATACTCATCGACGGACATAGTGGCGCCATGTGTGCCTGCAATTCCACCGCCGCGGTGCTGCTCGAGCGGTTGCGCGAGGGTGCGCGCTGCGATGAGCTGGCAGCAGACCTGTGCGAGCGCTATGGGCTCGAAACTGATGTCGCGAGACGGGACGTGCGGGATTTCCTCGACGGGTTGAGTGCACTGGCGGGCATCGAGATTCTGGATGCTTCCGCCGAATCGACATTCGCCGCCGACACCGGACTGGTGCCGACGCGCTCCGCGGCGTGAGCATCGCTGACCATCGGCGAAGGGATCGGGGGCGTGTGTTCGACCGCCTCCAGCGAGGTTAAGCAATGAATAGGCTTTCGAAAAACCTTCACTTCGGCGTGCTGCTGGGGCTCGCGCTGGCCGTGTCGACGGCGCAGGCGGATCTCAACGCGCCCACCCTCGACACGCTGATGGTCTGGACCTGCAGCGGGCCCTTCACCCAGGAGTATCGCGTCAAGGTCGTGAAGATCGACGCCGACGTCGTGACCTATCAGGGAAGCCGCGACGAGGAAGGCTACTGGGTAGAAAAGTACGCCTGGCTCACGGGCACGACGCTGTGGAGCACGAAATCCGGCAGCCGCTTTCAGTGGTTCGACAAAGAGGATTTCCGCAACTACGCGAAGCTCGGGCCGGGCACGCGTTTCAAGGGAGCCGTGCCGGCGCGTGAGGGCGACGACAAGTGGGTATGGGATTACGTCATCATGGTGGACGAGCCGCAAACCATCGAGCACGCGCTTCTGGGAAAGGTGGAAATCGTGCCCGTCACCGAAGAGCGGCGCATCTATCACGGCAGCTACTGGTCGAAGATGGTCAGCTACGTCCTGCCTCGAGAGGGCCTGACAGTGCGATGGATCTATGAGGATCCAAGCGGGGTCGAGGACTGTGACCTCACCGGGCTCGATTCGAACGGTCAAATCATCACGAAGAAACCAACCGATTGACGGACAACCGGACAACCGGACAAGCGGACAACCGGGGAATCGCGGGAGAAATTGCCATGCAGGAAGCTGAAACACAGGTCGCCCTTCTGGGGTTTCGGCGTGTCGAGGACGCCGCCGGTGTGTCCGTGGCGCAGGCCCTGCGTGCCGGCTGGCGGGAGCGTCTCGTGCTCGCGGCTCTCGGCTACGATGCGTTCATGGGGGGTGCCTGGCTTCCGGGGCTCATGGACCGCTTTCACCTGCTGGCCGAGGATCCAGCCAGGGACGAGCTCCTCGTCGAGGGCATTCTCGAAATTCACGCCGAGCGGCCCTTCGATGCCCTGATTCCCTGTGACCACACCGAGGTCCCGGTTATCGCCGCCCACAGCGAGCGTCTCGCCATGGCGGGGATCCGCACGCTGGTGGCTCGGCAGGACCGGCTCGCGGCCATTGCCCGGCCCCGCATGGTGGCCTTTCTTCAGGAGCTGGGCGTGGCCACGCCACAGTCACTGTTCGTGCCCGACCGGCGTGATGTCGCGGCCTGCGCCGCACAATTGGGCTTTCCCCTCTGGGTAAAGGGCCCGGTGGACGGCGTGCTGAAGGCCTATTCGGTGGAGCAGGCGCGGGACGCCGCCGAGAAGC
>Ga0255058_10001655_pt1 | contig 12531 bp, 7 predicted proteins | sample Cases_109_9_MG_FD_188637 | JGI IMG/M metagenome (GOLD analysis project Ga0255058, IMG submission 188637) | Seawater microbial communities from Amundsen Gulf, Northwest Territories, Canada - Cases_109_9 | ecosystem: Environmental > Aquatic > Marine > Gulf | place: Canada: Northwest Territories... | reverse complement strand
AGGACGATTTTTTGTCCATCCCTTTGAAAGCCGGGACATTGCGCTTGGCACGGCTACTGTAGGACTCGAAATCTGTGAGCAGGTGTCGGAAATCGACGCAGTTATTGTTCCCATTGGCGGCGGCGGACTGTGTGCGGGCATCTCGAGTGCTGTGAAACAATTGCGTCCCGATTGCCAGGTATTTGGAGTCGAACCGAGCGGTGCCGATTCCATGCACCGCAGTTTCGCGAGCGGCCAAGCGGAAGCATTGGAGCGGGTGACCACGATCGCCGACAGTCTGGGCGCACCGTTCGCACTGCCGTACTCGTTTGGCCTCTGCCGGGACAATGTCGATGAACTGGTGCTGGTCAGCGATGACGAACTGCGAAACGCGATGGGGCTGCTGTTCCACGAAATGAGAATCGCGGTCGAGCCTGCCTGTGCAGCGACTACAGCAGCTCTGTGGGGTCCGTTGCGAGAGCGTCTTGCGGGCAAGAAAGTTGTGCTGGTAATGTGCGGCAGCAACATAGACTGGCAAACTTGGGAGAGCCACGGGAGTCTGGGTGTATATGCTGCTGATTGAAAAACTGAAGGCGGTCGTCGGTCCAGCGGGATGGCAGGAAGACGCTGATGCGCTACGGCCGCATCTGACCGAATGGCGTAATGTCTACCGCGGCAAGACAGCGCTGATGGTACAACCGCAGACTACCGGGCAAGTTTCCGAGGTCGTTCGCCTCTGTGCGGACGCAAACGTGGCCATTGTTCCGCAGGGCGGCAATACCGGCCTGTGCGCCGGCGCGATCCCGGACGACAGTGGCGAACAGATTCTGCTGTCCCTGTCCCGCATGAATGCGATTCGTTCCGTCTCGCCGGATAATTATTCCATGCTTGCGGAAGCAGGTTGTATTCTTGCCAACCTGCAGCAGGCGGCTGTCCAGGTTGATCGATACTTTCCGCTTAGCCTGGCAGCAGAAGGCAGCTGCCAGATCGGCGGAAATCTGTCTACCAACGCAGGCGGTACGAATGTGCTGCGTTATGGAACCGCACGTGACCAGGTGCTGGGACTGGAAGTTGTGCTGCCCGATGGCACGGTATGGAACGGCCTGCGGGCATTGCGCAAAGACACCGCCGGCTATGATCTGAAGCATTTGTTCGTTGGCGCAGAAGGTACGCTCGGGATCATTACCGCAGCGAACCTGAAACTGTTTCCGATACCCAGGAATCTGCAGACAGTATTCATGGCCGTCGAAAATCCGGGCACTGCCGTCGCGCTGATGGCAAGGTTGCGGGAAGAGCTGGGAGATCAGCTGCATGCTTTCGAGTTGATTCCGGCTCGCGCCATGCATTTCGTGCGGACGCATATGCCGAATTATTGTGCGCCATTCGAAGAGGAATATCCGTGGTACGTATTGCTCGAGAGCTCGGCAATTGCCGGCACGGATGCGTTCGAGGAAACGCTGATGCGCGGTATCGAGGAGCGACTGGCACTCGATATCATCGTCGCCAAGAACAGATCCGAAGCTGACGACTTGTGGCGCATCCGTCACGCTATCTCGGAGGCGCAAAAACTGGAAGGCGCCAGCCTGAAACACGACGTCTCGGTGCCCGTTGCGGTCATCGGCGAGTTTGTCACGGCGGCCGAAGCAGCAGTCACAGATTACATTCCCGAGGCGCGGGTAGTTGCGTTCGGTCACATGGGTGATGGCAATGTGCATTTCAACATCAGTCAGCCGAAATCCTGGTCGGCCGAGCGCTTTCTGTCTGAACGGGAGGCGCTGGCGACGCGCGTCTATGACGTCGTGGCGGAATTCGATGGCAGTATCAGCGCCGAACATGGCATCGGTGTCGCCAAACGAGCCCATCTGGAGCAGTATCGCAGCGCAACCGAATTGGCCCTGATGCGCGCGGTCAAAGCGGCACTGGATCCTGGAAACACGATGAATCCGGGGAAAGTTGTCTGATCTCGTGTGGCCTGCTGCGGTTCAAGGGGCCAATATGCCGACCAGGTCCCATAGGGTAGCCGAGCCTTCGGGCTAGAATCAGCGCTTTGAGGCGGTACGGGAGTCGCAGCGGGATTGTAATCCGGAAGCCGCGGGATAATGCAGACTCGTCAGGGTCAACTCAGTTCATGAACGCCAATTCAAACAATGTGCCGCCGTCCTATTCGGAGCAACTTGCCGCCTTCGAAAACCGGCTCGGCAGTCATATCGATGACGAGAAAATGCTGCACGACATTCATGCAGCAATAAAGACGCTGTTGAGCGGCAATGGCGACAGCGAGGCCGACATCAGAAAGATCCTGCGCACTCGACTGACAGCCGGCAATCTGCGCGAGGAATCGTTCCAGCTGGTGCAAAAAATGCTGGACCGTATCGTGAGCGAACAGCTTGATACGATGTCGGATCAGCAGCCTGACAACGATCCGTTTATCGATACCACCGTGATTCCCGACGATTCCGTCGACAGCAATGCAGATACGAGCAGGCTGCAAACGGGTTCAGTTCTGCGCAATCGATTCCTGCTGCAGGAAAAGGTTGCAGGCGGCAGCATGGGCGATGTTTACAAAGCGCTTGACCGGCGGCTGGCCGAGACGAACGGTGTGGAACCCTGGGTGGCTATCAAGGTGCTGACGCCGAAACTTGCCCGAAATGCTAATGCGCTACGGGCACTGCAGCAGGAAGCGGCCAAAGGTCGTTGCCTTTCGCATCCGAATATTGTGCGGTTTATCGATCTGGATCGCGAAGACGATACCTATTTCATCGTCATGGAATGGCTGGAGGGTCGTTCACTGGCAAGTATTCTGGACAGCAGCTCCGGTAAGAAAATCGATCTCGATACTACGCTGGACATCCTGCGGCAGATCGGTAAGGCGCTGGACTACTCGCATCTCTGCGGTGTTGTGCATGCTGATGTCAAGCCGGGCAATATCATGATCACGCCACAGGGAAAGGCCAAGCTGTTCGATTTCGGTGTGGCACGGATACGCCAGAAAAAGCATGACGGTGATTCTGACTTCGACCCCGGCGTTCTGCATGCGAAGACACCTGCCTACTCGAGTATGCAGGTGCTGACCGGCGAGGAACCGGTAGCGGTGGACGACGTTTTTTCACTCGGCTGCCTCATGTACCGGCTGGTTGCAGGCTATCGGGTTTTCGGGCCGCGAAATGCGGCGGAGGCAGCGGCAGAGGGCATGGAGCCGCAACGCCCTCAGGGTCTCAGTCAGGCTCAGTGGTCTGCGCTGCGTAAGGCGCTGTCCTATTCGCGCGTAGCAAGATTCGCGTCGCCGGGCGAGTTTCTGGCGGCCCTGAATTTGGATCGCCGTTCTAAGGCGATGGCTGACGACGGCATTATCGAAGAAGAAGAACAAGAACGTCGTTCACCCTGGCGGTTTGTGGCCCTGGTGCTCATCCTCGGTGTACTGGTTGCCGTGGTCATGGAAAGCCGGATTATCGAGCGGCTGCAGCCTGACGAAGTGCCTGGGGCACCGCCCGTCACCTTACCGGCAGCGCAGCCGCGGCCGGTACCCGAAGCTACGGACGACCAGCATGATCCGCAAAATGAAGGGCCTGCGGCAGAGTTGCCGCAGATCGACTCTGATAATCAAGCGGTCGAAGCCGCTTTAACCGTGATTGATGCTGACCTGCCCATCGACTTTTCATCGTTGCCGCCGGCGGATCTTGTGGTTACGCTGGCAAGCGCAAACTCCCCACGTAGCGAGTCAAGACTGACGTTGCGCGAGGAATCGCCCCCCGCGATCATAGACCTTGTCCGTGATGATGATCTGGCAGCGCCGCTGACAGTTCGCCTTGCGGAGGTTTCCTACAGCGGTAATCGTTCACCGTGGGAGTCCGGCCAGTACCGGATTGCGGACGACGGCATCGTCGAATTTTCACCGGGTCAGAAACGCGCGCGCACCACGATTGCCATGCAGTCCGATCCGTTGCGCGAACCGGATCGGCAGGTGTCGCTGCTGATTCGTGATCTCGATACGGCGGAATCAGAGTTCGCACTCATCAATCTGAACCTGGAGGATGACGACCAGCGAAAATTTGAAGCGGGGCTGAGACCGAATACGGTCGCGTTCGCAGTGAGCCAGGTCTCGGTTCGTGAACGTGATCCGGCCGTGCAAATCGACGTGCTTCGATTCAAGCCCGACGATACCGCGCTGGAAGTCGAATACGCTATTCGTGACGTCACCGCCAGGGAAGGCGAAGATTATTTTGCACCGGGCGCAACCACAATATACTTCCAACCCGGGCAAAGGACCGCCAGGGTTCTGATTCCGCTGGTACAGGATTCGGACCGCGAGTCGGACGAGGCATTCATGCTTGAATTGGTATCCGATTCACCTGAAACGGATGCCAACATTTTCCTGCGAATCGCGGTTATGATCCGTGATGATGATTCTTAGCAGAAGCATCAATACAAGCAAGCAACAGCAAAGAGCGAAACAATGGAAGAAAAAGAGTTGCGACGCTACTCGCGCGTCGTTGTCGATGGCGCAAAACAGGCACCCAGCCGTGCGATGCTGCGCGCAGTGGGCTTCGAAGACCAGGACTTCGCACGGCCACAGGTAGGGATAGCCTCGACCTGGAGCATGATAACGCCGTGCAATATGCACATCGATAAACTGGCGGAGGAAGCTGCGGCGGGTACCGATGAAAGCGGCGGCAAGGCCGTAATATTCAATACGATTACCGTTTCGGACGGCATATCCATGGGCACACCGGGTATGCGTTACTCGTTGGTATCCCGGGAAATAATTGCGGATTCAATTGAAACGGTTGCAGGTGCGCAGGGTTTCGACGGCCTCGTCACCATAGGTGGCTGCGACAAGAACATGCCGGGCTGCGTCATGGCAATGGCGCGGCTCAATCGTCCCTCCATATTCGTTTATGGCGGAACCATCAAACCCGGCGCCGACCGCCGCGATATCGTGTCCGTATTCGAAGCTGTGGGCGCACTGTCGGGCGGCTCGATATCGCAGGAAGAATTGCTCGAGGTCGAACGAACCGCGATTCCCGGTCCGGGCGCTTGTGGTGGGATGTATACCGCCAACACGATGGCCTCTGCCATTGAGGCGCTCGGCCTGAGCCTGGCAAACAGCTCGGCACAGGAAGCCGAATCGCAGAGTAAAATCAATGATTGCCATCGCGCCGGCGAAGCGGTGATGAACCTGATCAGGAAAGACATCAGACCCTCGGACATACTGACTCGTGATGCGTTTGAAAACGCCATCACAGTAGTGATTGCCCTCGGTGGTTCGACCAATGCCGTTCTGCACCTGATTGCAATGGCACACGAGGCGAACGTGGAACTGAGCCTCGATGATTTCACACGCATCGGAGAAAATGTGCCGGTTCTGGCTGATGTCAAACCCAGTGGCCGTTACCTTATGTCCGAATTGATCGCAATTGGAGGCATTCAGCCTTTGATGAAACGGTTACTGGCCAGCGGGCAGTTACACGGCAATTGTATGACGGTCACCGGACACACGGTGGCGGAGAATTTGGCCGATGTCGCCGACTATCCGCCCGATCAGGACGTTGTTCGCAACTTCGATGATCCGATCAAACCGGACAGCCACCTGGTAATTCTGTATGGCAACGTCGCGCCGGAAGGTGCGGTGGCGAAGATCAGTGGCAAGGAAGGTTTGCGATTCAGCGGCAAGGCGCGCGTTTTTCACGCCGAGGAACAGGCGCTGCAGGCTATTCTGGACGGCGATATCAAAGCTGGTGACGTCGTGGTAATTCGCTACGAGGGCCCAAAAGGCGGTCCGGGCATGCGCGAGATGCTAAGTCCGACCGGAGCCATTATGGGCAGAGGGCTTGGCGCTGATGTTGCGTTAATTACCGATGGGCGGTTTTCCGGGGGTAGTCACGGATTTGTCGTCGGCCATGTGACGCCGGAGGCGGCCGTGGGTGGGCCGATTGCCCTGATCGAGGATGGGGATACCATCACCATTGATGCGAAAACACGCAGCGTAGACATCGACGTGAGCGCAGATGTGATGGCCGCACGACGCAACAACTGGGTGCGTCCAAAATCAAGCGTCATCCGTGGAGCACTGGCCAAGTACCGCGCAGAGGTCACATCGGCATCGCAAGGCGCGGTGACAATGGTGCCGGAGTGGGACTAAAAGGCGTCTTACACTTGACCTGAGGGGAAAGGTCGGATTTACTCAGCTGATGAATGACTATTCCACTCGCGTAGTGTGCCGGGCCGTCCGTGCGACCGAGCCTGAAAATCACTTAAAACAAAGGTGCGCCAGAAGTGCGCGGGTGTGACGGGCAGTAATACCGGCCAATAAAAAAACAAACCGGCTACTGTCATAGAACCCGCAGGGAACGTCCATGCGGGTTTTTTTTTGCGCTTGGCAGGCTGGCTTATGGAACAGCCAAACGGGACCATGCAACAAAATATCAACGAAGCCACTTTCGCAAGTAGTGCGGACCTCGGCGCAGACAGCGACAGCGCCGGGTCCGAGTGGGTGGTGATGAAATTCGGCGGCTCGAGCATGGTGGTTGCTGCGAACTGGGCTGTTGTTGCCGGGCTGGTCAGGAACAGAATTGCGGACGGCCTGCGTCCGGTCATCGTGCTGTCAGCACTCAAGGGTGTTTCAAATACACTCGAGAAGATTCTCGGACTGGCAATCAGCGGGGAGGCGGCGGCCGTCCTGACGGAGCTGCGCAAGCTGCACTACCAACTGGCGAGCGAGCTATCCCTTGCCGGACCGGCGATTCTGGATGAGACTTTTGCTGAACTCGATCGGCTCGCGGCCGGGATCAGCCAGGTCGGAAAAGTCAGTCCGCGGATTCACGCGCTCGTGGTGGCACAGGGAGAGCTTCTGTCCAGCCGCCTGTTTTCCGCTTTCCTGAGCAATTCTGGAATCGATGTGGCGTGGCAGGATGCCAGGCAATTCATGACCAGCGAACAGCGGCGGGACCATACAACGGCGCAGAACGTGCTGTCAGCCAACTGTCCCAGTGATCCGGACAAACCTTTGCAGCTGAGTTTTGCTGCCCACGGCAAGGCTATTTTGACCCAGGGATTCATCGCCGCGAATCGCGACGGCGACACAGTCTTGCTGGGGAGAGAGGGGTCGGACACCTCGGCGGCTTATCTGGCAGCAAAATTGCAGGCGCATCGGGTGGAAATCTGGACCGACGTGCCGGGAATGTTTACGGCGGACCCAAACCTGGTGCCGTCGGCGCGGTTGCTGGTTCACCTGCAGTTCGACGAGGCACAGGAGCTGGCAGCGACCGGGAGCAAGGTGCTTCATCCGCGCAGTATTTCACCACTGCGTCACAACGGCATACCGCTTTTCATCCGCTGCACGAGTTCACCGGGCATGGTCGGCACGGTCATCTCGGCGTCGACGAAATCCGGGCAGCCGCAGGTCAAGGGCGTATCCGTGCGTAGTGGTGTCACGCTGGTATCGATGGAAGGCTCGGCGATGTGGCATCAGGTTGGATTCCTCGCGCGCGTCTTCACAATATTTGCGCGCCACGATATCTCCATCGACCTGATATCCACGTCCGAAAATAACGTCACGGTTTCCGTCGACGCGGAACCCGGCATGCTGGCCGACGCGGCACTGCCTGCACTATTGGATGATCTGGAGCCGCTTTGCCGTGTTCGTTTGATCAGCGACTGCGCCGTTATCAGCCTGGTCGGCCGAAAAATTCGTGCAAACCTGTCCCGGCTGGCTCCGGCTTTCAGCGTTTTCGAAGAAGAAAATATTCATCTGCTGACGCATTCGGCCAGCGACCTGAATGTCAGTTTCGTGGTTGATCAGGAGCAAATGCCGAAATTGCTGGGCAAGTTGCATGCATCCATCATCAGCAAGAGCATCTCGAGCAAGGCATTTGGCCCGAGTTGGGAAGAGCTTTCGGGCGGCGCTGTTCTGGTTGAAGATGCACGGCCGGCGTGGTGGCAGGAAAAGCGGGAGATGTTGCTGGAGGTTGCCGGGAGAACATTCAACGCCTATGTCTATGACTCCGAAACCATCGGAAACGCTGCAAGGCAACTGACAGGAATGCACTCGATCGATCGGGTGTTGTATGCAGTCAAGGCTAATTTCAATCCAGAGGTTCTCCGGCTGCTGGCCAGTGAAGGCGTCGATTTCGATTGCGTCTCGCCGGCTGAGGTCCGGCATCTTCAGAATGCCGTGCAGGGGCTGGAGACGGGGAGAATTCTATTCACCCCTAATTTTGCCCCCCGGGAGGAATATGAGTGGGCAGTTTCGCAAGGTCTGCTATTGACCCTCGATAACCTGTATCCGCTGCAAGCCTGGCCGGAAATCTTCGAGCGGCAAAAACTATTCGTGCGTCTGGACCCGGGCCGGGGTTATGGACATCATGAGCATGTGAAGACGGCTGGCGTGCACTCCAAATTCGGTATACCGCGCTTCGAAATTGACGAGCTGGTCGACCTGGTCAAGTCCGCTAATGTAACCGTCACCGGCATTCACGCGCATAGCGGCAGCGGCATACTGGAGCCGGACACCTGGCGAACCATCGCCCTTGAACTCATCAACGTTGCAGCTCGCTTTCCAGATGTGCAAGTCCTCGACCTCGGTGGCGGAATGGGCGTGCCGGAGAAGATTGGAGACGCCGGGTTTGATATCACGGCTCTCGATAAATTGCTGCAAGAAATCAAAGCGGCATATCCAACCTACAAATTGTGGCTGGAGCCCGGCAGGTTCCTGGTGTCGCAGGCTGGCGTGTTGCTGACCAGGGTAACTCAGATCAAGGGCAAGGGAGACATGCGTTACATCGGCGTAGGCACCGGCATGAATTCCCTGATCCGGCCAGCCCTCTATGGCGCTTTTCATGAAATCGTAAACCTGTCGCGTATCGATGAGCCGGCAACGGAGATGGCAACTGTGGTTGGGCCCATTTGCGAAACCGGTGACAAACTGGGTAGCGACCGCTTGCTGCCACGCACCGCTGAAGGCGATGTCATGTTAGTCGCGAATGCCGGCGCCTACGGTCACGTTATGGGCTCACGCTACAACCTGAGAGAGGTAGCGGAAGAAATCTTCATCTGATTCTGGCTACATGATGACCAGCAAAAACATTGGCAGCCACCTGCACAGCGCCGTATACGACCGTTTACCAGGCGATGCCGTAGTCCTCACCGAAATCGCTCGCGCCACCCCACAGTGTCTTGTTTTTGCGATCAAAGTATATCGCGGTAATCGGGCCTGAAGTGTGCCGCTCGAGTTCTGTTGTGTAACCCATTTCAGCCAGTTTGTTTCGCACCCAGGGCGGAACATCCGCTCGTAGCACCAGTCGGCCGGGTTCCGACCTGTGGGCGCCGAATGAACTCTGCATCTGATAACTCGTGATATTGGGTGCTTCAACAGCCTGCTGCACGTTCATGCCGAACTCGACTACATTCAGGAAAAACTGCAGCAGGTTCTGATCCTGGGTATCACCCCCTTGCACTGCAAATGACAGAAATGGCTGACCATCCTTAAGCGCCATGCCGGGCGTGAGCGTAGCCCGGGGCCGTTGCCCGGGTTGCACAACGTTGAACGGGTTGAGGCTTTCGTCAAGAACAAAACTCTGCATACGCTGGCTCAGCCCGACACCGGTATTGCCTGCGATGAATGGCGGGATCCAACCGCCGCTGGGGGTGATTGAAACGACCCAGCCTGCCGCGTCCGCAGCCTGTATCGAGGTTGTGCCGGCGACGAATGCCTCATCGTCCGACATGAGCAGTGACTGTCCGGAGCGATCTCCCACAATATCATCAACGGCAGGCGACACGGTGGTCCATTGCTGCAGCAAATCGGTGTAGGGATTGCGTTCGTTCTGGTACGGGTACGGGTCGCCCGGTTTGACGTTTACAGCATTCTCCTGCCAGTTGATCTGTTCGTAACGGTGGCGGGCATACTCTTTTGAGAGCAAGCCGCTGATCGGCTCATGCGGCGGCACATACGGATCGCCATAGTAGAAATCGCGGTCTGCGAACGCCAGGTTCATGGCCTGGTACAGAGTATGAATGTAGCGGCTGCTGTTATAGCCCATGGCCTGCAGGTCGGCATTTTCCAGTATGTTGAGCGCCTGCAGCATGACCGGGCCCTGAACCCAGTGTGTCAGCTTGTACACGTCGATTCCGCGGTAACTCACCGTGACCGGTTCCTCGATGTGTACCTGCCAGCGATCGAGGTCCTCGAGCGTTATCAGGCCACCCTGTGCCTGCGTCGCCCGCACCAGTTCCTCGGCAATATCGCCACGATAGAAGCGATCGTAGGCCGCCATGATGGCTTCCTGGCGGCTTTTGCCGTCAGCCAGGGCCGCGGCTTCGGCGTCAACCAGTGCTTGCAGGGTTGCGAGCAAATCCGGTTGCCGGAAATCTTCGCCAGGGTAGGGCGCGGCGCGTTGATCGTTATCGTCGGACCAGTGCGGCAGCAGGACGCGCTTTGAATCGGGCCATTGAGCGATAATGTCGCGCCGGCGCTCCATGTTGTCAGCCTGTGCCTTTTCGATCGGATAGCCATCCGCCATCTCCATGGCCGGCCTTAACACCTCGGCAAGACTGAGCTGGCCATACTCGGCCAGCATCACCATCAGGCCGCCAGGAGTGCCCGGAGTGACAGCGGCGAGCGGCCCGAACTCCGGTGGATACAGCAACCCTCTTTCCAGAAAAAACTCCGGCGTAGCGCCGCTCGGCGCGACACCCAGTGCATTGATGCCCTTGATTTCGCCACTATGCGGATTAAAGATAAGCGCCTGGGTCTCACCACCCCAACCGAGCGTATCCCACATGGTTGATGCCGCAGCCAGCATCGCGCAGGCGGCGTCAACCGCGTTTCCGCCGCGGGCAAACGTAAGCGCACCGGCTGTAGCAGCCAGCGGTTTACCGGTGATTGCAACCCAGTGTTTGCCATGGAGTACCGGTTTCACGGTGTCCTGCGATAGCGCGGGCGTTGCGAGGATCAGGCAGGCGATCGCTTGTACCGTCAATAACCTGAAGTTTTTCTTGCTCGTATTGCCTATTTTGACGCAAATCATGTTGGCTGCCTGATCAATGTGTTCGCCACAGGGTAGCGCGACATGTTGCTACAAACCGGTGGCAATGTGAATTTCGCGCAATCGGTTTCAGTGCGCTCCCGGGGGCAGTCGCCGGTCGGGGACAGCCCCCTGGTGGCGTTGCCGTAACTGCGAGGCGACATCGGCAAGGGTCAGGTTCTTGCAGGCGAGCAGCACCAGCAAGTGATATACCAGGTCGCAAGCTTCGTTCAACTGTTCCTCGCGCTCTCCGGCAACGGCAGCCAGTGCCAGTTCCAGCGCTTCTTCGCCGACTTTTTGCGCGATTCGTTTGTCACCCGCTGCGGCCAGCCCGGCCGTGTAGCTCGATGCCGGCTGCTCGCTCAGGCGCTGCCGAATGACATCCTCCAGCGTATTCAGGAAACCGATGTCCTTGTTGTCCATAGTTCTTTACCTGTTCAGGCAGATTCCGAAGCTCTGACCTCGACTTTGTTGCGGGCCAGATATTGTTTGAGATCGGCGATGTTGATTTCCGCACCGTGAAAAACACCGGCGGCCAGCGCGCCATCGACACCGGCGTTTTCGAAAACGTGCAGAAAGTGTTCGTGTCTACCCGCACCGCCCGAGGCTATGAGCGGTACGTAGCAGGACCTGCGTACCAATGCCAGTTGTGCGGTGTCGTAGCCCTGCCGCACTCCATCCTGGTTCATACAATTCAATACGATTTCACCGGCTCCCCGTTTCTGCACTTCGAGAATCCAGTCCACGGTGCTGCGTCTTGCCGCTGCCGTCTTGTGCGGGTCGCCGGTCAACCGGTAAACGCGGTATGCGCCGTTCTCCTCGCGGCTGTCTATGCCGATGACCACACATTGTGAGCCGAATCGCTGTGCCAGGTCCGAGATAAGCTGCGGCCTTTGCAGCGCCGGAGAATTAATGGAAATCTTGTCGGCGCCCTCCAGCAGTACTTGCTCTGCATCCTCGATACTGCGTATGCCGCCGGCAACACAAAACGGGATGTCGAGTACCGCAGCGACTTCGTTGACCCAGCGGCGATCGACGCTGCGCCCGTCGGGGCTTGCCGTGATATCGTAGAACACCAGTTCATCCGCCCCTTCCGCGCAGTACCTTGCTGCCCGTTCGACGATTTCTCCGACAATACGGTGATTGCGAAACTGCACGCCTTTGACAACTTTGCCATCACGAACGTCAAGGCAGGGGATTATGCGCCGCGCCGGAATGTCGTTATCTCCTGTGCGCTGATTTTTCCGTCCAGCAGCGCCCGCCCTGTGATCGCTGCGTGCGCGCCAAGATCCCTCAGGGCCGCCAGATCGCCGACCTGGCGTACGCCACCAGATGCCTGCAGCCGCATGTCCGGGTAGCGCCTGACGAAGGTCTCGTACAAAGACAGGTTAGGCCCGGCCATCGCTCCATCACGACTTACGTCGGTGCAAAGGACCTGTTGCACACCCGCCTCGCGATAACGGTCGAGGCATTGCCAAAGATTCGTAGCCGAGGCTCGCGTCCAGCCATGCGTCACCAGCCATGGCGTGGC
>Ga0255058_10001654_pt1 | contig 12532 bp, 8 predicted proteins | sample Cases_109_9_MG_FD_188637 | JGI IMG/M metagenome (GOLD analysis project Ga0255058, IMG submission 188637) | Seawater microbial communities from Amundsen Gulf, Northwest Territories, Canada - Cases_109_9 | ecosystem: Environmental > Aquatic > Marine > Gulf | place: Canada: Northwest Territories... | reverse complement strand
CCAGGTTCAAGCTGAGTAATGGTTCAGTGTTAGATTTTCTTACATTAAACCACCAATTTTTATATTCAACAGTAATGCCGTCCAGATAATCAATCTTGCCGTCTTTAAAACGTTTGGCAATCTGCTCAATCTTTTTGTCCTTGTCTGCAACCTTAAAATTGATTTCACCAGTTGAAGCGTATCTCTTAAGCGGTGCGATCAGGTTTGACATTGGTACACTTTTGTTGCTAAGAACATTTAGCACTTCTATCAGGGCAATTATCCCTGAGTCGGCAAACCAATTTTCTCTAAAATAATAGTGTCCGGAGAGCTCACCGCCGAAAATGGCATTCTTTTCTCTCATAGTAGCCTTAATGTAAGAATGCCCAACTCTTTCCCGGTAAGGAATACCACCTGCTTTCTTGATTTCTTCAGGCAGTATCCGGCTGGATCTTAGATCATATATAATTGTAGCACCATTTTCCTGTTGCAAAAATTCTTTTGCTATTATAGCAGTTATTATGTCGCACCCTATTTCCTGTCCATTTTCATCCACAAAGACACACCTATCAGCGTCGCCATCAAATGCTACTCCAAAATTACTTCTAGTCTTACGTACCTTATTTTGTAAATCACGTAAATTCTTGCTTTCTAAGGGATTTGGCTCGTGATTTGGAAAGGCGCCATCAAGTTTGAAGAATAACGGAACGATTTTACACGGCAGGTCATTAAAGACAATAGGAATCATTTTTCCCGCCATTCCGTTTCCGGCATCTATAACGATCTTTAACGGCCTGATATTATTGACGAAATTAAGAATATATTTTTTGTAATCATTAAGTATGTCTTTTTCTATAATCTTTCCAAATTGCTCAGAAGCTGGTAATCTGGTCTGGCGTGCCAATTCTGATATTGTTGATAAACCCGTGTCAAAGCTGATCGGCATAGCTTTCTCATGGCATAGTTTGAATCCATTGTATTTTGCCGGATTATGTGACGCCGTAACCATAATGCCTGCGTCATAGTTATAATGTCCTACAGCAAAATAGGTAGTATCTGTAGATACTTCTCCTATATCAATGACATTAACGCCGGATTTTATTATGCCTTTCATTAGGGATCTGGCTAATGAATTCGAAGAAAGCCTGATGTCTCTTGCTACTACTACATTTTTAACATCTGCTTTTACACCTTTTAAGAATTGTACCGTTGCCATCCCTATCTTTTCAGAAGTATGTTCGTTTAATTGTTCTGGATATTCACCTCTTATGTCATAACTTTTAAATATCTTGAGATTGATTGCTTTGTCCTGGTTTGAAGACAGTTGTAGAACCTTCCTTGAATTACCGGTTTCCAGGTTTGCTTTCTCTGTATCTTCTTCTATTGATGTTGATGATGCATTAACAGCTTCTGTTCTATAATGACAAACAGGACATTTTGGGTAATGCACCCTCTGCCTGCCTTTACAAATGGATATGCTGATCTCGTAACCGTCACCAGGACATTGACGTTTTGGTTTTACTATATTCTTTGGCATAGGATAAATAGAATTATGCATCAAGAAAATTATTATTTAGTATTAATGGTAAAGCAACTATTTGAATATGTAAAGTAAAAACAAAATTAAAAAAATGTTTGCATGTAAAAAAGGTTTTCCACAATAAGCAGAATTTAAATGTGTCAATAGAATTTATTATATAGAAGAAAACAGATGTTTTTTTAGTCACATTTTTATTACTTTTTACTTAAGGTCGTTCAAGCGTTTTTAGTCAAGACTGCAAGTATCCATACTCTAAGGTTAGATTCTTGATTTGTGTATCATTTTAAAAATTTAACAAATCGTCAGGATACAAAGAAATAGTCTTCTTGAGAATCCACCAGTTATCCACAAGTTATCCACAACCTGAAAGTATGTAAAGCTAAAGGTTGGATAATCTGCAGTTAATAGCTCTTTTTGTGTAATAGTCTATCAAATAAGAACATGTGACTGTGGGTGTGATAGATTCATGCATAAAATGTAAAAAAAATATTTCTACTGTGAAAGGTATTTCAGAAAATATATTTATTTAAATTATTTTTAAAAATATTTATTTCATGTCTTAAAGCTCAATCTTATTGATATCAAAAGTCTTATGAATTTTAAAATTATATGCCAAAGAAAATAAAAGAAAACATTGCTTTTTTAATTTGACAGTAAAATTTATTTTGCTAATATCCCGACTTAAGTGAGCACCAAAAAGTTATAAGAATCGAATATTAATTTGTAGTTTTTCTTTAAAAACATTAAACAGTTTTTTATTCGAAATCTGTTCTGATCTGTTTCTTCTCTCCTTACATGAACCGTTCTACAACAAAAGAATCTTCTGATCTCTGGAAAAACATTCTTTCTGAAATTGAGACAAAGATTGGTACACGACAATATAATTTATGGTTCAAAAACACCAGCCTGGTTTCCTTCGACAATGAATCTTTAAGTATAGGTGTGCCGAACCAATTTGTCCAGACGAAGATTCGTGACAGTTTTGAGCCGCTGATAAAAGATTCAATAAAAAACAAAACCGGAATGAATCCTTCAATAAATCTTCTTGTAGAAAACAATGGAAATTCTCAAATCAGCCACAAAAAAATGGCTGATATTATAAGATCTGAAGAACCATTGAATCAGAAAAACGGTTTCATAAGCAAAAGGCAGTTGTTGTTAGAGAATTATATTGTCGGAGGCTGTAACAGGTTGGCTTATGCAGCAGCTCTTGAGATTTCAAAGCCCGGGCCAGTGGCATTCAATACACTTTTTGTACATGGTTCCATAGGCGTAGGTAAAACGCACCTCCTCCAGGGTATCTGGAATCGATTGAAAGCTCAATCAAATGCCATAAGCGCCGTTTATATGCCTGCTGAGAACTGGACAAATGAGTTTGTTTATTCTCTAAAAGGTGGCAGACTTGAATCGTTCAGGAAAAAGTATCGGGGTGTTGATATATTTCTTGTAGATGACGTTCATTTCCTTGCTAACAAGAACGGGGTGCAGGAAGAATTTCTTCATACTTTCAATACGTTGCACAGTTTATCTAAAAGAATAGTATTTGCCAGTGACGCACATCCCAGGTTGATGAATCAGCTTAAGGAGAGTCTTGTCAGCAGGTTTATGTCTGGAATGATTGCAAAGATTGAACATCCTGGTTTCAACACCGCATTGCAGATTTTACGATCTAAAGTTGGGAAAACACAAAAGAAAATTCCTGATAATGTTCTGGAATTCATTTCTGAGAAGTTCAATGACAGCGTAAGATCAATGGAAAGCGCAATAACTACGGTACAGGCATATGCAAATATAAATAAGGTAAAGATCGACTTACAATTGGCTTCTGACGCCCTGAGTGAACTGCACATTAACAGAAAGAGTATTACGCTTAAGGATATAGAAGACGTTGTGATTAAACATTATAACGTGTCTCGCAATGACATTCATTCCGGGAATAAGTCAAAGAATGTTGCTCTTGCACGTCAAATTTGTATGTATCTAACAAAAAAACTTACTGAGTCCTCATACCAGGAAATTGGGCGTCATTTTGCGAACAAGAGGCATACGACAGTTATTTTTGCTATAAATAAGATAAAAGAAAAGATGAAGAGTAGTGTTGAGTTCAGATCTTACACAGAAAACCTGGTAACAATTATAAAGAAGCAATAATACAATCTTTACCTTTAGTTCTATATATTCATGGGGTTTGGTTTGGAGAACTAGTTAATAGATATAGCATAAAACAATTCTAAAACTACCTACTTCAAAGGAGATTTCTTGTGACTGGAGAAGAAATAGAAAAGAAATGGAATAAAGAAATAGAGAAAATAAATTTTATTCGATGGTACAGAAATGTTACTTCTGAAGAGATTAGAAAGGTAAAAGGGGAAGAGAAAAGAATATTGGAAAGGTTATTAGTAAAATATACAGATGAGATAGAGGTGATAAATAAGTCGAAGTACCATTTAAGCCTTTATACAAACCAAATATGAAAATACAAGAATTTAACATTCACTTTTCGCTCCCTTTTAAGACAATAGATATTACTTGAATTAAACACACATCTATCAGAAATAATGGCATTAACTTAGAAATACTTTACAAGTATAGAGGCCAGACTTTCTTTTCACAATATCTTTCCAATTTATAGGTTGACAATAAATTTGCGTAACTGTACCATCTCAAACTTGTACAACACTTTACAGTAGATGATGCTATAATGACCGTCAAGAAAGCGGTAACTGTCAGGATTATAAGGCTTTTAGAGGGAAAGTATCAGGATGCATCTCTTGCATTAAATCTTGGTAATCCACTGCCAGAACTTGTCTCTACTATTTTGGCCGCGCAATGTACAGACAAGAGGAGTAAATAGAGACTATGAGAATTAGTTGTATGGGTTATGGTTATGCAGGGATTGTTGCCTGGACTTGTTTAGTTGAATCCAGGTAAGTTTAAAGAGGTATTTATTAATGAATAATGAAAAAACTATTTTGTGTATAGGTGCTGGTTATGTTGGTGGACCGACGATGGCGATGCTTGCCTTGAAAAACCCCGATTACAAAGTGATAGTCGTAGATATCAATAGCGAACGAATAAAGGCCTGGAATTCTGAAAATCTCCCTATATACGAGCCCGGACTGTTGGAAATTGTACACAAGGTACGTGATAAGAATCTATTCTTTAGTACTGACGTAGAAAATAGCATCAAAGAAGCTCATATAATCTTTGTGAGCGTTAATACTCCTACAAAAACGTTTGGTTATGGAGCGGGATATGCCGCAGATTTACAATATTGGGAAAAGACGGCCCGACAAATTTTGAAGTTGTCTGATTCAAGTAAAATTATTGTGGAAAAAAGCACCCTGCCTGTTAAAACAGCAGAAGCTATGGAAAGAATACTTAATTCGAATGAGAAGGGTATTATATTTGATGTATTGTCTAACCCGGAATTTCTTGCTGAAGGTACCGCGATTAAAGACCTTGAAAACCCTGACAGGGTAATAATCGGATCCAGGGAGACGGAATCAGGATTAAGAGCGCGTGATAAAATTGTTCAGTTATATTCTTCATGGACTGACAAGGAAAAGATACTAACGTCCAATGTGTGGAGTACGGAATTATCAAAGTTGGCCGCGAATGCATTTTTAGCTCAGCGCATTTCATCAATAAACAGTATTGCTTCACTTTGTGAAGAAACAGGAGCCAATATTCACGAAGTGGCACATGCTGTTGGCACTGACAGCAGAATAGGCCAGAAATTTTTAAATGCAAGTATTGGATTTGGAGGATCTTGTTTTAAGAAAGATATATTTAATCTTGTATATCTTTGCAGGCACTACGGATTGGATGAAGTAGCAGATTATTGGGAAAGTGTAGTCAGAATGAATAAATATCAGACGGAGCGTTTTGTCCTGAAAATGTTGAAATCGATGTTTAATACCATTGCCGGGAAAAGGATTGCGATATTCGGTTTTGCTTTTAAAGCAAATACCGGCGATACAAGGGAATCTCCCGCAATTTACGTTACAAAGAAACTTTTAAAAGAAATGGCCAATGTCGCTATTTCAGATCCAAAAGCACTTGAAAACGCAAAAATTGAACTGGAAGAATTTAATGAAAATGTTGAATATTGTTCAGACCCATATGTAGCTGCCAAGAATGCTCATGCGATTGCGGTACTAACTGAATGGGAGTGTTATAAGACTTTGGATTATAAGAAGATTCTAGAGAAAATGGAGAAACCGGCGTTTATTTTTGATGGTAGGAATATTTTGCCACACAAAGAGCTATTTGAAATGGGTTTTAATGTTGTTCCGCTTGGAATGCCTGAGTTAAGCCATTTTTAAATATTTATCCATCGATCAATATTCCTTCCCTTTTGTCCCGCCCGGCCCAGCCGTTCGCCAGCCCGACATCATTCTGGCGGGGACGGGAAGGATTCCAATGCTGGAATTCTCCAGAAGGGGGGGTGCCATGTGCGAGTATGCTATTTTCTTTTACGAATCCTAAGTCTGTATCCGTTATTCCTCTTCCAGTGTCGATATATCCCCTGTTGGTAATCCTAAATCTCTTGCCTTTAGTAATCTTCTCATTATTTTACCACTTCTTGTTTTAGGGACATCTTTTGTAAATTCGATTTTTCTCGGGTATGCATGGGCGGCTAATCGTTTCTTTATAAATTCCTGTATTTCCTTCTTAAGTGTAGGTGAAGGTTTGTATCCCTGGTTTAGAACAATAAATGCCTTTATAATTTCACTTCTTTCCGTATCAGGTATTCCAATAACACCTGCTTCCGCAACTGCTTTATGTTCCACTAATGCACTCTCCACTTCAAATGGGCCTACACGGTGTCCGGCAGTGTTGATGACGTCATCCGCTCTTCCCACGAACCAGAAATAACCGTCATTATCCATATAAGCCGTATCTCCCGTGGTGTACCATCCGGAGATTTTAAAATATTCATTATACTTCTTTTTGTTTGCCCATACCTTTCTCAACATTGATGGCCAGCCACACTTCAAACCCAGAAGGCCCTGTTTTCCCGTAGCTACCTCTTTGCCTTTTGTATTAATAATTTTTGCGCAGATACCAGGAAATGGCTTACCCATTGAACCGGGTTTTATTGGCAGACTAGGATAGTTAGCTATCATTATTGAACCGGTTTCCGTCTGCCACCAGTTGTCGTGAATAGGCAGGTTATAAACCTTCAGTCCCCACTTAATAACTTCCGGATTCAATGGCTCTCCGACACTGCAGATATATCTCAGGCTGCTTAAATCGTATTTTTTAATGATCTTGTTGCCGGCCTTCATAAGCATCCTTAATGCAGTTGGCGCAGTGTACCATACAGTCACCTTGTATTTTTCTATGATTGAGTACCATTTTTCAGCATCATATCTCCCGTTATATACGACTTGTGAGATTCCATTTAACCACGGCCCCCAGATACCATACACTGTGCCGGTAACCCAACCTGGATCTGCCGTACACCAGTAAACATCGTCTTCCCTTAAGTCTAAAGCCCACTTTGTGGTAATATAATGGGAGATCATATCATTGTGAACGTGTGTTACTCCTTTGGGTTTTCCGGTGGTTCCAGATGTATACAGGATAAATAGATCATCTTCAGGATCGACCCACCTTATTTTAAATGATTCTGAAGCCTTGTTTGTTTCGGATTCGTAACTGATTTCGTCCTGTTTAAGATTGTGTTCCGCATTGACCAGTAATATATGTTTAAGTGCAGGTAACTCTTCCTTTATTTCATATACTCTCTGGTTTAATTCAGGAGTTGTTATAAGTACTTTTGCTTCGCTGTCATGAAGGCGATCCCTTACCGCTTCCGGTCCGAATGCTGAGAACATGGGCCCGGCAATGGCTCCAACCTTTGCTATGGCAATAATGCTTATGTAAAGTTCCGTGACCCTTGGTAAGAACAAAAATATTCGATCACCTTTTTCTACACCAATATTCCTCAATACATTTGCCAGCTTGTCGGATTGTCTCTTTATGTCTGAAAATGTATACTGCTTTCTGACGTTGTCTTCATCTTCCCAGTGTAGGGCAATCTTATTCTTATAGCCGTTATTGGTATGTCTATCAATTGCCTCATGTGCAATATTTACTTCATTATCAGAGAAATGATCAAAGCATTTGTTGATATCTTTCCAATTAAAATCTTTATATGTGTTTTCGTAATTTATTAATCCATGTTTAACAGGAGTCTTATATATTATGTCCTTATATTCCATTGTGTAATCTCCAAAAGTTTTAAGTTAGCGACTGCTTTCCATCTTAATGATCCAGCCATGAAAGTCGCTATTTATAACAGAGCATAAAATTTATGTCAATATTTAGATATAAGGAGTGGTACTATCATGATAAATAATTTGATACTTACTAATCAATAAGTTATGATAAATCAAAAATTACATAATTACTTGTGAAAAATATCAAGTATGATTAATGCAGTTAAGTGCCCATATGTAAATATCTTAGGTAGTGAGTGTATGGTTAAATAATTTCTACAATTAAGTTGATATGAATTCTACAAATTTAGTTAATGTTGGCATGTCGTTTCCGATGTCTTACCGTATATCGGTCGATAAAGCAATAGGGATTACGACAACTGTGCCAATTGAAATTATGTATGCTGCGGGCTATGTACCAATTGATCTGAATAATATCTTTATATGTAATGATGAGTCTGACGCTTTTGTTGATTACGCTGAAATCAAAGGGTTGCCCAGGAATACGTGTGCATGGATAAAGGGTATATATTCAGCAACTAAAAAAACAGGGATAAAGAGAGTTATAGGCGTTATCCAGGGAGATTGCAGCAACAATCAGGCCTTAATTGAGGTTCTACAGACTGAAGATATTGAGGCGATTCCATTCTCATACCCTCACGATAGAAACAGAGATTCGCTTTATAAACAATTAGAATCTCTGTCGAATGCTTTGGGAACAAATCTGGAGAAGGCGCATCAGATGAAACTTGTATTGGATAACGTAAGAAAGACTGTGCATGAGATTGATCGTCTTACGTGGGAAGAAAACAGGGTTACGGGTGATGAAAACCATATCTGGAATGTCTCAACAAGCGATCTAATGGGAGATTATGAACTTTTTGAGTCAAAGGCTTTAGATTTTCTTGAGGAGGCCAGAAAACGCCCGGCGCTGGATCCTGAAGTAAGATTGGGATACATAGGCGTACCCCCAATCTGTTGTGACCTGTATTCTTTCCTGGGTGAGTTAAATGTACATGTTGTTTTCAACGAAGTACAGAGGCAGTTCAGTATGCCATACAAAACAGATACATTAGTAGATCAATATACTTGTTATACATACCCGTATGAAATGCGATATCACATTGATGACATAAAGAAGCAGATTGCTGAGAGGAAGATTGATGGAATTATTCACTATGTTCAAAATTTCTGCCACAGACATATATATGACAGCCTTATTCGCAAGCATATTGATATTCCGGTATTAACGCTTGATTGTGATCGCCCCGGGAGATTAAGTGGTTCTATGAGGACGAGGATAGAAGCGTTTGTAGAAATGCTTAAAAATGTCAGATGTTAAAAGATTATAAAGGTGCCTGCCATATACATACAGAGTATTCCGATGGAAGTATTCCGGTTTCTTACGTAATAAAAAGCGCTCAGGATGCTGATCTTGACTTTGTGATATTGTCAGACCACAATACTTTCCTGCCGAAGCATGACGGCTGGGAAGGCTGGCATGACGATCTGTTAGTGATTGTCGGCATGGAGGTTTCACCCCGGCGTGATGGCCATTTTCTGGCACTTGATACACAACCGTTAACCGATAACAGGTTTGTTAATCCAGAGAAGTACAAGTATATGACGTCTAAAGATTGCCTGGTGTCAGTGTCCATGGGATAAGAGTTGCAATAGACGGAAACATATAACCTTTTTTTATCCAACCCCAAACCACATCTCACCCGCCAAACAAACCATCGGGCAGGTTTGCCCGACGCGTCTTTTGGCGGGACTGGAACATCCCTGTGTATCCTGATATTTAAGTTTCCCCTTGATTTTGATACTTACCTGAGTATTATAATCCCTAGTATTTCTACCCGCCTACGCAGAGATAGCGGATATGCTTCGGCGCCGCGCCTGCCAAAGTCTTGTACGGCGGGCAGGGATTTCGCCCGTGGGGCTCAACAATCTACTAGATTTCATACCACACAGATATAAACTCCATCAGATGATGGATGCACTTTCATAAGTAAGTTTATTTTTACAAGGATGTAAATGAATGAACTATCTTGCCAAATATAGCCTTCAAAAAATAATCCCACGAAGTTACTTCATGAATGATGCCATCATACAGGTTGTAAACAGCTTGGAAGAAAAACCCCTTGGCGAGAGGAAAAAAGAAGTTCTCACGCAGAGCCGCAGAGATCGCCAAGATAACAAGATTTAAAAAAGCAAATTAAAGAAAAAAGTATTGTATCTCTTTGCGTTCTTGGCGTCTTCGCGTGAGGATTAGTATTTCAACATGGATGTGAAATATCATGACAGAAAAGTCCAAAGATAAGGTTTATGAGGACTCAATAAGTAACTGGCCTGAAGAAGAGAGGCCGAGAGAAAGGTTATTAAAAAATGGCCCTCATTCATTAACGAATGCCGAGTTGCTCGCAATATTACTACGCGTTGGCGTAAAAGGGAAAAGCGCTGTTGATCTGGCGAGGCAAATAATCAGAGAGGCGAAGGGCTTGAGAGGTCTGGACAAACTGGAGCCAAAAGATTTGTACAACATTAAAGGTTTAAGCCATGCAAAAATCGCACAAATAAAAGCGTCAATAGAGTTGGGAAAAAGGATAATTGAGGAATCAAAGAAAGTAGAAGGCATAGCCTCATCGTCAAGGAAAGCATATGATCTGCTTTTCCCGAGAATGAGAGATTTGAAGAAAGAGGTCTTTAAGGTAATCTTTCTCAATAGTCAAAACCAGGTCATCGATATAGTTACTGCTCATGAGGGTACCGTAACGATGAGCAATGTGTATATAAGAGAGATTATCAATCTGGCAAATAAGTTTGGTGCTGCAGCAATGATCTTTGCGCATAATCATCCATCCGGTGAATCTAAGCCAAGTAGTGAAGATAAGGCGATTACCGAAGAACTTGTCTTTGCAGGCAGGATTATGAAGATAAAGGTGTTAGATCATATCATTATTGGCGAGGGGAAATTTTTCAGTTTTGCAGACGAAGGTTTGATAAAACGTTATAATACAAACTATGATATGAAGAAATAAAGTTTAATAGTACGCTGACCCGCTAGAACAAGTCTTTCGGGCTGGTAACTGCAGATTATAAGGATTTATGGCTTCTTGCTGGTTCAATCATGCAAAGCTGAGCTTAGCTCTGTTGATTGAACCTAAACGTTTTAGTTCAGGCTGCAAGCCTGAACCAGCGTCCCATTCTTCCGACTTATACACCAACTGCATGGTATCCTGCATCGACGTGGATTATTTCTCCTGTAATACCGCTTGCTAAATCACTGCATAAAAAAGAAGCGGTATCACCAACCTCACTCGTCGTTATGTTCCGCTTCATTGGGGCCTTTTCTTTCATCTCTTCATACATAACCATGAAATCTTTCAGGCCTCTGGCTGCCAGAGTTCGCATAGGGCCGGCAGAGATTGCATTGGCGCGAATATTCTTTGGGCCTAAGTCAACTGATAAATATCTAATGCTGGATTCAAGCGCTGCTTTGGCTACGCCCATCACATTATAATTTTTGACAGCTCTCTCTCCACCCAGGTACGTAAGCGCTATTACGGCTCCGCCACGCACTTCCAGCAATGGTAATGCACGCCTGGATAACGCAATCAGGGAGTAACAGCTTATGTCCAGGGCAAGTTTAAACCCATCCCGTGACGTATTGATGAAACCATTAGAGAGATCCTCTTCTTTGGCAAATGCAGGTGTGTGTATCAGCCCATCCAGTGCATCAACTTTGTTACCCAATCGCTCAAAAAGTTTGTCTATATCGTCATCTGAAGTAACATCGCATTCCCCAACATCTATTGCGTCTAAAGGTTCGAAAAGCTTCCTGACATCATTGCCAAACCTTTCATTTTGATAGGTATATGCAACCTTTGCACCCTGCTTTACGAGAGATTGTGCTATTGCCCAACCGGTGCTGCGTTTGCCTGAAATGTTGGCAATGAGTATTGTTTTGTCTTTAAGAATCATTCTTAATGCTCCTACATTAATGTCTGGAAATGTTTTAATAAATTTTGAGAGCAGGTATGTTAATTGGAAAGACAAATAAAATCAATAAATATTTCTATTCGTATTCTTCAAATAGTGATTCGAGGTCGTCTTCCTTCCTCAATGACTTTTCTAGTATGTCCCAGACTTTGTCCAGGAATGTATATGCTTCATCGATTTTGTCTCTTAATATTAGTTTCATGATCAGAATGCTACTCATCTTTTCTATATCACTGATTGAGTGAAGTAGTCCCAGTCCCTTAATATTATTTGAGATCTCAAGTTTCTGGTAGATCAGATCCAGGGATGGGGTAAGGGTACCCGTAAAGTCATCGAATAGAACATTTTCCTTTGTTATACCCAGGTTATTGGCGGCTGCATCAATTACGGTTACAGTCATTGGTGCAGGACCGCATAGATAAAAAGTTATGTTGGGGTCATGTACAAGATATTTAGTGAGCAATGGGCCCATAAAACCTACCTCACCAAGCCACTTTTCTCCACTCTTATCAATCAAACCATGCTCTACGATATTTTTCTTGTGTTCATCTGATGCATTGGTGAAGTATTTCTTGTCCATGTCGTCCAGCTCTGAAGGGTTGTCTCCTCTAAATGCACCTGACATTACAGGTATGAACTTGAAATTGGGATATTCTTTTTGCCAGTACAGCCATTTCAATATGTAAAGCAAGGGGATATCCTGAAATCGCCTTTCACCCAGGAAGAAGTATGCACTGTCTTTGCGTCCTTCACTGAACCATTGCTCCATGAGCGCTAATAT
>Ga0255058_10001653_pt1 | contig 12534 bp, 12 predicted proteins | sample Cases_109_9_MG_FD_188637 | JGI IMG/M metagenome (GOLD analysis project Ga0255058, IMG submission 188637) | Seawater microbial communities from Amundsen Gulf, Northwest Territories, Canada - Cases_109_9 | ecosystem: Environmental > Aquatic > Marine > Gulf | place: Canada: Northwest Territories... | reverse complement strand
GGTGATGATGATGGAGATGCAGACCTTTTGGCCATGCGTTTTCAGATTGATTTTTAATAAATAATGTTTTTATTTGCTGTAATTTCTATGTAGACTTTAAGGTTGTAGTATAGTAATATTAACGTTACGTAAGTCTGTGACAGGTAGTATTTTTAAGAGGTAGTATCAACGGTATTAATTTAAAAAAGAGAGAAGGAATGTGGTTGGAATAATCAAATTGATTTTGCATACATTATAGCATATAAATCAATTTTTATTTCTTATGGAGGAGGTTATTATGTTAGCAAAAGAAATAATGAATAAGATTGTAACGGCCGCAACAATGAAGACGAATGGTAGAGATTTGGCCGTAAAACTATTATCCGGTATGTACAGCGGACTTCCCGTAGTGGATGATGGTAAGGTAGTTGGTGTTGTAACTGAATTCGACCTCCTGAAAGCCGTGCATGGAGGCAAGGACTTACAACATATATTTGCAGACGATATTATGACAAAAGAACCAATTTGTGTTGAAGAGGAAACACCTGTTGAAGAGATAATCAAATTAATGACGGAACACAACATTATTAGAGTACCGGTGGTGAGGAAAGAAAAATTAATTGGTGTTATCTCAAGATGCGACATTCTTAACTGTTTGATTCAACCTGAGTTTATTACATTTTGCGGTGATTAAAATATGAAGACAATACTCGTACCAATTGATAGTTCAGATAGCAGTCTTGTTGCGGTTGATTATGCAATTGAACTGTCAAAATCATTCAATTCAGAGATAATAGGTGTTTCAATTATTGATATAAAAAAATTAGCCGGGCCTTTTATGAGAGACCTGGGTACAAGTATTGGTGGTATGGTGCCGTATGGCGACTTTCAGCAGAAAATAAGAAAACTTATGGAGGATATCGCAAGGGCTGCATTGGACGAGCTTGAGGGGAAATGTAACTCTGCAAATGTCCCTTGCAGTCGTGAAATAAGAGAGGGGATTGTAAGTAAGGAAATAGTAATGTCTGCCGAAAGATGTGATATGATAGCAATGGGAATGGCAGGGGAGCATGCTTTGTGGCGGGATGCTCTATTAGGGTCAAACCTGGAATCTGTTGCAAGGCAAACACATAAACCCATAATTGTAACTCCTGAAAAGTATAAGGCAATTACAAAAATACTTGTAGCATACGATGGAAGTCCGTTTTCAGATAAGGCGTTAAATACAGGTGCAGAGATTGCTCAACAGATGCGTTTGCCTTTAACCATTATAACTGTCTCTGATGACAAGGGCAAAGGAGAAGATACATTGTCTGGCGCAACCGAAAGTCTAAAAAATTACAGCGTTGAATATAATACGATCCTGGAGAGTAATGATCCCGCAAATGTTATCTTAAACGTTTGTTGCAAAGAAGACGGCTTTGACTTGATAGTAATGGGCGCTTACGGACATTCCAAGATAAGGGAGTTAATACTCGGAAGCACTACCATACGAATAATGAGAAAGGCAAACTGCCCTGTATTGCTTTGCAGATAACTGAATTTTTGGTTTGAAATCTAAAAAAATGATTAGCCTGAAAAAAATACTATGTCCCATCGATCATTCAGACGGTTCAAAAGAGGCGCTGAAGTACGCGGTATCATTTGCAATGAAAAATGAGGCAAAGTTATACTTGTTGCATGTAATTGACATACGTTCTTTTGATGAAAGTATAGATACGATGGCCGTGCAAATACCAGACGATGAAGAAACAATTAAAAAATTGAAAACGAAGCTCCTTGAATGCGTACCGGAAGAAATTAGAAGTGACATGCAGATAGAAGCCCTGGTGGTTCGGGGGATACCTTTTGCAGAAATTATAAGTATCGCAAAGGGAAATAAGGTAGATATGATAGTAATGGGTACACATGGAAGGACAGGCCTTGCTCATATAATGATAGGAAGTGTATCCGAAAAGGTAGTAAGAAAAGCTCATTGCCCCGTATTAACTGTTAGACAATCCGGCCATAAATTTGTCATGCCTTAAAGGTTTTTGCTAAATAAATCCTAATCCAAGGTTTGTATGATAAAATTGCAAAAAATCTTATGTCCAATAGACTTTTCCGAAAACTCGCTTGAAGCGCTAAAGTATGCTGCGCATACGGCGTTAAAGGAAAATGCCACAGTATACCTGATCCATATAGTTGATAGTAGGGTTTACGATTACGGTGGACCTATATACGAACCAATAACGCCTGCTATGAAACCGGCGATTGACCAGGCATCTAAAGATCAGTTAAGAGACAAGTTACTGGAAAAAGTTCCAAAAGAGATAGAGGGTCTGGTCGAAACGGTAGTATCATTTGGTGTTCCATTTGTTGAAATTATAAAAGCTGCAAGGGGTTATGATATTGATTTAATTATAATGGGCACACACGGAAGGAGTGGAGTCTCACATATGCTAATTGGCAGCGTAGCAGAAAAGGTGGTAAGAAAAGCTCCCTGTCCGGTTCTAACTGTCAGGACTCCTATCCGGTAAAATATGTGAACTTGTAAATATGCCCATAAAGAATTTTGTGCCATATTGGTATTAAATGATAAGGTAGCTGATTTGTGAGGATAGCCTTAAACATATATAAATTCTTACCGTCAAAAGGTGGGGGAGAGAGATACCTCGCTGGTCTTGCAAATCAATTGATAGAGAGAGGTCATGAAGTCCATATATTTGCTAACGAGTGGGAAAATCATAACCTCATACATTTCCACACCATTCCCGTTATAAGATATCCGAAGTTCCTCAAAGAAATCTCATTTGTTATAAATAGCCGGCGAAGGTTAGCTGAAACCAATTTTGACATAGTACAGGTTGTTGGCAGGGCGCTGGGTATGAATGTGTTTAATCCGCACTGTGGAGTGGAAAGGGCATGGCTCAAACAGGATTTCTTGTCGATAAGTAGCCCTTTTTATAGAGTCCTAAAACACATAACAGCGTTTTTCAGCCTTAGACAAAGATTTATTTTATGGTTGGATAGAAAGCAGTATACGAGTAAAGGTGTGTCCAGGATTATTGCTATATCTGACATGATAAAGAATGATATTATAAATTATCATAATATCAACCCGCAAAAAATAAACGTAATCTATAATGGTGTAGACCTTCAGAGATTCAAGCCTGCCAACAAAAAAGAATACAGGGAAGTTATAAGAAAGAAACTCTCTTTAGGTGAAGAATTTGTAATCTTGTACATAAGTAATAACTTCAGGTTGAAGGGGCTTCTCACTCTGATAAAGGCTCTGGGAGAACTTAAAAAGTCTCATAAAGATTTTAAGGCCTTAATAATAGGAAGAGGGAGAGATGCTTCATACCGTAAATTAGCAAAAAGACTAAACTGCCTGGAGAATTTGATATTCCTGGGACACGTAGATGAGATTGAAAAGTATTATGCAGCCTCTGATATTTATGTGCATCCTACATTTTACGATTCATGCTCTCTGGTGGTTACAGAGGCATTGGCAAGCGGATTGCCAGTTATTACGACTAGATATGATGGCGCAAGCGGAGTGATAGATGATGGCGTAGATGGTTTCGTATTACAAGACCCTCTGGATTACGAGGTATTATCGGAAAAGATAAGTCTCTTTTTCGATGAGGAGTTCAGACAAAAGGCTTCTGTTGCCGCTCGTGAGAAGGCCGAAAAATATCCTGCAGAAAAAAACTGTGAGGAGGTCATAGAAGTATATAAGGAAGTATTAAATAATTATATTAAAAATTCAACAAGATATACAGTAATGTCAAAGTCTGATTAGATGTTGGATATAGAAACGATGCACATCGGTTCTCAGGAGGATATAGCAAAATCTAGGTTGAACGATTTTTAGGATTAGATGCAGCAAATTTCTAGGTGCTAGTGGATTAATATTACCAAATTAAGACAAATTGAATACAAAAGAATCAGAAATGAAAAAAGAGAAACGTGATATACGGATAGTCTTTCTAATCTTTTCTGCAATCTTTGCAGTCTTTGCCTGGAGGCACTACCCTTCCATCTTGAGCTATGTACTAATTGGCTTGGCTTTGTCTTTACTGCCACTTATAGCCTTTTCACCCAATGTTCTTCGTCCTGTTTTCAATTTATGGCTGAAGATTGCTCACGCCATCGGATGGTTTAATACTCAGCTTCTTTTGTCCATAGTATTTATATTGATCTTTATTCCAACCGGTTTTATTATTAGATTATTGCGAAAGGATCCAATGAAGAGGAAGTTGTTGGAAGATGGAACCTACTGGGAGCCTTATGAGTTAGAAGGTTTAAAAGATAAAAACCGTTATGAAAGACAATTTTAGAGAGGTAAAGAAATGGGACTTTTAAAAGAGTTTTGGGAATTCATGAAGGTAAGTAAGAAGTTCTGGTTATTACCGATTATTATTATTCTTGTCTTATTAGGAGCATTGATAGTATTTACTGAGTCAAGTGCAGTGGCGCCATTTATCTACGCCCTGTTTTAATATATTATGTATATACTAGGAATATCGGCATATTATCATGACAGTGCTGCTGTTTTGATAAGAGACGGGAATATTGTGGCAGCAGCCCAGGAGGAGAGGTTTACGCGCAAAAAACATGATGAAGGATTTCCTCGAATGGCTGCGGAGTACTGCCTGAAAGAGGCGGGAATTGATATAACACAGGTAGAACACGTAGTCTTTTATGACAAACCCATCCTTAAGTTTGATCGTCTCTTAGAGACATACCTGAGTTATGTTCCCAGGGGATGGATAAGCCTTAGAAAGGCAATACCCCTGTGGTTAAGCAAAAAACTCCACCTTCCAAAGATTATAAAGAAGGAACTTAGCTGGAAGGGGACAGTACTTTTTACAGAGCATCATGAATCTCACGCAGCAAGCGCTTTTTTCCCTTCACCATTCGAAGAGGCGGCTATTATTTGCTTTGATGGAGTGGGAGAATGGGCTACAACCACCTGGGGTGTTGGCAAGGGGAATAGGGTTGAGATAAAAGAGCAGATTTCTTTTCCACACTCTCTGGGACTGCTTTATTCAGCCTTTACCTATTATACAGGGTTTAAAGTAAACTCTGGTGAGTACAAGGTTATGGGGCTGGCGCCTTATGGAGAACCGAAATATGTGGATATGATAATGAATGAATTAATTGACGTAAAAGAAGATGGTAGTTTCAGGATGAATATGAAAGGGTTTAACTACTGTCAAGGTTTAACCATGACTAATCGTAGATTTAACAAACTCTTTGGTGGTCTGCCAAGGAAACCGGAAGAGAAGGTTACCCAGAGAGAGATGGACATAGCTGCTTCCATACAAAAGGTTACAGAGGAAATCATGCTGAGGATTGGGAAATATGTCTACGAGCAGACGGGGCAGAAGAATCTATGTATGGCTGGTGGAGTGGCCCTTAACTGTGTAGGAAATGGGAGACTTTTAAGAGAAGGGCCTTTTGAGGATATTTGGGTTCAACCTTCTGCGGGGGATGCTGGAGGGGCGTTAGGTGCGGCATTAGCCATCTGGCATCACTATCTTGATAAGCCGCGTGATGTCAATGGAGAGGGAGATAAGCAGTCCGGAAGCTATCTGGGACCACAATTTGCTAAAGACGAAATAAAAAAGTTCCTGGATGAAAAAGGGTATCCTTATAAAGAGTGTATGGAGGTTGAACTTTATGATGAGGTTTCAAGGCGATTGGAAAATGGTGAGACTATAGGATGGTTTCAGGGCAGGATGGAATTTGGGCCAAGAGCGCTGGGTGCGCGTTCTATAATAGGTGACGCCAGAAATCCAGAGATGCAGAAGAAGATGAATCTCAAGATAAAGTATCGTGAGTCTTTCCGTCCTTTTGCCCCATCGGTTTTGCTGGAAAATGTGTCTGAATGGTTTGAGTATGATAATGAGAGTCCTTACATGCTCATGGTAGCGCCTGTAAAAGAGGAAAAAAGGATTCCTATGACAGATGAGCAGAGTGGCCTTTTTGGAATAGATAAGCTGAATGTACCAAGATCTAATATTCCAGCCGTTACTCATGTGGATTACAGTGCGCGCATCCAGACTGTAGATGGAAAACATAATAGGCGATACTATAGGCTGATCAAGAGATTTTACGAAAATACAGGTTGTCCCGTGATCGTCAATACAAGCTTTAATGTACGTGGCGAGCCAATTGTCTGCACGCCTGAAGATGCATACAGGTGTTTTATGCGCACTGAGATGGACACACTGGTTTTAGAAGAAATTGTCCTCTCGAAAAAAGAACAACCCGAATGGAAGGAAAAGAAGGATTGGAGAGAGGAATTCGAGTTGGATTGATATGGGTTAATGTGAATATTTTGTACTTGAAAAGAAGGAAATTGACATCACTCATAAAAAAACTAAAGTACTAAAGATTTTGATGGAGATTAATATGTTTTATTATTACACCTTGTTTACATCTTATTCTTAAAAGGTGTAATAAACATTTAATCTAATTTTTTATCTCCAACCTGCAGTTTTCAAACTTTCCCTTAAGTCTCTAAATCGATAATTTTTTGCTTTTTTTAACTGGAAATTGTCGATTTAGAGACTATAAACTTAAGAATGTAAATGACTTTTAAATCTTTTTAATAATTATAATTTGGAAAAATGGGTAATGTAAAAACAAAAAATTAAAGGAGATTTGCAGTTATTTCTAGTTCAAACTTAAGAGTAATCCTTATCAACATAGTCGCAATAACTTTGCTTCTGACTATTGTTGAAGTAATAATGCGCAAATTCGATTTACCGAGTTTTGATGCATGCAGGATGGGGCATGATTATGGAGCTGCTGACCCGGAACTTGGGTTTGCTCCTATACCAGGCAGTGAGGTAGCTGGGAATAAGCTGAACGAACACGGTATGAGAGGACCTTTATTGCCTATAAAAAAGAAGCCCGGCAACTTTAGAATCCTCTTTTTAGGAGATTCCACTTGTTGGGGCTTAGGTGTAAAACTTGAGGATTCATTTTCCGCACTAGCCACAAGTTTAATAGCAGAAGATAATCCTGATCGTGAAGTCGAATATATACAAGGAGCTTTTCCGGGATATAGCTCCTATCAATCCAAGGTTATGCTGAAAAAGCTCATTAACAGAAAACCAGATTTAGTAATTTTTTACGTAGGCGCTAATAATGACCATACACGTGCGCGTTATTTCAAGGATTCTGATATTCCTGTAAGATCTGCACGTCTCCACGCAACTTGGCACAAAATACATTTATTGAGAATTCTAGAAGTTTTCAAAGATAAAATATATCGTAAATTTCTTCGGAAGCTGAAATCCAGAGACGCAAGGGCACGCGTACCTATAAAGGAGTTTCATGAAAATATGACATGGATGGTAAAGAATGTTACTAAACATAATATGAAAGCTCTAATAATTATTCCTCCATATTCCAATCATCGTTTAAATCGTCATCCCACTATTCCTAAATATAAAGAAAGCTTGAAAGCTATAGCAACAGATTTTAACATTCCTGTTATTAAGTTACAGAAAATAATTGAATCACAAGATGAGGGTCTCGTCTATTTCTCAGATCTTTATCATTTAAGAGAACTTGGCCATAAACTTACTGCTTATGAAATCCGCCGTGTCGTAACACGGGAAATGATTGTAGAAAACTCAGGAATTTAGCGTGATAAATTACCATAAACCTCTGCTCGTCTTAAATTCTTGTAATCTACAAGATATTATTTTTGCAATGAGAATCGATAAATTATAGACAGAACAATCCTTATTGTGATAATAATTACTATATTTTAGATAAATATGAAACAGAGTGTTACAAACAAGGCAAATCTAAGCAAAAACAAAAAAATACTATTTATAGTTATCATGTGTATGGTGACTCTTTTAGTTTGTCTTTCTCGGTCTTATTAATAAGAAGTTTCAATTGCCATTTTAATGAGTTTTTATAAATCTTGACACCTAAAGATTGCTCAATCTAAGATATAACCTAAACTAATATGAAGATATTATTCTTAGTTCAAGGGCTTGATGTGGCGGCAAGTCGATACAGGGTGCTTCAATATCTTCCGTATTTAAAAGAACACGGAATAGAGCCGACCGTTACTCCTTTTCCAAAAGGGTTCTTTGAAAAAATCAGATTGTTTAAGAGTATAAGTAAATACGACGTCCTGTTTATACAGCGCAAGAGATTTTCGGCTCTCTGGCTTAAATATATAAGGATGAATGCAAGGAAAATTGTTTATGATTTTGACGACTCTGTAATGTACCGCAACTCAAAGGCAAGCCATGCTGAATCAAATACAAGGACCAAGATGTTTAAGAATATGATTAATGTGTCGGATTACGTAATAGCCGGGAATGAATATTTAAAGAAAAATACTGCGCCATATACAGATAATGTTACAAACATTCCATCGCCTATAGACATGACCCTGTACACTCAGAAAGAATATTCGGAGCAAAACGATAACATTACATTGGGATGGATCGGTGCGCATGGAAGTATACATTATCTGGAAAAGATGAGGTCTGTATTTGAGATACTTGGTAAAAGACATAATAATTTAAAATTAAAGATTGTATGTGATACCTTTTTCGATTGTGAAGACATGGTTGTAGAAAAGAAATTCTGGAGCGAGAAGGATGAAGCGGAAGATATTAAAAGTTTTGATATTGGCCTGATGCCGCTCTTAGACGACCCATGGTCACACGGGAAGTGTGGACTGAAAATATTGCAATGCCTTGCTACGGGTATTCCGGTGGTATGCAGTCCGGCGGGGATTAACAGGGAGATTGTTGAAGATGGTGTACACGGTTTCTGGGCAAATACACCGGAAGAATGGATAGAAAGGCTTGAAATCTTAATAAACGACCATAACCTCAGGAAAAGAATGGGGAAGGAGGGACGAAAGAAGGTTATTAAACATTACTCACTAGAGGCAAATACGCCAAGGATGTTGAAGGTATTTCAACAACTAACATCCCAATAGATAATCTCCTGTATCCCGGTAAGATAATAGTCCCTGTTTTTAAACAAAGAACATACACCCTCCATCATATAAGTATTGATCGGAGAGATTTACAATTTCAAGGCCAAGATTTAACAGGTGCTCTTTCAATCGCTGTCCGTCTGCATGCAGTTCAACATTTCCGTTAAAGAAAATCCTCTTATCCCGTATACCGACAGCCCCTCCGATAAAGCCTTTATCATGATCCCGTATGGTTATCTCTTCAGGATTAAAATAAAAACATGACAGCCCCTTCCCTATCAACACTCTTTCTATTCCCCTGTCAGAGGTCATATAGTTGTCTTCACACAGATGAACAAGGCTGCACCTTGTGTAGGCTTGAGGTAATGAAATAAACTCTTTGGCTTTATTTATTTCCAGGATTGCGGGGTCGGTATACCCTGATTTATGGAAGAGAAAATCAGGTGTGCTCAGGCAGTTGTATTGAACGCTGTTATACAGCTCTCCCCCGACCTCTCTCTTTCCTTTTACATAGGTAAGATTATGGTTGTTTAGAAACTCAAACAACTCCGCCTGGGCGTTTGGGGCTATCACGAGCTGATTATTGTCCTGGTATATAAAGATATCAGGATGCCCTGCGATAGAGTTGCGGGTGATGCCGTATGTCTCAAACTCAAAGAGATCCTCAACATATTCTCTTAAATTATTGACAACATCGTTCTGAGACCGGGAATCAATTATCGCAAACATTTATCCGATATTTAGCTGATATTTAGCTGATATTTAGAAAAGGCGGGATTGGTTACAAACCGGACATTGTAGCCTCTTGATCTTAACTGTTCTCTATTAGTCTGACTGTACCCTATAGTGTTATGTATCTGTCTGTCGGAGACAGATATCTTGATTTTATTTGAAGTATTCGGGTTATTACTTTGCAGTTCAGTGTCAATTATGTCTTTCCAGATTCTTGTCATAACCATTTCTTTGAATGAGGTGTGGAACGGTCCGTCAATCAGGGACTTCCCCTTAACCAGTTCTTCGGACGGATGCAGTCCCATCCGTATTATGGATACGTTGTTCTCTTCAAATATACGAACAATGCCTTTTGTCCAATCTACCGCCTGTTCAAGTGATAGGGGTATATATTTCCCTTCCCGGTACAGCCTTTCCAGGGCGGTTCCCTTCACAACAATTGCAGGATAAATCCGGGTACTACGAGCCCCGAATGAGACAATATCGTTGGCAGTCTGAATAGACCTTTCATAAGTATCTTCCGGTAAACCGATCATCATTTGAAGTCCCAGTTCAAAGCCGTATTTACAGATCAGATCAGACGCATCTCTGATATCTTCAGGAGTATGCCCGCGTTCCGATTCATGTAATACCTCCCGGCTGGTAGACTGGGCGCCCAGCTCAATAGTCGTTACGCCGTATTTCTTCAGTAATTCAAGGACTGTTTCATTGACATAATCAGGTCTTGTAGACAGCCTGATACCTGAGATTCTTCCTTTTTCAACAAATCCAAAGGCTTCTCTTAAATACTGTTCCTGTAAATCAACGGGTATTCCGGTGAAGCTTCCACCAAAGAAGGCGATATTAACTACTCTATTCTCTGGCATTGTTTCAAGATACCGTTCTACAATACCCTTAACGTCTTCCGGTTGAGGGATAGATTGCGTCCCGATGATCTTCTCCTGGTTGCAGAAAACACACTGGTGTGGACAGGCCAGTTCCGGGATGAATATCGGAATGTTTGAATGTTTTTTCATGGTATCCTTAAAAGAGTATCTACGAATGCAGATAATACCATAATTTTACACGTAAATGAGCAACAAATTCCCATTCTTTTTGACAATTTGCTGAGACCTTGGTATAATTTAAAACTCAGTTGTGATTTTTGAGTTCCTCGCCTTTCCATCCCTCTCAATCGGGAATGCCTGGTACATTTCTTTATCAAACTCCAACTTACATACAGAATTTAGACAGCATATATTAATAAAACATGTCGGAATTATTAAGGACGTTTATGCTGTTCTTGATTTCGTAACATTAACCACTTTAATAAGTTACACAATTCTGTGCTGAAATTAAACAGCATCCGGCCAAAAGACATTTTCTATGATTAACTTAATACTTAGACAAAAGCATAATATAAAGAACGATTTACTTTCGGGCCTGACTGTTTCATTCGCTCTTGTTCCTGAAGCAGTTGCATTTGCATTCGTTGCAGGTGTAGACCCAACTGTAGGACTTTGGGCTGCCTTTTTCGTTGGCTTTATCACTGCTGCCATTGGTGGACGCCCGGGCATGATATCAGGTGCAACCGGGGCTATGGCGGTGGTCATGACATCATTTGTAATTCTCTATGGGCTGGAATATCTCCTTGCTGCTGTCGTTCTTTGCGGGATTATTCAGGTACTCTGCGGTGTCTTTAAACTGGGAAAATTTGTAAGGTTATTGCCGCTCCCCGTTATGTTTGGGTTCGTAAATGGGCTGGCAATAGTTATTGGCAAGGCTCAGTTCACCCAGCTGAAAGAAGACCATAGCGTGGTTTACAACAACACCATGCAATCTTTTGAGGTTGTAGGGAAATGGATTACGGGTGTCAATCTTTATGTGACTATTGGTATCCTTGTCGCCACGATGTTGATCATTCACTTCCTGCCAAAGCTGACAAAGGTCGTACCTGCTACACTGATAGCCATCATTGTAATGACATTAGTTACTCAATTTTCTCCGATAAAATCTGTTACAGTAAAGGATTTTGTAGATACGCAAAAAGAGTTTGCCGTTGAAAAAAGCATTAAAGCAAAAGAGTTTAATAAGATAAAAGGAAGTTTGATAGTATCTGAAGTTGATTCAAAAGCTGCAGAAATTGCTGCCAGCGAGATTGAAGCTACAGAGTATAATGAAAACCGAAAAGCCGGACGTTTCAGGATCCCGGATATCTTGTTTTCATGGGAAGCCTTTACGATTATATTTGGACTGGCAATTACGCTTGCCGCCATTGGCCTGATTGAATCCCTGATGACTCTGACATTGATCGATGAGCTGACTGAAACCCGGGGGCGAAGCAACCGTGAGTGTGTTGGACAAGGCGTTGCAAATATTGTCTCAGGACTTTTTGGCAGTATGGGTGGATGTGCTATGATTGGTCAATCTATGATAAACATGAGTTCTGGAGGACGCGGACGTTTATCAGGTATTTCCGCTGCAGTATTCCTGCTTTGCTTTATTGTGTTCCCTCCGCTCTGGAAATTCATAGAAATGATTCCTGTTGCTGCACTGATAGGCGTAATGTTTATTGTCGTAATAGCCACTTTTGAATGGACATGTTTACGGCTCTGGAATAAAATTCCCAGGGCTGACTTCATGATTATCGTAATCGTCTCAGCCGTAACAGTACTTCATGATCTAGCTGTTGCAGTTGCCACCGGTGTGATTATTTCGGCATTAGTCTTTGCCTGGAAGAAATCACAACAAATTCATGCGGTCATTAAAGAAGAAGACGGGACAAAGACATATACTTTAAAAGGCCCCCTTTTCTTTGGAGCTATCAGAACTTTCCAGGAGATCTTTACTCCGTCTAAAGACCCTGATAA
>Ga0255058_10001652_pt1 | contig 12538 bp, 8 predicted proteins | sample Cases_109_9_MG_FD_188637 | JGI IMG/M metagenome (GOLD analysis project Ga0255058, IMG submission 188637) | Seawater microbial communities from Amundsen Gulf, Northwest Territories, Canada - Cases_109_9 | ecosystem: Environmental > Aquatic > Marine > Gulf | place: Canada: Northwest Territories... | reverse complement strand
ACTCAATAATTGGTGGGCTTGCCGCGGTCATGGTTTACATCGGAACAGCTGAAGACGCGCCCAGTATAACGCCAGGCTCGAATGGAACGCCGCCGCAATCAGCGGCGGCGCATACCGCCAATCGTCGGTGCTTGCCTGAAAACCACCCTGCTCGCAGTCGTTCTTGAGAAAGTCAATCATCAGCCGGCGACAAGGTCGACACCGCGGACCGTGAGGTCATAGCGCACCGTCACGTCGTAACCGCCAACATCTACCTTATTGATATTGAAGTACGAGATACTCGCCGACAAATAAAACAGCGCCGGACAGATGTCCGGCGCTGCAGACCGCTGCGAGCAGCGGTTTCTCTTCCTCAGACGTCCCTTTCAGCCAGATACTACCACTGGCCTCTGAGCGTCAGGCTGTAAGTCCTCCCTAACAACTCGGCCGTACTGAAATGACCCGCGGCCTGTTGGATGAGATCCGGCTCACGATCGAACAGGTTGTTTACAGTGAGTTGCAAGATCGTGCTGTCCGGAGCACTGGAGAAGAATGAGTCGAAGCTGTAAGAGAACGACACATTGTTGATAAATCGGCCATCCGTCTTGGAAATCGCGCTGCCGTTCGGATCCTCGAACTCCCGGCCCCCGCCCGCAAACAACAGTGCCTCATCCTGCCAGAGCATGCGCCAGAATACGCGTGTATGTTCAGTGCTCCAGATGAAGTCGAATATGCCGGACCATTCCGGATCGTTATAGCCACCGATAGTGTTGGCATTCGGCTCGCCGATAACGGAGATTCTGCGTTTCTTGGTATTCTGCAGCCTCATCCGGAAGTCAAAATCTCCGAGATCGCGCGCGCCCCAATCCTCCGAGACCAGGCCAAAGAGCGACGCGACTTCGAAATCATAGGCTACTCCGTACTCCACGGAGTTGTAATCGAAGAGCGCCGCATTCGCCTGCCCCTGCGCGAAATCGATCACCTGGAAGGTAACCGGGTTACGCTCAAACGAACTACAGGGTATTGTGCCGTCAGCTAGTGGAGGGGCCGGGAATGCGGAGGAGTCGTAGCAAGCGGCCATGAGCTGTTCCGTGCTGAGAAACTCAATCGCGTCAGTGAGCTCGATGTCGATGTAGTCAACAGTCAACAGCAGTCCCTCAACCCACCGCGGCTCGAATGTAAAACCGACGGAAAATGATTCGGCAGATTCATTCTGGAGATTCGGGTTACCGCTGGATGTACCGATTGCCGTGGCATTCACGATACTCGACTGGAATGTCGCCGGGTCATAGCCCGGCCCGAGATCGGCACGGCAATTTGCTTCCCGCGTGGCCGGGTCCGGCCCTGACCCCACGAAGCGGGAGTCACAGGGATCATCCGCAAAACCGAAGACCTGGTTCTCCGGCGCAAAAAGTTCGACCAGGGACGGCGCCCGAAGCGACTCGGTATAGTTTGCGCGGAACGTGATGTCACGAACCGGGGCAATCCGCCCGCCGACGGTCCATACCGTTGCGTTGCCCGCCTGCGAATTGTCGATTTCGCGAATAGCGGCATTGATCTCGGCCAGCTCGAGGAACGCCAGGTCCATGCCCGGACTTACCAGCGGGACCAGGACCTCGCCGTACCATTCGCTCGTGTCGTACTCGCCGCCGGTCTGTACGAATGGAGAAGAGCGTGTAATCGGCACTTCAGTCCCGGAACCCGGTATGAACGCGGCCGTTTCCTCACGCGCCTCGTAACCGACGTTGAAAGCAACCCAACCGGCGGGTAACTCGAACACGTCGCCGCCGAAATTGGCATTAAACACCGACTGCGTGCTCTCGGCCACTGTCATCCGGTCGGCCGTGACCCAGTCTCTGGCAGCCTGCGATCTGACGCCTTTGCCGAACAGATTAAGCGGGACGCAACCCTGCACGAACGGCAGATCCTCGTCAGTGACACCGCCTCCGGTTTCTCCGACGACATTGCCGAGTGCCGCCTGGAAAACGTCTTCACAGACCAGATCACCGACGCCGGCCGATGTCGTGCCGGAGAAAGCCAGAATCTCCGCCTCGGACGCCAAGAGGAGATCCGCGGCGGTCAGCTGACGAACTTCGATGGCATTCAGGAATCGACCGTCGATGATGCCTTCGCTCCTGGTCTCGCTGTCACTTTCGCCGTATGCGCCATAAACATCCCAGTAGAATCCGCGGTCACCGACGTCGAACTCTCCTTCCACGCCGGCGGTGGCGCGCCACAGGAACTGTTTACGCTCGTTTGAGGAATCGATGATGTCGTTGTTGAAGCGATGCAGCACAAATTCGGTCAGCCCGTTAGTTGCCAGGAGATCCCGCGCCTGCTGCGGCAGGAACGGATCATCAGCCTGGTACGTGAGTGCTGCGCTGGTACCACTGAATGCGAAGGTCTGAAAACCACCCTGGTTGAACAGTTCATCGGCCCAGGTTTTCGCGAACAGCACGTCGGAAAAGAACGTGACGCCCGGGCCAATATCGTAATTCACGGCAGAGGTAAACACGTATCGATCAAGCGGCGACTGTATCTGGGACACGTTATCGAAGAAGTCGGGGCCGTCATGATCCGGGCCGTTCGGATCCTGGCCGCGACAGGCAAAGAATATAGAACCCGGGCAACTCTGGCCTGCCGTGAATGGCACCAGGTTCGAATTTTGGTCGAACTGATAGAACACCCCATCAGCCAGGTCACCAAAGACCGAACCAGGGCCAAACGTCGGAATGAACAAGCCACCGGCGGCTGTCGTAGAGATTGAACCGCCCTCTGAAAAGAGCTGCACGTGCTGATCGTAATAGACGCGCCGGATTCCGTCGGCATCCGCGCCGGGAAAATACGGATTGTTGGCGGTATAGCGAAGCCGATCATTTAGGGCCAAGCCGTCCTGACTAAAGACCTCCGCCGACATCGTTACATTACCGCTGCCATCCGAAAAGTTGGCGCCGGCAACGACCGAAAACTCGTAGAAATCGGCATCATTGTCAGAAGTCTGACCGGATCGGGCATTGATCTCGAGGCCTTCGAAACGATCCTTGAGGATGACGTTGACCGTGCCTGCGATGGCATCGGAGCCATAAATCGGGGCACCGCCCACGCCGATGGTCTCGATTCTGTCGATCAGTGCCAACGGAATGACATTGTAGTCGACCTGCAAACCGCCAGTTTCGCCAAATATGCTCGGCGTGTTCGAGGATACGAAGCGGCGGCCATCGACCAGCGTCAGCGTCCGTTGCGAGCCCAGGCCAAGAAAATCGACGAAATTCTGACCGACCGAAAAACCATTCTGGGCTCCGAATGGTTCGGCATCAGGAACGCCGAATGATGGAATCTGATTTATTGCGTCGGCAAGGTTGGTAAAAGCGCCATCCTCGAGTTCCTGCGTTTGGATTAACACAGCCGGGTAGAACGTATCGATGCCTGCGCGTTTGATACGCGATCCGGTTGTGACGATCTCTTCAATTACTTCCTCATCATCCGTGGCATCGGACGCATCATCCTGCGCAAGTGCCTGGGGCGCGAACGCCAAAGCGGCCGTCCCAATAAGCACACCGGTATAACTTAGGAATTTCCTAAAGTTTAAAATATTCATTATCTTGAGTCTCCCTTATGCAGTTTCCATGCCTCGCCGTTATTTCTATTTGCTGCGAATTATGAAATTTGTTGCTGTGTTGAATATTCGTTCTGTTTTAAAGGCTCTATAAGATGCTATGTGCGGCCCCTGGTCGAATAGTTATTGCAGACGTAACTGAGTCGATATAATTTGGGTGACAGCGAAGAAAAAATCTAACCCCCAATCAGATTAATCGCCGCAACGTGGACAATCTGCTATGCGTTTTATTGTCGTTTGAGTGCGTGCTGAATTGACCCTTATCGGGTCCGCACACCTTGTTGTCCCGATGCGACATCTCGTGGGTGGAAGTTTATCAGTAACCGCAAATACTGTCTATAAGGTGCAAAACACTGTTGCAGATACACAACAGATTATTCATAAAAGTTCTAAAGTTAAGCGGTCCGTGCAGGAGAATTCCAGTCCCGAAAAATCTGGCAGGCGACATCAGGCCTAGGTAAATCAACGACTTAGCCGCAAGCGCCTATGTCACCGCCGTTCGGACTTCGGAAGATGACGTGGTCTGCCAAAACCGGACGCCCCCCCGGCCTGCTCGCCGCTGGATGCGGTCAGTGGCCCAGCAAAGCGGCGTGATGTTGCAGGTGATCCGCAATAAACGTGGAAATGAAGTAATAACCGTGATCGTAGCCCTCGTGAGAGCGCAGCTCGAGCGGCAGCCCACTCTCGGCGCACGCAGACTCGAAAAGCTCGGGGCGCAATTGCTCGATGCGGTAGATATCGGCAAGTCCCTGGTCGACGAGAATCTTGTTCCGTGAGCTACCGTCCCTCACACTGCGCGCGACTTCGCAGGCGTCGTAGTCCTGCCAGGTATCCGTATCGTCTCCCAGGTAGTGGCCGAGCGCTTTCTGTCCCCAGGGAGAATTCACCGTCGTGCAAATCGGCGCGAACGCCGAGATGGACTTGAAAATATCGGGATTGCGCAGCCCGATGGTTAGCGCTCCGTGGCCACCCATTGAATGCCCACTAAGGCCATGACGCCCGGCATCACCCGGGAAATTGTCGAAAACGGCGCGTTGCAGTTCCTGCGTCACATAGTCGTACATGTGATAGTGCCGCGACCAGGGTTCCTCGGTGGCGTTCAGGTAAAAGCCCGCAGCCAGCCCGAAATCGTAGTCTCCATCCGGGTCGTCGGGAACGTCATCACCACGCGGGCTGGTGTCCGGCGATACGAGCATGATGCCCAGCTCGGCGGCAATGCATTGCGCACCGCTTTTTATCATGAAGTTTTCTTCGCTGCAGGTCAGCCCCGAGAGAAAGGTCAACACCGGAACTTTGCCGCTTACGGCCTGTGGCGGCACAAAAACCGAAAACCGCATGTCGCAGTTGTTCACGGCAGATGCGTGGCAGTAGAAACCAATTTGTCCACCGAAGCAATTCGTCTCGCTGAGCGTCTCGAGCGTCATAGCGGTGGATTATCGCGAATAATCAGTGCTTCTGGAATACCAGCGTCGCATTCGTGCCGCCGAAACCGAAGCTGTTCGTCATGGCGGTCCGGATACCGGCGTTCTCGACGCACTCGGTCACGAGCGGCGTGCCCGCAACAACCGGATCCGGGTCGACAACGTTGATAGATGGCGCGATGAAATCGTGCTCGAGCATCAACAGGCAATGGATTGCCTCTTGCGCGCCGGTCGCGCCGAGCGAGTGTCCGCACATCGACTTCGACGAGCTGTATCTCGGCATGTCGTCGCCGAAGACCTTGCGCATTCCCTCGACCTCGACGACATCGCCGACCGGCGTACTCGTCCCGTGTGTATTGATGTAGTCGATTGGCCCGTCGACAGTCGCCTTTGCAAGCTCCATACAACGCACGGCGCCGTCCCCGGACGGCGCCACCATGTCATACCCGTCCGACGTTGCGCCGTAGCCCACGATTTCCGCGTAAATCTTTGCTCCGCGCGCCTTCGCATGCTCGAATTCTTCGACGACGACCATGCCCGAACCGGCGGCACTGACGAAGCCGTCCCGGTTGAGGTCGTACGGCCGCGAGGCACTTGCCGGATCATCGTTGAACTTCGTCGACAGCGCACCCATCGCATCAAACATGCTCGTCAGGTTCCAGTGCTCCTCTTCGCCACCGCCCGCGAACACAATGTCCTGCTTATTCAGCTGGATTTGTTCAGCAGCGGCGCCGATACAATGCGCGCTCGTCGCGCATGCTGATGTAATTGAGTAGTTGACACCCTTGATCTTGAAGGGTGTGGCCAGGCAAGCCGACACCGAGCTGCTCATCGAACGCGGCACCATGTACGGACCGATCTTGCGCACGCCGCGACTCTTGAGTAATTCGGAGGTCTTGAGGATGTATTCACTCGACGGGCCGCCCGACGCTGCGATCAGCCCGGAACGTGGATTGGAAACGTCAGTATCTGCGAGGCCTGCGTCAGTGATCGCCTGCTGCATCGCGATGTAGGCATAGGCAGCGGCGTCACCCATGAAACGGCGCACCTTGCGATCGATATGTTCGGTGAGGTCGATGTTGACATGGCCCGAGATCTGGCTGCGCAGCCCCATTTCCCTGAATGTCTCGTTCGCAACAATGCCGGAACGGCCGTTGCGCAACGAATCCAGGATTTCATCGGCGGAATTGCCGATGCACGACGCCGCACCCAAACCGGTGATGACTGCTCGCCTCATTGATGTGTCCTAGAAACTGTCAGTGGACGTAAACAGGCCAACCCTGAGGTCTTCGGCCGTATAGATCTTGCGCCCGTCAACCGACATCGTGCCGTCGGCAATCACCAGGACGAGACGGCGCGAAATCACGCGCTTGATGTCCAGCTGGTAGGTCACGAGCTTTGCGGTCGGCAAAACCTGGCCGGTAAATCTCACTTTGCCGGCGCCAAGCGCCCGGCCCCGGCCCTGGAAATCGGACCACACGAGGAAAAAACCGGCCAGTTGCCACAGGGCGTCGAGACCAAGACATCCCGGCATGACCGGGTCACTCTCGAAGTGACAATCGAAAAACCAAAGGTCCGGACGAATGTCGAGTTCGGCTTTGATCTCTCCCTTGCCGTACTTGCCACCGTCGGCCGAGATAAGCGTAATGCGGTCGGTCATGAGCATGTTGGGTTTCGGCATGCGGCCGTTGCTCCGGCCGAATAGCTCGCCGTGGCCACAGGCGATAATCTCATCGTAGCTGTAGGAACTCTGCCGAGTCGGTAGCTGCGAGGCAGCATTGCTTACTGGTGTGGCCATTCGCTCTCCGGCACCGTGTGGGGTAACTGCGTGCGCGTGAGTTTGCCGCACGCTCAACTCTCCCTATTTTAAGGCTTCTGAGCAGCTGAGGCTTTCGATATTGCGCCAAACGGAGGATGCGATGCTCTGCGCTTTCATGACCGCAGGTCGGCGGGATACTGCTAGTATGTGCGGCCGGACGGATATTGCGGAGAATACAGGTGAACAGACCACGATCGTTGGCCTTAACTCGCCGCGGTGTCTTACGAGGTGCGGCCCTGTCGGCCCTGGCGATGGCCATTCCGCGAGCTTGGGCCGATGACAACCCTTGCCGGGGACCGCACGTCAGTCCCGATCCCGATATACCCATAGGAGCTTTCGGTGCCATGTCCAGCGCAGAAGAAGTAACTGCGGGTCTCGACCTAAGCGGCATGACGGCGGTAGTGACCGGCTGCAACTCCGGTCTCGGCTATGAAACCATGCGTATTTTGGCAATGCGCGGAGCGCATGTACTGGGTACGGCGCGCACCGAGGAAAAAGGCGAAAAGGCCTGTAGCGAAATCGATGGCAAGGCGACACCCGTCGTGCTCGAACTCAGTGACTTCGATTCGGTCGCGGCCTGCGCGAAGGCAATCAAGGCAATGGATTTGCCAATTGACATGCTCATCTGCAACGCCGGCATCATGGCGTTGCCGGAATTACAGCTTGTCTATGGATTAGAGCGGCAATTTGTCGTCAACCACCTCGGACATTTCCTGTTGACGAATCTGCTTATCGATAACGTCAAACGCGCTGAACAAGGTCGCATTGTCAACGTCAGTAGCTGCGCGCACGAGTTCGCTCCTGAAAAGGGCATCGAATTCGACAACCTCGACGGTTCGAAGGGTTACTCAGGCTGGCCGGCCTACGGCCAGTCCAAGCTTGCGAACTGTTTGTTCACCGCTGAACTTGCGCGGCGTCTCGATGGATCCGGAGTCACCGCGAATACGCTGCACCCCGGCGTTATAAAAACCAACCTCGCACGCCACCTCGACGAAAACCCGGATGACGTCGATGACAGCGTGTTCGACAAGTCGATACCGCAAGGGGCAGCAACACAATGTTACGTTGCAACCAACCCTGCCCTGTCATCGGTCAGCGGGCATTATTTCGTCGACTGCAACCCGGCGACCGCAAACGACTTCATGTATGACGCGGCGCTCGCGCAGCAACTTTGGTCTGTATCCGAAAAGCTGACAGGTGGCTATCTCGATCGGGCCTGGTCGCTCTCGCACATCCATGTGCGCCGCGACATAGGGTCGTCCTGACCGTAAAGGCTCTCCTACAATGCTGATTGGAACCGGCCTCGATCAATGTTGTAGGAGGGTATTCAGGCCCGAACCATTCGATAACGCCTTTTACAGCAAAGCGTGCGACCATCCGTAAATGTGCGCCGAAAAAATCCACTACGAATTCGACAGCAGCCCTGAAGCCGGCCACACCATGCCCGTTATCGACGGCATGTTATGGCTGCGCATGCCATTGCCGTTTGCTCTAAGTCACATCAATCTGTGGCTGCTGCAGGATCACGGTGGCTGGGCTATTGTCGATACCGGCGTCGCGACGGACGTCAGTAAGAAAATTTGGCAGCGAACCTTCACGGACTCGATGGCGGGCGAGCCGGTGACGCGTGTGATTGCGACGCACCTGCACCCGGACCACGTCGGTTGTGCCGGGTGGCTGACAGAGAAATTCGGCGTCGATCTGTGGATGACTCGAGAGGAATACATGTTGTGCCGTGTCCTGGTTGCCGACACGGGCCGCCCGGCGCCTGAAGCCGGGCTCCACTTTTACGCGTCAGCGGGATTCCCCCCGGAGTCGCTTAAACAATACCGCAAGATTTTCGGTTTCTTTGGCAGGTTCGTGTCCCCGTTGCCCGACTCATACAAGCGCATGTCGGAAGGCGACCGTTTATGGATCGGCGAACGCTCCTGGGAAATCCTGATCGGCTGCGGGCACTCGCCGGAGCACGCGTGCCTATACAACAACGATCTCAATGTATTGATCTCGGGCGATCAGTTGCTGCCGACGATATCCGCAAACGTCGGTGTATACCCGACCGAACCGCATGCAAATCCGCTGAAAGACTGGCTTGAATCGCTTGCGGCATTGAAGGAACAAGTAACAGAAGACGTGCTGGTGCTGCCCGCCCATGGCAATCCGTTCCGCGGCGCTCACACGAGGCTCGATGCATTGATCAGCGAACACATGCTCAAGCTCGAAAAATTGCATGATTTCTGCCGTGAACCGCGTCGTGCGATCGACACTTTTCCGGCACTTTACAAGCGTGAGATTACCCCCGATCATCTGATCATGGCGACGGGCGAAGCCATCGCACATCTTCACTACCTCATTGATACGAACACGATGGTCGCCGATGCGGATAACAAAGATGTAGTGTGGTACCGCAGCAACTGAGAATCATGCACACGATATTGTTCAAACGCTTGCACATCTGTCTCTGGCCCGTCATCGCGCTGCTTGGCGTTGCCTGCAGCACCGGCGAGCCGGAATCGAATACGGCAGAATCACGAACTGCCGCGGTTGCAATGCCGGATAGCTACAGCGCGGCGGTCGCCAGCACAATTCTCGAATCGGGAGGAAACGCCGTCGACGCCGCTGTTGCGGCCGCGTTTACCCTTGCCGTGACATATCCCGAATCCGGCAATATCGGCGGTGGCGGATTTATGATGATCTACATCGATGGCGACGCGCAGTTTCTCGACTATCGGGAAACGGCGCCATTGGGCGCGCATCGCGATATGTTCCTCGATTCGGACGGTGAGGTTATCGAACGATCCAGCCTCATCGGCCGCAAGGCCGCAGGCGTACCTGGGACCGTCGCGGGACTTTGGGCGGCGCATCAAAACCACGGCACGGTGTCATGGCACGAACTTGTGGCACCTGCGATTCGCCTTGCTGAAGACGGCTTCGTCGTTCCAGCGGCGCTCGAGGCAACGCGCCGGCGATCGGAAACCTGGTTCAGCGACGAAACGAACTTTTCCGCCTACTTTTCGTCGATGACGGCGGGCGAGAACTTTCGCCAGCCGGAGCTGGCGGCAACACTAAGACGAATCGCGCAATACGGGCCCGACGATTTTTATCGGGGTGAAACGGCTGCATTGCTCGTCACCGAAATGGAGCGCGGCGACGGCCTGATAACGGCGGACGATCTCGCACGCTATGAGGCGGTGTGGCGGGAACCATTGCATGCCAGTTGGCGCGACTACCAGATAGTGTCGGCACCACTACCGAGCTCAGGCGGGTTTGCCGTCATCCAGCTACTCAAGATGAAGGACTATCTTGCCCATGAATTCGAAGGTCTTGAGCACAATTCACCACAGTACATTCACCTCGTCGCCGAAATTGAAAAGCGGGTATTCGCGGATCGCGCCGAATACTTTGGAGATCCCGATGCCATCGATGTGCCAATCGAACGATTGATCAGTGATGAATACATTCGCAGCCGGGCACGGGAGGTCGACGCCTCCAAAATTTCCAACCTGGACTCGGTTCAGCCCGGGCTGGAACCGTTTGACACAATTCATTTTTCGATTGTTGATTATCAGGGCAACGCAGTCTCCAACACGTATACATTGAACGGAAGTTTCGGCGACGGCGTTATCGTCGAAGGCGCCGGCTTTTTGCTCAACAACGAGATGGACGATTTCAGTATCAAGCCCGGGGTGCCCAATATGTACGGTGTTGTCGGCGGTACAGCCAACGAAATTCAACCCGGCAAACGCATGTTGTCATCGATGTCACCGACGATATTGCTCCGTGACGGTGACATCGAAATGGTTGTCGGTACTCCCGGCGGTTCAACGATATTTACGTCGGTATTCCAGATTATCGTCAACATTTACGACTTCGGCATGACGCCCGCTGAAGCGGCTGGTGCATCCCGTTTTCACCATCAGTTGCTACCGCCCGACCTGATCACCTTCAGCCCGGGCGTCCCATTGCCCGCGAATACGATTTCGGCGCTCGCTGAACGAGGTTATCGAGCCAGACCGCACGGTTATCGATTCGGCAATATTCAGGTTATTCATAAAGACGGCGATCAACTTCGGCCTGCATCGGATCCGCGCAAGCGAGGTGAGTCACGCGTACTGCATTGACCGGTCACTTCAATACCTGCGCCAGATCACTGCAAATATCTTGTGGCTCCTCGAGGCCTACCGACAGGCGCATGACACCGTCGCCCGCATACTCGCGATAAGCAGCCAGCTGCTCACCGTCAAGCTGGAAAGTCGATTCCATAATGGCGTCGGTGCCGATCCAGTAGACGAGGCTACGGTGATGGCCGAGGCTGACGGCGTAATGAATAACCTTGAGCCGGTCGACCATCGCCTGTGCGGTACTCGGGCCGTCTTGCACCTGGAATGAAAGCATTCCCGAACTGGACGACATTTGTTTTAATGCCAGATCGTGTTGCGGGTGCGACTCGAGGCCCGGAAAGTTAACCCGCTTCACGGCCGGGTGACTTTCGAGAAACGAAGCCACCTGCATCGCACTGTCCGAGTGTGCGCGCATCCGAATAGGTAGCGTCGCGATGCCGCGCATAATCAGCCATGCATTGAAGGGGCTGATGACGCCGCCGAAGTGAACGAGCGCCTCCTCATTCAGCTTGGCGATCACCTCATGCGGACCAAGCAGTGCGCCACCCAACGCATCGCCGTGACCGCCGATGTATTTGGTTAGCGAATGAATGACGAAATCCGCCCCCAGTTCAATGGGCCGCGTAATCGTCGGCGGAGCAAATGTGGAATCGACGGCCAGCCGCGCATCATTGGCGCGGCAGATTTCCGCGATCGCATCGATGTCCGACAATCTTAGTATCGGGTTTGCCGGCGTCTCGATGAAGACAAGTTTGGTCGTGTCGCGGATTGCCTGCGCAACGTTGCCGACGTCGCTCGTGTCCACCATCGAAACGTCGATACCGAATCGAGGCAAAGTATGGCGGACCAGTTCGGCGCTGCCCGCATAGTGAACATCGCTGACAATCAGATGGTCGCCTCGCGACAGGTAGCCGAGCAACAGCGCCGATGTAGCCGCCATGCCGGACGCAAACGCGAGACAAGCCTCGGCTCCTTCAATGGCCACAAGCTTGTCCTGCAATTGCCGCACAGTTGGATTGCCCCAGCGCGTGTAGATGTATGGCATGTCATCGCCAAAATCCTTGATCGAAAATCCCTGTGCATCGCGAGTTGCGAATGTGGTCGACATGACCAGGTTCGGCGCGGTTGCGCCCGTCTGTTCGTCGACGTCTTCTCCGGCATGAATCGCCAGTGTCTGCGGACCGACGTCCTCAGGTAGTTTGCCCACTATCGTCCCCTTTCTGTGTGTCCGGAGATTCTACGTCAGCAATGCTGCGAGGCGCGACACCCTGGTGCGTGTGGTAAATTGCCCCGCTTCAACGGCTGCGAATCGCTCTACCCGTCTATGCCCATTCGTTCACTTTGCATCACTGAAGGCGCCGATCGGCCAACGACCGAAACCTTTATCGGCATGCAACGGGCGGGCATCGATATCACCGTCATATGCCCCGCCGATCACCCGAACCACAAGATCCTGTCGGACGCCGGGGTACCCACGATTGACCTCCGTTTGACGCGAAATTTCGATAAGCACGGCATTGCCGAACTTCGGGCTGAACTAGTGCGTGGCCGGTACCACATCATGCACACCTTTAATAACAAAGCA
>Ga0255058_10001651_pt1 | contig 12549 bp, 13 predicted proteins | sample Cases_109_9_MG_FD_188637 | JGI IMG/M metagenome (GOLD analysis project Ga0255058, IMG submission 188637) | Seawater microbial communities from Amundsen Gulf, Northwest Territories, Canada - Cases_109_9 | ecosystem: Environmental > Aquatic > Marine > Gulf | place: Canada: Northwest Territories... | reverse complement strand
GCGCATCCCCGAGGGTGCGACGCCGTGGGATTCGGGGATCACGATCGAGCAGGGCAAGACATTGGACGTCACGCTGACCGTTCCGGGTGTATACGATTACTACTGCCTGCCCCACGAAACCGCGGGCATGGTCGGTCGGATCATCGTCGGCGAAGCGATCGGGCCGGGAAGCCTGCCGTTTGACTACTTCACCGATCGCGCCGACGCGGCCGAGTGGCGTCCGCTGCCGGTCGAGGCGCAAGCGGCGTTCCCATCGATCAAGCGCATTCTAAGCGCGAAGGTCGTTCACCCTCCCTCAGCGTAGCTCCTGAAACGTCGCCGCTGAGAACGTGAAGAACTGCATGCTGCGGTTCTCCCACCGACGGTGTGCTTCCAGCAAGAAGCTTCGCTCGAGGCTCAAAGCCATCGAAGGCTCGACCGTAGTCGTACCTCCCCGCCGCCGGTTGGCCGCGTGAACGAAGAGACCAATGACCGTGTTGCCAACGTAGCCCTCGCTGAAGTCGCAGAAGATGTCCTGGACGTCGCGGAACACGGCACGAACGATCTGGTCGTGCGGCGGCCGATCTTCGAATCGGTAGTTGTAGTGGGCGAAGTCGATCTCGACATCGAAGCGTCCGGTGCACGACTGCCTGTACTCCTCGTCGATGGCGTCCTGCGACACGATCGCGATCCGCTTCATGAAGCCGTCGTGAAAACCGTTGAAGTAGTCGAGCGCTGCGCGCGCCTCGTCTACGCTCGACACCTCGAAGATGTTCTCGGGAACTGTCACGCTGGGATAACTACTGCTCAGGCAGGGCGTCGATCGTGTCCGGCGCGCTTCGGCGAAACCGTCGATCGGGCGGCTCGTGGTCCCAATCTCGCGGGCGCCGGGGGCCACGAAAACCCGGTGGACGCATGAGGCCCGGCCTCATCCGCGTGCGCGCCTCGAGCCGCTCTTTCTGCTCCTCAGTGAGGATTGGATCGAGCTCGGCACGAACAGAATCGCGGAGCGCCTCCATCTCGCGGTGCGAGTGCTCGAGGACCTCGTGAAACTTGGGACCCATGCGATCCAGCACGTCATGGATCGCTTCGGCCTGCTCCTCGTTCTCGGGCCGGATCGCGTGTTCGAGAAAGAACGAGAACCCGCCCGGACGCCGGAGTTCGGTCAAGTGCTGCAACCGTCGATTGACGATCGCACCGGAGATGACTCCACCCAGCACGATGCCGATCAGCAAGGTGACACTCAGGATGAGAACCGATTTTGTTCGCGCTCTCACCTAGGCCCCCGAGAGCAGGAACAACGTTTCAAGTGATTGCGAGGGAAACCCGAGCACCGACTCCAGCGTCGACGTGTACATGCCTAGCGTGCCGGGCTCCATCGCGTTGTACGCGCCGACCGCGATCGTCAACACCACCGCGGCAGCAGCCACACGCATGAATCCCCAGCGCAGAGCGGCATCGATCGACTCGACGCCGTTGGGTGTTTTCCCGTCTTGGATCCGTCGCATGACGCGCGATGCGAAGAAAGGCTCGAACCGGCCCGGTTTCTCCGCATCCAACCACTTGCGAATCGTATCGATGCGATCGTCGTTCATCTGACTCTTCTTCTCCTACGCCTCGGCCACCAACGGACCGAGCACCGTTTCTAGCTTATCCAGAGCGCGCGACAGGCGCGATGTGACCGTCCCAACCGGCAGTCCCAATATCTGCGCTGTCTCCCGTGTCGAGTACCCTTCGATCATTCGTAGTACGACAACCGCCCGATGATCAGGCTTGAGGGTGCGGATCGCGCCCCGCACCAGCTCGGCGCGTTCTCTCGCGCTGATCTCCTCCCCAACGTCGTGAACGGGTTCTGCCGACAACACTTCTTCCTCATCGCGGCTAACAAAACGCTTGGTCCATCGTTGCTGTCGTTTGATCGCGTCCAGTGCCTGGTTGATCGCGATCCGTGTAAGGTATGTACCGAGGGACGACTCCCCCCGGAACCTGTCCAACGACCGGTAAAACCGGATGAACGTCTCCTGTCCAGCGTCCTCGGCCTCCTCGCCGTTGCCGAGCATCCCGATGACGGTTGCCGCCACTCGTCCCTCGTAGCGTTCGACCAACAACCGAAACGCGGAATCGTCTCCGCGCCGAGCGCCATCGAGGAGCTCCTCGTCGGTTGGTTGGGCTGCTGCTCGTTTGCGTTCGCTCGTCGGTGCCTGCATGCAGATGTCGGGTCGCTTTTCGCGACGAATCCCGTCGCCTCGATTCTAGATGGCCCGGAAGATGTCGCAAAACTGCTGCTCGTCGGCATCAGACACCATGGAAGCCGCCGAACGGAGCCCGCGGTCCGCGTCCAGCCCGGTCTCGATGGGCACGCGCGCGCAGGGCGTGGTAGAGGCTCCCAATCTCCATCTGGGTGTCAGATAAGACCGCGGCAGCAGCTTCGCGATGGGCGGCGATCCGCTCGGCGATCGACGCGTCGCTGCGAGGTGTGCTCATCCATTGCTCTTTGAGCGCCTCGAGCTCGGTGATCTGCGCAGCCGTGAGTCCCAGCACCTCGATCCGGACCGCCTTCGCTTCTTCCATGAACGCCTCGCGGCCGGCGCGATGCTCGTCGGTTAGCAGCGGCTCGATCTCCGCATGCGCGGCTTCCCGCAGCTCCTGCGCCTGGGCGCGAAACTCTTGTGGCGTGATCTCGCCGCTGCGCAGCTGCTCGTGCAAAGCCTCGAACTCGGGCCGGTGCGACTCGAGCACGTCGCGTATCGCCTGCCGCTGTTCATCGGTTGCGTCCGGCAGGAACTTCCCTGCTCCGCTGCGCAGACCCCGTCCGAACCCACCACCTGGGCCACCATGACGACGACCAAACGCCGGGGGACCGTCGCCCGCTCTGGCCGCCATCTGTTCGAGCCGCTCCGCCTGTCGATCAACGATTTGCGCGATCTGCTCGGTGGTCAGCGTGCTGTGGAGTTCGCCGGCCACGCGCCAGAGCGCCCCGGGCTCACCCATGCGTTCGCTAAAGCTCGCTGCCAGATCGTTGACGGCTGCGGTTTGGGTCGAGGTCAGCGACAACCCCTCCGTGACCTCCGTCAGGACTCCCCTGACATCGGTGATTGCGACCTCCTGTTCAACCGTGTCGTCGGCGAGATCGGTTACTGCCTCGTCGCAGGCCGAAAAGCCAAACGTCAACGCCACAAGAGCGGTCGTGGCCCAACCGCCGGTTCGTTTCCAGATCTTCATCGCGATCTCCTCGTTTCGTTAGCATTCATACTTAAGTCTTCCAGTTCCTTTTGGGGGTCCGCGGTTTGCGCACGCGGTGATCTGCCCCTTAGACCCTCAACCGGGTCACCTCATTCCAAGCCAGCCCCCAACCCATCGTGCGGTGGAGTGGATCGCCTCCAAGAGACCTCTAATGAAATGACCGAAGGCAATAGATCCCGAAATCAATACCACCCCGAAAGGAGACTCGAACGATGTGGAAGTTGAAGACGTTACTGGCGTTGGCGATCATGCTCACCGCGGCGGTGCCTGCGACGGCACAGCACCGCGGCAAACACGGCCCTCAAGGCGATCCCGCGGCTCACATCGACCAGTTGATCGACGATCTCGATCTATCCGCCGACCAGGCCTCCCAGGTGCGGCCGATCCTCGAAGAGAGCATGAACCAGCGGCGCGCCCTGTTCGAGGGCGCTCACACTGGCGAGGGCCGCCCCGATCGATCGCAGATGCAGGCCTTGCGCGGCGAGATGGAGGCGATCGGCGAGCAGACCGAAGCACAGCTCGCAGAGATCCTCACCGCCGATCAGATGGCTCATTTTCGTGACATCAAGGCTTCACGGCAGGCGGAGCATCGAGCCCACCGCGAGTCGCGCAAGGGCGATAGCACCGACGAATAGTCGGTTCCAGGTGGGGAACGGCCGGGCGCCGACCGGCGCCCGGCCCTCAGGATCACCCGAGAAACTCCCCCGTCACAATGACGTAAAGAGTTCCTCGTCGATCTTCGCCGGGTCACCGAGGACGGCGAAGTGAAAGTCTTTCAGGTACTCGGCGGCGACTCGCTGGATGTCGGCCGGCGTGACATCGTGAACGCGATCGATAAACTCGAGCCCCTGCCGCCAGCCGCCGCCAGCAAGCTCGAACGTGCCCAGCGCAGTCGCCAACCCCATGTTCGTCTCCTGACCCATCCAGTATCGCGTCACAAACACGTTGACGCTTTCCTGAAGTCGTTCCTCGGTAATCGGCTCGGTTTTGAGCCGCTCGACCTCGTGGAACATGACCTTCAGCGTGGTGTCCGGCTCGACGGCGGTCACATACAGAAGACCGTAGTTGGCGCGGCGTTGAGAGAGCCCCGAGAACACCGCATAGGTCAGGTTGCGCTTGGTGCGCACTTCCTCGAACAGCCGATCGGACAAGATATCGAGCCCCACCCTCAGCGGGGCGTAGTCGGGGTCGCCGGGTGGCGGGGTCACGAACTGACCGCGGATGTAGTTGGTCGGCAGCTCGCGCTCCACGACGTTGACGTCCGGGCCCCCGACCACAGCGTCCGACGCCTCGGCTGCCTGCCCGCCGGCTGCCGGCAACGCGCCAAGCGTGGCCGAGATCTTGGCTTCCAGTTCAGCCCGGTCGACGTTTCCGACGACGACGAACAACAAGTTCTCCTTGGTCAGCCGACTCGCGTGCCAGGTCGCCAGGTCCTCAGCGGTCATCGACTCAATCGCTTCGACTGTCCCATTGGGATCAATAGCGTACGGGTGGCCGGCATACAGAAGATCGTTAGCCAACAGCGCCAGATACTGGTCGGGGTCGTCCTCGCGGCCCTTGAGCGCATTGACGATCTGCTCGCGCACCAAATCGACCTCGGTCTCCGGAAAGGTCGGATGGAGCACGGCCTGGGAGAAGAGGTCCCACGACTCATCCCAATATTCGGTCACCGCCTGGAGCGTCATGACCGAGTAGTCGTGGAACGCCTGGCCGCCAATGGCAGCGCCGGTGGCGGCGGTGCGCGAGGCGAACGCGTCCTTGTCGTACTTCTCGGTGCCGCGTGTGGCGACCGCGCCGATAAATCGCTCGACCCCAGCGGTTTCGGGTGTCAACGCGGCGCTGCCGCCCTTGACGTAGAACTGGACGGCGATCACATCGTTGGCTTCGATCGAGCGGTGCACGACGTCGATGCCGGCAACGGTGAACTCTTGCACATCTGCTTCCTGGGCCCCGGCGGGAAGCGGCGCCGCCAGGGTCATCGCAGCGAGGAGCACACCGATGCGGCTCACAGCGTCACCTCCTGGGCCAAGAAGTCTTCGGCATCGAGATCAACCGACGCCCGGGCTTCCGCGCTGATCAGCGCCCCTGACACGTGGGGCTTGCCGAGCATGTAGCGCTGCGTGAAGGCGGCGATCTCGTCGGGCGTCACGGCTTGCAAGTTGGGGACATAGCTCAGGTAGTAATCGAGGCTGGCAACGGCCCACCAGTAGCCGACCGTATGGGCCAGCGATGAAGCCCGCTCGCGAGCGTAGGTCTGGTTGACCGCGACCTGGTTGCGGGCCGCGGCGAGTTCTTCTTCGGTGATGTAACCTGGCTCGGCCATCTTCCCGACCTCGGCCAGGATCGCCCGATGCAAGTCGAGCGCTTTCTCCGGGGTGGTTTGGGCGCTAATCGAGATCGGCCCCACGTGTGCCATGGTGGCGTACGAAAAGCTCGCCCCAAATGCCAAGCCGGTATCGACCAACGCCTTCTGGAACCGGCTCGCCGGGTTGGACAGGATCGGGATCAGCACGTCCGCCACGTATGTCGATCCCGGCTCACCGACCACGCTGGGCCCCTGCCAGTCGACCCGAATGGTGACTGTGTTGACCGGCTGCTCGACGACGATGGCTCGGGTCGCCGCCAAGGGTGGTGGATCCGGGACCGCCGTAGCGAACGGATCGGCGCCCTGGGGCCAGTCGCCAAACACCTCTTCGCCGAGCGCGAAGCCTTCGTCCGGCCCGATGTCGCCGGAGAGGATCAGCGCCGTGTTGTTTGGGATGTAGAACCGCTCCTGGATCGTCCGCATCTTCTCTGGTGGCGTTGTGCTCAGGACCTCGCGGTCTCCGATCACGTTCTTGCGCGACCAGTACTCGGGCGTCCAGAGAAGCGTATCGATCGCGCGGCCGAGATGGAAAAAGGGATTCGACTCGGCACGATCGTACTCGCCGAGCACGACCGGTCGCTCGCGCACCAGCTCGTCTTCGAGAAACAGCGGATACCGGATAGCGTCTTCCATGAACTGTAATGCCGGGCGGAGGCTGTCCACACCAATCGTGACGTAGTAGTTGACCCGCTCGGATGAAGTGGTGCCATTCCATGCCGCACCCAACTCGTTCAGCCGCTCCAGGTATGCTTCCTGGTTGGGTATGGTGCGATTGGCCTTGAAGAACATGTGCTCGTACAGGTGGGACAAACCGTCGTACTCCGCCGTCTCGGTGTACGCCCCGTTCTTGACGTCGAGCTCGATCGTTACCAGCGGAACCGAGCGGTTCTCGATGACGACGATCTCGAGACCATTGTCGAGTGTCTTGCTGTGGATCGGCAGCGCGGTCTGGCCAAACAGCGGCGCGGCCCAGACGATCGCTGCTACCCCAAGTAACGTTCGCATCGGACCTCCCTCATGTGATGCCTGTGCATGATATCTGGAAAAACGCTGCTCGCGGGCCGGCTGTTCAAGCTACCGGCTGCAAAACGGGGCTGCCCGGCTCGCCGAGCAGCCCCGCCAAATCGAAATGTCGGGTGAGTCTTACAGGCCGACCGGGCTGTTCAGGACCCATACGAGCCCGGTGCCCGATTCGACCCCGACCTCGTAATCCCCACGCGCCTTCCCCACGCCGGCACCTCCGGCGCCACCGATGACGCCGCCGATGACCGCACCCTTCTTCCCCCCGATGATGCCGCCGATCACCGCGCCACTGCCGGCACCGATCGCGGTCTCCTTTGTCGGGAAACCGCTATCGCGATAGCTCTCGCCCGCAGTAAGAGGATCGGCCGCAACGGCCCGCGAGCCAGAGCTCGTCTCGACCGTACGCGCTTCGAGCGTCATCGACCCGTATCCGCCGTTCCGGTCGCCTTCATCGATTGCGGCGATCACGCCTCTCACTGTCGCGCCGCTCGGGATGACGACGTATCCGTTGATGACGACATCGTCGTTGACCCGCGCGGTCCACTCGTCACCAACATCATTGTTCTCGGAGTCAATCCGCGACAGCAGCGTCGTCGGGATCCGCGTACCCGCCGCGATCGCAGTCGGCGCGGCCGGGCGCACGTCCTCAGGCGGGGCCTCGCGCTCGGCGGGGGCCGGTGGCGGAGGTGGTGGCGGTGGCGTCTCGCGGACGATGACCGTGCGTGTGATGACCTGCGGTTCGGGCTCGGGCTCATCGACGAAGTCGACCTCCTCCTCGGTCGGCTCCGCCTCGCCGAGCGCGATCGGGCCTTGTGCCTCCACGACGATCGGCAGATCCGGATCCACCTCGCCGCCGTCCCGGTTGCACCCCAGCGCGACCAAGCCGGCGAGCGCCGCGAGCACTATTGATCGATAGACGCTAGAGCGCATGACATCCTCCTCTGGAATCAGCTTTACTGAACTGCCAACAATGTAATAGCGACCGGCGTGCTCTTTTGTTCCGGACCTACTTGATGGAGCCAAACGTCCTCCCAGTTGGACACCGCGGAGGACTCCGCAATGCCTCCTCGCACCCGGCATGAACGCCGCCATCCGGTCGGTCGTTCGGGCGGGAATCCACGCCAGCTGGGAGGTGATCGGCTTTCGGCGCGGCTACTCCGGGCCCATCGACGATGTCGTGACCGATCTCGATCCGCGATCGGCCAGGTTGCAGTCGGAGTGGGACGGCTGGCGAGTCGACTCAGGGTGGTCGCCGTTGATGCCGCAATAAAGAGCCGAAATGACATCCTGATCGGCGTGTGTTCGCGAGCGATCGGTGAAACAAAACTCGCCGAAGCATTCGCAGAAAAGCGTGAAATCGATCCCACATTGCTTGCGCTTGTCGATACGCTGGCGGGATAAAAACAAGTTGCCTTGACTTATAGATCAAAACCACCGAAAAACCCTATCTAAAAAACTTTCGATAAGTATTGCGAAAAAACAGTCCGTTGTGATAGACTTTTTTTGTCGCGCGGTCTTAACGATCGCAGTGGACTGAGCTCAGGAGGAAAAACGTATGGCTGCTGCACCCAGAAAAAAGAAGTCGACCAAAAAGAGAAAGAAGGCTACGCGAAAGCGTAAGGCCACTAAGAAGAAGAAGGCCACGCGCAAACGCAAGGCCACTAGAAAGAGAAAGGCCCCTCGGAAGAGGAAGAAGGCCACTCGGAAGAGGAAGAAGAAGGCCACTCGGAAGAGAAAGAAGAAGGCCACTCGGAAGAGAAAGAAGAAGGCCACTCGGAAGAGGAAGAAGAAGGCCACTCGGAAGAGGAAGAAGAAGGCCACTCGGAAGAGGAAGAAGAAGGCCACTCGGAAGAAAAAGAAGAAGGCCACTCGGAAGAGGAAGAAAGCTACTCGGAAGAAAAAGGCCACTCGGAAGAGGAAAAAGGCCACTCGGAAGAAAAAGAAGCGCTGAGCGACCGGTTTCGACCGTCGCGACGTGTTCACGAAAGCCCGCTTCGGCGGGCTTTCGTGCTTCTGACGTGTCTATCCGCAGTATTGCCGGGGTGTACGCCATCGGTCACTCGCGGAGCGCGCGCACCTGTAGCGACCCTGGTCCAAACGATTGACCGCCTACTGGCTGACTCGACCCTGGCGGGCGCGGGCTCAGCGATCCTCGTCGTGTCCCTTGACAGAGGGGACACGCTCTACGCTAGCGAGACGAATCGGCTCTACACGCCGGCGTCCAACCGCAAGCTGTTCGTCGCCGCCAGTGCGCTCCACTACCTGGGACCCGATTTCCGATTCCGGACCCCGCTGATCGCGACCGCCGGATTGACCGGCGACACGCTGAATGGCGACTTGGCGCTGGTGGGTCGCGGCGACCCGGATCTCACCACTGCCGGGCTGGGGGCGTTGGCCGACTCAGTGGTCTCCCACGGGATCCGAGTCGTGGCCGGCAACATCATGGTGGATGACGGCTATTTCGACGATGTCGAATGGGGGTCTGGCTGGATGTGGGACGACGGTCCCTACTGGTACTGGCCCTACATCAATGCACTGACCATCAACGACAACACCGTATCTGTCGAGATCGTACCTGGCGGACAGGTCGGTGAACCGGTGGAGGTCCAGATCGATCCGCCAACGGCGTATGTCGAGCTGAACGTGGACGCCGTCACGTCGTCACTGAACGCCGAGTCGACGCTCGAGGTTGAGCGTCACTGGACACCCAAGGAAAACGTGATCGATGTGACCGGCTCACTTCCGGCAGAGTCAGAGCCAGTGGTTGCGGTCCGGTCGATCGAGGAACCGGCGCTGTATGCGGGAACTTTACTCGCCGAGTTGCTCGAGGCGCGTGGAGTCGAACTCCTCGGGACGGTGCAACGCGGCGCGATCGCAGAAGCTGCCACCGATACGATCGCAGTTCACGTTTCCGAACCCCTGTCGGTGAGCGTTGAGAACCTACTGAAGGTGAGCGACAACCTGACTGCCGAGCAGTTGGTCAAGGTTGTCGGTGCCGAGATATCGGGGCCACCCGGAACGTACGAGTCGGGGCTCGCCGCCGAACATCTCTTCCTCGCCAACAAGGTCGGCATCGACACGCTCGCGCTGAGGCTTGCCGATGGCTCGGGCGTCTCGCGCTACAACCTCGTCACCGCGGGACAGATCGTACGGCTTCTGGTCCATATGGCTGGCCGCGGCGATATCGGCAAGCCGTTCCTGGCCGCGCTGCCGATCGCCGGCGTCGACGGTACGCTCGAGGAGAGGATGGTCGACACGGCGGCGGCCAACGTAGCCCGAGCTAAGACCGGTTCGTTGGCTGGCGTCTCGTCGCTCTCCGGCTATGTGCCGAGCGCAAATGGAGAGCGCCTCGCGTTTAGTATTCTCATGGAGTTCTTTGTCGGCCCGACCGCGCCACGTCGCGCCATTCAGGACTCAATAATCGTCACGCTAGCTGAGTTCGCTCGCTAGCGTCCGGCTATCGGTAGCGAGACGGCGGACGGGCGATCACGCCGACCCCCGTTGCCTGAAGCCCCAGCTCTACCGAGCGTATCGTTTCCAGCGTTTTCGGATCGATTTCGTCGACCGCGCCGGGCACAACCGCGTGACTCTCCATCGACAGAAACACCTTCCCATCGGGCCCAAATGCGAACGTATGAGGATGGCTTGCGCTCGCCGGCTTCGTGGCGATTACCTGCTCGCTTGCGATGTCGATGACTGAGAACGACTGGTCGTTGCGGTGTGGCACATACAGTCGCTTTCCGGAGGGATCGGTGCGCAACAGATAGGGTCCCGCACCGACCGTGATCCGGTTCGTCACTGTACCAAACTGAGCGGTCGGCATGACGCGGATCTCGTCATGTTTGTGACAGGCGATAAACAACCGCTCATCGTCTCTCGACAACGCGAGACCGGCGGGATAACACACTTTCCCCTCCGCGCGGTCCTCATCGATTAACGTGTTCGTCGAATCCACCACCGCGAACGTGGCCACGCTGATCTTCTTCAACACGTTGTCCCGCGTGCACGACACATACACAGAGTTGCCGTCGTTGGACGCCACCAAGCCGTGGGGCTTGGTGCACACCGGGATCTGCTGGACCTCGGTCATCGTCGGCGTATGAACGACCGACACCGTATCGAGTTGCGGATCACCGTGAAGGTTGTAGTTGGCGACAAACAGCCACGTCCCATCCGGCGTGATCGCCATCGTGGCCGGGAAGAGCCCAACGTTTGTGCGGCCGACCAGGCTGTCCTTTTGGGTCGACATCTTCCACACCGATCCATACGGCCAGCCGTGAGCGATCGACAAATAATAGTGCTCCCCGTCGGGCGAAACGTCGAGCGCGTGGACACCTTCTATGTCCTCGGTCGAGATGCCGATCGGGATCTTACGGATGAGCGTTCCAGCCTGGGGATCCATAATCGCGACAGCGTCCTCCGACTCTAGGCCAACAAACAGCACGTAGCCGGGGTCCTGCGGCGGCACGGATTCAGTGTGGCTGGCTTGCTCGGTGGATTGAGCGCTGGCACAGCCCGAGAGGCCTAACAGCATCAGCAAAGCGAGTGGCAACCGTGACATCGATGTTCCTCCATGATCGTGCGGCGGTGCGATTTCGATCTCCCTTAATACTACGCGAGTCGTTCCCTTCGACCACCGGGGCGTGGGCCCATACTGGTATACGTGCCGGCCGAGAAACGGATTCAATCGGATCACCTACAACGCCTCCATGTCGATCGCCAGCAGATCTTCGATCGTTTCCCGGCGGCGGATCAGCTCGACCTCACCGTCTTCGGTGATCCACACCTCGGCCGGGCCAGGATGGGAGTTGTAGTGGCTGGCCATCGACATCCCGTAGGCCCCGGCGTCGAGGACCGCCAGCAAGGCTCCCGAGCCAAGCTGTGGTAGCGGGCGACCACGGGCTAGATAATCCGTCGACTCGCAAATCGGGCCACCGACATCGGTCGGCTCCAGCGCGCCGTCATGCTCTTCGACCGGCCACACGCGGTGTTCGGCGCCATACAGGGCGGGCCGCAAGAGCGTGGTCATTCCGCCATCGACGATCGCCAACCGACGATCAGGACGCGGCTTGTTGTACAGCACCTTGGTCAGCAAGCAACCCGCTGGACCCACCAGGAAGCGACCCAGCTCGAGCACCAGCTCGACCCCGGTGGCGCGGATCGCAGGCACGATCGCGGCCGCAAAATCAGCCGCAGCGGGCACCGACTCACCGTCGTACGAGATCCCGAAGCCGCCCCCCGCGTTGATCCATTTCAGCGGTGCCCCCATGTCTCGCGCTTGCTGGGCGCATCGGACGACCTCCTCCAAACCCTGTTTGTAGGGTCGCATGTCGGTTATCTGACTCCCGAGGTGCATGTGTAGCCCCACCAGCTCGACCCCCGGACGGCCTACGACCCGATCCAGGGCGTCCGCAAACTCGCTCGGGATGAGACCGAACTTGTCCATCCCCCGGCCGGTCGTGATGTGCGGGTGGGTGAACGCATCGACATCGGGGTTGACCCGCAACGCCACCGGCACCGCTGATCGCCCCAGCGCGTTTGCCAGCCGTGTTACCGCCTCCGCCTCCTCGACCGACTCCAGCGTGATCATCCATAGCTCCGATGCCACCGCCCGCTCGAGCTCGGCGTTGGTCTTCCCGACACCGGCGAAAACCACCCTCTCGGCAGCCACACCGGCGATCACTGCCCGCGCGAGCTCGCCGGCCGAGACGACATCAAAGCCAACTTCCCGAGAATTGAGCCACTTTAACAACCGTAGGTTCGAGTTTGCCTTGACCGAGTAGCACACCCGCGTCGGATAGCCGCCAAACGCCTCCCGAACCGCGGCCAGCCGCGCGCCGATGGTGGGACGATGATAGACATACAGCGGAGTGCCGAACTCCGAGGCCACGTCGGCCAGCGATACACCGTCGACGCCGAGTTGCCCGTCGGCGTACTCG
>Ga0255058_10001650_pt1 | contig 12552 bp, 11 predicted proteins | sample Cases_109_9_MG_FD_188637 | JGI IMG/M metagenome (GOLD analysis project Ga0255058, IMG submission 188637) | Seawater microbial communities from Amundsen Gulf, Northwest Territories, Canada - Cases_109_9 | ecosystem: Environmental > Aquatic > Marine > Gulf | place: Canada: Northwest Territories... | reverse complement strand
GTCTCGCCCGACTGTCACGGCTGGCTGACCGAAATCTGACGATTAAAAGGGGTCGGATCCAATTTTCCAAAGCATGGGCCTTGTTCGCCAGGAACGCCGCTAAGGAAAATTGGATCCGACCCCTTTTCTTCTGACGGAGTACTAGCTCAGATCGCTTTCGAAAAACGAGTCTCGGTCAGTTCCGTATCGATGTAGCGGTCGAAGATCATTGCGATGCTGCGCAGCAGCAGACGCCCTTTGGGCGTGATCGAAATTCCGTCCCGGTCAACTACCGTCAGGCCGTCGTGCACCAGCGGCCGAAGCTGCTCGAGTTCTCGCTTGAAATAGCGGCGAAACTTCACGCCGTGCTGAGCCTCGTAAGTATCGAACGACAATCTGTCATGACACATCAGCGTCTGAATGACGGCCGCGCGCAAGCGGTCGTCGATGTCGACCACGATGCCCTTTCGAATGGGCAGTTGGCCGTTTTCGATCAGTGTCTCGTAGAGATCCGTGGTGACCGCATTCTGCGCATATACATTGCCAATGCTACTGATCGAACTGGCACCGAGTCCGACCAGGTCACAGTCACCGTGCGTCGAATATCCCTGGAAATTGCGCTGCAAACCGCCGTCGAGTCTTGCGCGAACCAGCGCGTCGTCCGGTAATGCGAAATGATCCATACCGATATAGACGTAACCGGCGTCTCCGAGCCGGTCGATCGTGCGGTGCAGAATTTCCAGTTTCGACGCCGCTTCCGGAAGGTCGGCTTCATCGATCATGCGCTGCCCTTTGAAGCGCTGCGGCAAGTGAGCGTAGTTGTAAACCGCGAGTCGGTCCGGACGCATGCCGATGACCAGGTCAAGCGTCTGATCGAAACTTTCCAATGTCTGAAATGGCAGGCCGTAAATGAGGTCGAATGATATCGATTTGAAATCGCTGCGGCGTGCGTCGACGAGCAACTGCAATACTTCGGCAGTCGGCTGACTACGGTTGACGGCTTTCTGCACAGCGGGGTCGAAGTCCTGAATACCGAGACTGAGCCGGTTGAAGCCCAGATCCGAGAGTTCCCTGATGCGCTCCCTGTCGACGGTCCGTGGGTCTATCTCGATTGAAAATTCTCGTTCGTCACTGTCGTCAAAATTGAACGCTTGGCGCAGGTCAGTCATCAACGTATAGAGCTGCCTGGCATCAAGGTAAGTCGGCGTGCCGCCGCCGAAATGCACTTGTTCGACTTTGCGCTCGTGACTGAATAGCTCGCCCTGCATACGTATTTCACGCTGCAAGCCGTCGAGATAACGTTCTACGCGCGCCTGATTGCGTGTCACGACCTTGTTGCATCCGCAGTAGTAGCAAAGCGAGCGGCAAAACGGAATGTGCACATATAAGGACAACGGTGCAGCAAGTGCATTGCTCGCGAGGGCGTTGCGACGGTAATCGTCGGCGTTCAGTTCTTCGCTGAACTGGAGCGCAGTCGGATAAGACGTATATCGTGGGCCACGACCGCCGTAACGCTCAATCAATTGCCGGTCGAAGCAAATCTCCGACTCGCCGGGGCTCTTGCGCTCGATAGTTTTCATGTCCTCCATCGTGGCCGAAATCAGCGGCCGGAACTATGGGTATTTGCCGCTATGTGACGCGGCCACGCAGGCTGTGCACGATGAACAGTGCGGCCGTAAACAGTAGCATGGCCACCACCTGGTGGCTCGCCGCGAGAGCCACCGGCACAGCCAGGAGCAGGGTCGTTACACCCAGTACCACCTGCAGCACGGCGATGTGCAGCATCACCGTGGCTGCACGGCGAGCGCGATCCGGTAATTCCACGTTGCGCGTACGAATCCAGAAGACGACGATTAGCAGGAATGTCGTCATCGCGATCACGCGATGATCGAATTGCGCGGTCGTCGCATTGTCAAAGAGGTTTCGCCACGGAGGATCGAGCACCCAAAGACCGGGCGGTAGCCAGTTCTCGCCCATCATCGGAAATGTGTTGTAGATTTTTCCTGCCTTGAGCCCGGCAACGAAACCGCCCGAAACAATCGTCACGGATATCAGGCTCGCGAGCGCGAGTGCGCGGGTGAACCAAGGGTGTCGACCGTCGTCAGAGCCTGGAAACAGCAGGGACATCGCAACCCAAAACATGTAGGCATATACGAGAAACGCGGCGACGAGATGTGCGGTCAGACGGTACTGACTGACGCGCGGCACGTCGACAAGACCGCTCTTGACCATGTACCAGCCCAGCAGGGCCTGTAACCCGCCGAGCGCGAACATCAACAGGTATTTCGGCCACTCCTTAAGGGCTATATATCGCCGTATGGCGAACACGAGAAAAGGTAGCGCAAATGCAACAGCAATGAAGTGTCCCAAGACCCTGTGCAGGTACTCGAGCCAGAAAATTCCCTTGAAGTCATCGACGTCCATGTGCGCATTGACGTTGTGGTATTCGGGTGTTTGCTGATACATCTCGAACTTATGTGCCCAGTCGGCGTCACTAAGCGGTGGCACAACGCCGATGATCGGGCGCCATTCGACGATAGACAAGCCGGAGCCCGTCAGCCGTGTGACTCCGCCCAGCACGACCATCGCAAACACCAGCGCGCAACAGACAAGCAACCAGATTGCGACGACCCGATTCCTCGAGGCCAGTTCCTGATCGTCGGTCATTGGGATAGTTACCTGTTGACGCTTGTGCAAGGCGCGCAATCTTAGCAGTCTGACGCCCGCGGATGTCGAAATATCCGTGATACTCTGCGCGCGTGAAACTCGCGGATTGCAATAATATATTCGATCTTCGGCGCGTTGCGCGACGGCGACTGCCATCACCGGTTTTCCACTATATTGATGGCGGTGCCGACGACGAACTCACGCTTGCGCGCAACACCGATGCATTCAATGAATATGAGCTGCTGCCGTCGCAACTGTCCGATGTCAGCAGCATTGATCTCAAGACGAAGCTATTCGGCCAGGCGATCGACTGGCCCGTCATGATTTCGCCGACAGGTGCTTCAAAGCTATTCCACCGGGACGGCGAACCCGCCGTCGTTCGTGCCACAGAGAAATTCGGCACGATCTACAGCCTGTCAACTCTCGGAACGACGACGATCGAAGACGTTGCCAGGGCGGGAAATTGCCCGAAGATGTACCAGATCTACATCTTCAAGGATCGTGGCCTGACAGACAATTTCATCGAGCGCTGCAAAGCACAGAATTATGCGGCGCTGTGCCTCACTGTCGATACGCCCGTCGCGGGAAATCGCGAACGCGATCACGTGTACGGTCTGTCCGCAGCCCCGAAATTTCGTTGGCGTAGTGCGCTCAGCTTCCTGCGTCATGCGGGCTGGCTGGCACGAGTGATACTGCGCAAGGATCTCGAGATGGTGAACATCGTGAGTGCAGAGCATGCGGCAAGGCAGGTCAAATCGGGCGTCATGGAGTACATCAACAGTCAGCTCGACCCGTCGCTGACGTGGCAGGACGTTGAGTGGCTGGCAAGTCGCTGGAACGGTCCGCTCGTCATCAAGGGCGTGCTGACCGTGGAAGACTGCCGCAAGGCGGTGGACTCGGGCGCGACGGCCGTCATGTTGTCGAATCACGGCGGACGCCAACTTGAGTCAGCGCCTGCCCCGGTCGATTGTATCTCTGCAGTCGCCGATGCTTTGCAAGACCGTCTCGAAATCATTTGCGATGGCGGAATCCGGCGCGGCAATCATGTTGTCAAGGCGCTCGCGCTGGGCGCACACGCCTGCAGTATCGGGCGCGGTTACCTTTTTGGACTGGCTGCGGGCGGTCAGGCAGGTGTCGAACGAGCGCTCACTCTGTTACACAGCGAAGTAGAGCGCACGATGGCCCTCGTTGGCTGCAATTCAGTCAAAAAGCTGGGTCGAAGTTACGTTCAAAAGCGCCACTGAAGGCAATTTGAATTGCGCAATCATCGGCATTTTCGTGGACTCGGGACGCGAAGTTGTGGAATCCATGGCAGCGCAGAAAATCCGAAAAACCCTATAAAAAAGCAGTGTTTAAGTATCTGCGATCGCATTCGCGCCGTTTCGATCACGCCAATGACGAGCCTCCGGCCATGTTTGCGGGTACGATGCGCCGTGCACCGCTCGGGCGACTTCGGACCGGCTCGGGCAAGTAAGTTTGTATTGAGGTAACTATGTCAGAAGAAAGAGTTTCAGGAACCGTTAAATGGTTCAACGATGACAAGGGATTTGGATTTATCGAACGCGAAGATGGCAAGGACGTGTTTGTGCATCACAGCGCGATAATGATGGAAGGTTTCAAGACTCTCAAAGAGGGTCAGAAAGTCACCATGGAAGTGACGCAGGGTCAGAAAGGACCGCAAGCCGAAAAAGTAATGGCCGAGTAGCCGCTGGCACTCAGGTGCCTGTGCGTCAAAGCTGACAAACGTTTCAGCGATTGCTGGTCCCGGCAATCAAAGCGCTCGAGCATTGCGGCGCCGACAGCGGCGCGGCAATTCGCTTGGATTCGCTCGTGGTGGCGGATGCGGTGCTGCCTGCTTGTGGTAGCAGTCGTCGCCCGTGCATGCGGCAAAACACGTCGACAGATTCAACGATCAAACTCGGGTCTGCATGCAGGAAATCACCTGTCTTGCACGAAGAATAAGGTGAGGACGAGTCCGACATGTATCCACATCCGCAAGGTGAGTCCCAGGAAGGTCGGTGCTGATGTCGGCACGTTATGCCGGCTTCGAGCAGGACACGATTTCATTCCTCGAAGAACTCTCGGCCAACAATAATCGCGACTGGTTCAAGGCGAACAAGAGCCGCTACGAGGAGCAGGTCCTCGACGTCGCTCTGCGTTTCATCCAGTCAATGCAGGAACCGCTCGCGGAACTTGCGCCGCATTTTGTGGCGCTGCCGACGCGAGTCGGTGGGTCGCTGATGCGCGTATACCGCGACACGCGATTTTCCAGGAACAAATTACCTTACAAAACAAACATCGGTATCCAGTTTCGTCATGAGCAGGCCCGGAACGTGCATTCACCTGGATATTATGTGCACATCGATCCCACCGAAGTGTTTGTCGGTGCCGGCATGTGGCGTCCGGAACCCGAAGCACTGCACGCGATTCGCGAGCGCATCGCGTTCAAGAGCATGGACTGGCAACGTGCGGTCGGCGACCGTGGCTTCCGGCGGCATTTCGATCTCGGCGGCGAATCACTGAAGCGACCACCGCGAGGTTTCAGCAAAGATCACAAGTTGATCGAAGACATCAAGCGCAAGAGTTTCATCGCGATCAAGAACATGGATGTCGGTGATTGTTTGCATCCCCAATTTCAACGCAGGGTCGAAACGGCTTTTAAAGCGGCGACCCCATACATGAAGTTCTTGTGCAAGGCGGTTGGTGTACGGTTCTAGCGACTGAGCGCGTTGCGGCTTACGGCGAATCGCTGTGAATCCCGCGCCTGTCGATGCTAGAATCCGCGCGCCGGTTCGGCTTCCCAACCGAACTCTCTTTTGCAAAGCTGAGGATGGCCATGTCCGTTTTCACCGATACGGCATTTGATGATCACGAACGCGTGCTGTTCTACTGCGATGCGGCAACCGGTTTGCAGGCTATCATTGCGATTCATTCCACAGCACTCGGTCCGGCTGCGGGCGGATGCCGGATGTGGGGCTATGCGAACGACACCGAAGCATTGCATGACGTGCTGCGACTGTCGCAGGGCATGAGCTACAAGAATGCCATGGCCGGCCTGCGCTTTGGTGGCGGCAAGGCCGTGATCATAAAAACACCTGACTTCAATGCTTCTGATGCGCTGTTCGAGAGTTTTGGCCGCTTCGTCGATACCTTGAATGGCGATTACATTACGGCGGAAGACGTAGGCATGAGTGTGCAGATCATGCAGACAATTGCGCGTACGACGCGACATGTGACGGGCTTGCCCACGGAAGGCGGAAAAGCGGGTGGGGATCCGTCGCCTAAAACCGCATTCGGCATATTCTGCGGCATCGAGGCGGCCGTGCGTTTCAAACTCGACCGCGACGATGTCAATGGATTGAGTGTCGCCGTCCAGGGTGTCGGTCACGTCGGATACCATCTGTGCAGACTTCTCAGCGAAGCAGGCGCGTCGCTGAAGGTTGCCGACATCGACGACGCGCGCGTTCAGAGGATTTGCGATGAATTCGGCGCGACGGGAGTTGCGATTGACGACATTCTGTATCAATCAGTCGACGTTCTCGCGCCGTGTGCACTCGGGGCGATCTTGAACCGAACCACAATTCCGAGGTTGCAGGCGGCGATAGTAGCTGGCGGCGCGAACAATCAGCTCGAGACTCCGGAAGACGGCCAGCGTCTGACTGATGCGGGCATACTGTATGCGCCAGACTATGTGATCAATGGTGGCGGCATCATCAACGTCGCGTGCGAATATGCCGGTGACATCGAGGACGACGATGCAATGCAACTCGTTGCAAAAATCGGTCCGCGGCTTACGGGAATATTCGAAGAAGCTGCGACAAAGGGCGAGCCGACGAACGTCATCGCGGACGCACAGGCGCGTCAGATCATCGTTGCCGCCAACTGATCGTCTATCAGGCGTTGATCGCCCGGCGTAACTCTCCCAACAAAATCTTCGGATCCGGCCGGTCGGATATTTGTTTCGACAGTTCAACAAAACGAATAATTCCCGACGGATCGATGACAAGTGCGGTCGGCCATACCGTATTGCCACCATATTCCTTGTTGAATTGTGCAGGTACGCCCGATTCGTGCAACAGCCCGAGTTGCTTTGCAACGCCAAGCGACTCGTCGAGCCAGAAATCGAATTCGACCTCAAAAAATTCAGCGACCCGGCGAGTCGTCTCGAGTGGCTTCGGTGTCACGAAAATGAGCTTGCCGCCGAGATCGACAATGTCCTTGTAGTAGGACGTCAGGTTCTCGACCTGCTTACTGCAAAATGGACACCAGCTGCCGCGGACAAAAAGCATGACTGTCGCAGATCCGATCAGATCGGTTGACCGAACCGGATCACCCTGCTCGTCTACAGCAGCGAAATCGGGCAGTGGTTCTCCGGTCCGAAGATTGTCAGGCACAGGCCGGCCGGGCTTCTTTCGAAATATCAGCCAGGACGCTGCGACAAGCAGCGCCACGGCGACGACCCACATCATTGTTTGATTCACGATAGTTCCTTCGTCATTGGTTCGTCAGGCAGAGTCAAAACGATTTTTCCCATGTGCCTGTTACTCTCCATCAGCTCATGCGCCAGCGCGGCGTCTCGCAGCGAAAATGTCTCATAAATGCTTGGCGCGACCGCGCCCGATTCAAGCAGCGGCAAAACGTTCTCGGCGAGACTTGTCGCGATATGTGCTTTCTCCTCGATAGTCTGCGGCCTCAGCGTCGAGCCCGTGATCGTAAGCCGCTTTGTGAGCACGACGCGCATGTTCAATTCCGCGACCGGTCCCTGCAGGAAAGCGATGATCGCGTATCTGCCGTCGCGGGCCAACGAATCGAGATTTTTTTGCATATAAGGGCCGGCAACCATATCGAGTAACACATCGACGCCCTGACCACCGGTGTACTCGCTGACGAGTTGCTGCCAGTCCTCCTTGCGGTAATTAATGGCCCGGTCGGCACCGAGTTTCTCACAAAATCGGCATTTCTCGTCAGACCCCGCCGTCGTGATGACCATGCAGCCGAATGCCTTGGCCAGCTGAATCGCTGTCGAACCAATGCCGCTCGAGCCGCCGTGAACCAAGAACGTTTCGCCATCCCCGAGCTCGCAGCGCATGAAGACGTTGTACCAGACGGTGAAAAACGTTTCGGGAATCGCAGCAGCCTCGGTAAGCGACATGCGGGCCGGGACAGGCAGGCAATGATCCTCGTGGGCCCGGCAATACTCCGCATAACCCCCGCCATGGGTCAGCGCCATGACCCGATCGCCCGGTCGCCAGCGGCTGGCATCACCGCCTGCTGCCACAACCTCACCCGCGATTTCGAGCCCGGGTAGCGGGCTGGCGTCCGGCGGTACGGGATACAGGCCGAGACGCTGCAGACAATCGGGGCGATTGACGCCGGCCGCCGCAACCCGGAGGAGGACTTCGGAATCACGAGGCTTCGGCACCGCTTGATCGCCGATGCGCAGAGCCTCCGGTCCGCCGGGCGCTTCAATGGTAATCGCACGCATTGTGTCAGGAATCGTCGCGGTCACTTTGCTGCCATCTCGTTGCTCTGCTCACCGGCTGAGTATCGCCTTCTGCAGGACGTGGACACAAGTGATGTTATGTGCATACTAAAACGCCTCGTTACGATCACCCAGGTCCGACAGACTTCCAGGCAAACGAAAAGCACAATGACCGAAAATCCGATCATCTGGACGCCCGGCAAGAAACGGCAGCAATCTTCCGCGATGCACCGCTTCATGTCCGGCAACGGTTTCGACAATTACGATGATCTGTACCAGTGGTCTATCGAGGAATCAGCTTCCTTCTGGGAGTCATTGTGTGAGTTTTGCGGGATCGAATTCAGCGTGGCTGCGCGCCACACGATCAGCCGCCCCGACAATATCATGGACGCGGGATGGTTTGCCGGCAGCGAGATCAACTATGCCGCGCATCTATTACGATTCAGTGGCGAACGGCCGGCGCTGGTTTTTTGCGGTGAGGACGGCAGCCGACGTGAACTAAACTTCGACGAGCTACACCAAGCCGTCGCCGGCGCCGCAGCTGGCCTGCGTGGCGCGGGCGTGAGCCAAGGCGATCGCGTTGGCGGATTTCTTCCCAATTGCCCCGAAGCCATCATCGGCATGCTGGCGAGCGCGAGTATCGGCGCGGTTTGGTCATCGTGCTCACCCGATTTCGGCATCAACGGTGTCGTCGACCGCTTCGGCCAGATTGAGCCGAAAGTGCTTTTTGCTGCCAACGGCTATCTGTACAACGGCAAGCGCATTGAGTCGATGTCGACGATTGCCGGAATCATCGAGCGAATACCGAGCATAGATAAAACGGTACTCGTGCCGTTCGTGAGCGATGTAGCTCGGGCCGGAACCGCAGCGAATATTGTCATGTGGGACGAATTCGTCGTTACCGAATCGACGCTGTCATTCGCGTCCGTCGAGTTCAACCATCCGCTGTTTATCATGTATTCCTCGGGCACGACGGGCGCTCCAAAATGCATCGTGCACGGGCACGGCGGGACCTTGTTGCAGCACCTCAAGGAACACGTGCTGCACTGCGATCTCACGGACGATGATCGACTCTTTTATTTCACAACCTGTGGGTGGATGATGTGGAACTGGCTCGCTAGCGGGCTGGCCAGCGGCGCAACGCTCGTCCTTTACGACGGTTCGCCATTCTTTGCTGATGGCCGCGTGCTCTGGAAGATGGCGGAGCAGGAAAATGTCACGTTGTTTGGCACCAGCGCGAAGTATATTTCTGCGTTGGAGAAGGCCGGCGTCAGGCCGAAAGACGAGTTTCGCTTGCCCGGCCTTCGTGCCGTTCTGTCAACGGGCTCACCGCTCGCGCCGGAGAGTTTCGATTACGTATACGACGCGATCGGCGATGATCTCCAATTATCGTCAATAGCCGGCGGCACCGATCTCCTGAGTTGCTTCGCGATCGGTAATCCAATCCTGCCGGTGCGCCGCGGGGAACTGCAGTGTCGTGGCCTGGGCATGGCCGTAGAAGTATTTGACGAACACGGCAATGCGGTCATTGATCAACAAGGCGAACTTGTGTGCACGAAGCCGTTCCCGTCAACCCCGGTCAGGTTCTGGAATGACGAAGACAATCGCCGTTATCGTGCCGCCTATTTTGAGCGGTTTCCCGGCGTGTGGGCGCAAGGTGATTTTGCCGAACTGCTAAGCAGTGGCGGCATTGTTATTTACGGACGGTCCGATGCCGTACTGAATCCCGGCGGCGTGCGTATTGGCACAGCTGAGATATACCGCCAGGTCGAAAAACTTGATGAGGTCCTCGAGAGCATCGCGATCGGACAGAGCTGGCGAGACGACGTTCGTGTTGTATTGTTCGTCGTACTGCGATCCGACACGCAGCTTGATGACGCCATGTGCGATCGAATTCGCAAGGTGATCAGGGAAAACACGACGCCGAGGCACGTACCGGCCAAGATCGTCGCTGTAGCGGAGATTCCAAGAACCAAGAGCGGCAAGATCGTCGAAATCGCAGTTCGTGCCGTCGTGCATGGCGAACGCGTGGCGAATACCGAGGCACTGGCCAATCCGGACGCCCTGGACTATTTTCGCGATATTGCTGAGCTCGCAGAGGACTAAGAAAATGGGGTCGAGCCGAGTTTTTTGCTTATTCACTGCTGCGGAGCGCTCTGATGAGTAAGCGCTATGTACTGGCAATCGACCAGGGTACAAGCAGCAGCCGTGCGGTCATTTACGATCACGACATTTCTGCCGTTGCCAGCGCTCAGCAGGAATTCGCCCAGCATTATCCTCAGCCCGGTTGGGTTGAACACGATCCGGAGGCAATTTGGAGTTCCGTGCGATGCGTTACGAGCGAAGCCATGCAGGATGCGGGAGCAAGAGCTGCCGATATCACTGCGATCGGAATCACGAACCAGCGCGAGACCACATTGATTTGGGACCGGCAGAGCGGCCGTTGCGTCTACAACGCGATCGTGTGGCAGGACCGTCGTACAGCAGCTCAGTGCGAGACGTTGAAGTCCAATGCTGCGGAGACAGCAGTCATTGAGAAAACCGGCCTGCGGCTCGATCCGTACTTTTCGGCGACGAAGATTGCGTGGATTCTAGACAATGTGGACGGTGCCCGGCAACTTGCGAATGATGGCAAACTGGCTTTTGGCACGGTTGATTGCTTCTTGCTGTGGCGCTTGAGCGGCGGTCGCGTTCATGCAACCGACGCGACAAACGCTTCCCGTACGATGTTGTTCAATATTCATTCGCAGGCCTGGGACGACGAACTGCTTGGGCTGTTCGATATCCCGGCGTCGCTGCTGCCCGAGGTGCTCGATTGCGCGGCTGATTTCGGCGTCACTGACGGGCGCACACTCGGCGGCAAGGTACCCGTGAGTGGCATTGCGGGAGATCAGCAGGCAGCGCTGATTGGCCAGGCCGGCTTGCGCGAGGGCATGACCAAGAGCACCTACGGGACAGGCTGTTTCGTCATCACGAATACGGGCGACAATGCACTGCGTAGTCAGAACCAGTTGCTGACGACCATAGCGAGCCGCCTCGACGGCGCTGTTACGTATGGCCTCGAAGGCAGCGTGTTTGTTGCGGGCTCGGCAATACAGTGGCTCCGCGACGAGCTCCATGTCATCGCCGCTGCGCCCGACACGGAGAAGATTGCTACAGAGTGCGGCGTCGTCGACGATGTCTATGTTGTTCCTGCATTCGCCGGTCTCGGTGCGCCTTATTGGGACGCGCATGCTCGTGGGGCGATACTCGGGTTGACACGCGGCAGCGGCCGCAAGCAGATCATCACGGCGACATTGCAGGCCGTTGCGTTCCAAACACGGGATCTTGTCGATGCGATGTCGGACGACGGCGTGGCGCCAAGCGTGATTCGTGTCGATGGCGGCATGGTTGCCAATAACTGGTTTCTGCAATTCCTTGCAGACATTCTTGGCATTCCGGTCGAGCGGCCGGAGAACGTCGAATCAACGGTACTCGGAGCTGCGTACCTGGCTGCCTGCCAGAGCGGGATCATTGCTTCGATCGACGACGTTGCGGTGTTGTGGCGTAGTGAGCGTGTATTCGAACCGGCGATGTCCAGCGACCGGCGAGGGCAATTGCTGGCCGGTTGGAGGCAGGCAGTAAATCGTGTGCGCGCCGGCGACTGAGGGTTCTGCCGCGGCCTGGACTTGTACTCCGTCGCGGCGGTATGGATGGAATACTAGGACAGGAATCGCAGCCAGGCGACGGTCGCCCAAACCACCACAACGATCACCAGGCTTACGAATACGGCAGCCGACCCGAGGTCTTTGGCACGCCCCGACAGTTCGTGGTGTTCATCGCCGATGCGATCGACAGTTGCCTCGATGGCCGAATTCAACAACTCGACTACGAGCACCAGGACACAGCAACCGATCAGCAACAACCGTTCTACTCCACTGCGGCCGAGCCACAGGGCAGCCGGTACCAGGACCAGAGTCAGTCCGACTTCCTGACGGAATGCTGCTTCGTATTTCCAGGCGTGCGCAAAGCCCTGCGCCGAATAACGAGCGGCGCGAATGATTCTGCGGATACCGGTGTTGCCCGATTTGCTCACTGACGTTTCCCTGTTCGGCGTGTGCATATTGTAATAAATATCGATGATTTGATGTGCTTGGGCCGTACAGACTATGAATTGATAGCGCTTGACTCAGCCGGCGACACACCCAATGATTGCGGGGCATCCATGCATTGCAGTTATTAGAACAACGGAGTGTGACCGGCATTGCTCAGGGCCCGGCAAAAGATCGGCAAATACAGAATTTCGGGCCGCCTTGCATCAGGCCCGTTGGCCGATGTGTATCGGGCTTACGACACGATTCATCGCACTCGTGTTGCCCTGAAGATTCCCAAGGAAAGCAGTCACACTGGTCACGAGGAATTTTTGCACGAAGTGCAGGTCGCGA
>Ga0255058_10001649_pt1 | contig 12553 bp, 7 predicted proteins | sample Cases_109_9_MG_FD_188637 | JGI IMG/M metagenome (GOLD analysis project Ga0255058, IMG submission 188637) | Seawater microbial communities from Amundsen Gulf, Northwest Territories, Canada - Cases_109_9 | ecosystem: Environmental > Aquatic > Marine > Gulf | place: Canada: Northwest Territories... | reverse complement strand
CTGTGCAATACTTTTTCACTTTCAGTCGCATCTATTGTATGTATTAAGACATTATTAATATCTCCCCTTTCATTGGTTACAGGTGTGGCAACATGATGAATACACATTCTCTTTTTTGTCTTTATTGTGACCCATGTCTCAATTACACGGCCTATTTCTCCTTTGAAGACATTCATTGCCGGACAGTTTTCAGTTCCAAATTCACTACAGTGGTAAATATCATGGCAGCACTTGCCAACAGGCGGTTCTTTTAAATCCAACCAATCACATATGGTTTTATTTGCCCAGATAATTTTCAGATCCTTGTCAAGCAAGCATAAACCTGTTCCAATAATATCTGTTATGTTATCATTTTTTCTCCTTCCTCGCTTCCTTCGTTCTTTGAAATTTTTTGACTCCTTATGCTGTTCGTCATCTTTAAACAACGTTTCAGTCTTGATGCCTTCCTTCTTTAACTCCGTCTCTATGTTTCTACAAATAACATCTATCTTGCTTAATAAGCTTTCATCAAGTACCATTCCCTCGTGTTCACTCAGGATGATTCTAAGTTTGTTTGTTACTGCCTCATAATTAAGAGCTAAGAGTTCTTTGTTCATTTTTATGCACAACCTGTATTTCTCAAAAATTTAGCGGCTTTTTCTGGAGGCATTGGATTAATATAAAACCCTGTACCCCATTCGAATCCTGTAATATTTGTGACTCTTGGTATTATCTCTATATGCCAATGGAAATATTCTGATTCACTTATATAAAATGGAGTAGTATGTATAATATAGTTATAAGGTGGAAATTCTAAAGTAGTTTCTATCTTGATAAGTGTATTCTTTAAGACATTTGCCAGTTCTTCTACTTCAGGCTTTTGTAAGTTTTCGAAGTGAGAGTCATGTGTTCTGGGAAGAATCCATGTTTCAAAGGGAAATCTGGAGGCAAAAGGTGTAAAGGCAATAAAATTTTCTGCTAAAGTAACTATTCTGCTATCTGTGGCAATTTCTTGCTGTATCATATCACAATAGAGGCATCTGCCATTGTTTTTGTAAAATGCTTCAGCTCCCGCCATTTCATTTATGACCTGTTGGGGTACAATTGGTGTTACAATCAATTGTGAATGCGAGTGTTCAAGCGATGCGCCCGCTGAAACACCAACATTTTTAAATAACAGGCCGTAGGCAAACCTTTTGTCCTTTTTTAAGTCAATCAAACGCTCTTTATAGCACCACAATACCTCTTCTACATTCTTGTTATCAAGCGCTGTTAAGGACAAAGCGTGTTTGGGGCTTTCGATTATAACTTCATGTGCTCCAATACCATTCATCATGTCATATATGCCTTCTCCGCGCTGGTTCTGTTCTCCTTCTATCTGTAATGCAGGAAATTTGTTTGGCACAACTCTCACTCTCCAGCCTCTTGTGTTTGCCTTTGTACCTTTTTCTCTATATGCTATGATTTCCGGTGGTGTTTTTTCTTCGTTACCTTCGCAAAAAGGGCAAAAACTACTCTTAATAGGTTGGGAGGTAGATTTAAAATCCGTTGGTCTTGAGGCTCTTTCCGAAGCAATGATTACCCAGCGTCCAGAAGCTGGTTCTTTTCTTAACTCAGGCATCTTTTTATTCTAATATCAACTGGATAGTTCCATAAACTGATTGTGACAGTCATAAGTCCTTGATACGTTATAACTAATTGCAATAAAGTTTCGGCCTCTACAATTGGAAGAAAACTAAATATGCGATAGAATTTATATGTATTTTTAGGCTATAATAACTGAGTTATCGCTGTCTCCATAAGGGCTTTTTACATATTTGTCGGCATTCCAGTCATTTTCCCATTTCGATTCATCAATGAAGTAACGGAACTGGTATTCCCTTCCTGGTTCAAGATCAAGTTTGATAGTGTAATCTCTATTTTTTAGCTTTTTCATTGGATTTGCATGGATATTCCAATTATTGAAATCCCCAACAATGCATACACTCTTTGCGTCAGGAGCAGCAATTTTTGGTAGTGTGAACTTAATTCTGCATATATTCTTGGCCTTGAGATACTCCTTTGTTATTCCAATACTTCTAGTTGCTCCTCTCCTTGGCGCTAATTTTTTCTCAAATGATTTCTTCCCGACTGTCTTTTTTGCAGTAGTTTTCTGTTTCAGAGTTGTGGGCTTTTCTTTCTTTGCTTTTGCCATGACTACTCTCCTTTTGTTAATAAATTTTTTGTTTAAATTCTAACTCAAAACATATTAAACTGTAACAAAAATACATTGAAAATTAAGCCTTCAACAATTCCTGGTAAAGTTTTAAAAACACTATTATATGTATGATAACATTCAAAAAGCAGATAAACAATTGAAAAAGATGGAAAGGTTTTAGGAAAAAACGTAAATATTTTTCATTTTTAGTAAGTAAAAAAAAGAAATACTATATTAAAATATGGGATTGTTGATTTGTATTATGTAAGATACATTGATTTCAAAGGATAGAAAATCCTTTTAGGGAAAACCAAAGCGGTTGTTAAGAATTTGATAACTATGAGGACTAAAAAAAACAGAACAAATGTAGTAAAACACAATGTGAGCCTTTTAACAGATCACGATATATACCTCTTCAAAGAGGGAAGTCATTTTAAGCTTTACGATAAACTCGGCTCACATGTTATGACGATTAGCGGAGAAGAAGGTGTTTATTTTGCCGTATGGGCCCCGGGTGCAGAAGAGGTCTCGGTTATGGGAAATTTTAACGGATGGGACCGAGAATCTCACCTGCTGAAGGTGAGGAATGATGAATCAGGCGTATGGGAGGGATTCATTCCTGGTATTAAGAAGGGAGACATTTATAAATATCACATATTCTCCAGGTATAATAAGTATATGGTTGACAAAGGGGATCCATTTGTTTTTTATTGGGAATTACCTCCCAAAACTGCTTCTATAGTATGGGATCTGAATTATGAATGGAATGATAATGAGTGGATGGTAAACAGACATAAATTCAATTCCTTAAATGCTCCTATTTCTGTATACGAAGTTCATCTAGGTTCGTGGAGAAGAGTACCTGAAGAGGGGGACAGGTTTCTTACTTATAGAGAAATAGCCCATCATCTTGCAAATTATGTAAAGGAGCTGGGTTTTACACATGTTGAATTGCTACCGATTACGGAGCATCCGTTTTATGGCTCCTGGGGGTATCAGACTGTAGGATACTTTGCGCCTACAAGCAGGTATGGAACTCCTCAGGATTTCATGTACTTGGTTGATTATCTTCATCAAAATGGGATTGGTGTTATACTTGACTGGGTGCCTTCGCACTTCCCGTCTGATGAGCATGGACTTGCCTTTTTTGACGGTACATACCTTTATGAACATGCAGATCCCAAGAAGGGATTTCATCCTGAATGGAATAGCTCTATTTTTAACTATAGCAGAAACGAGGTTAGATCCTTTCTTATCAGTAGTGCCCTCTTCTGGCTTGATAAATACCATATTGATGGTATCAGGGTAGACGCAGTGGCATCTATGCTCTATCTTGACTATGCGAGAAAAGAAGGAGAATGGATACCTAACAAGTATGGGGGGAATGAAGATTTAGATGCCATAGTCTTCATAAAAAAACTAAACGAAGCTGTTTACAGTGCTTATCCTGATGTTCCGACCATAGCTGAAGAGTCAACGGCATGGCCTATGGTATCAAGGCCGACAGATGTCGGAGGACTTGGCTTTAGTATGAAATGGAATATGGGATGGATGCATGACACATTAGAGTACTTCTCAAAAGACCCTATTTACAGAAAACACCATCATAATCAGCTTACCTTCAGTATATGGTATGCATTTTCAGAAAATTTTATGCTCCCTCTTTCCCACGATGAAATAGTTCATGGGAAAGGTGCTCTTATTGGGAAGATGCCTGGAGACGAGTGGCAAAAATCAGCAAATCTTAGGCTTTTATTTGGATATATGTATGGTCATCCGGGGAAGAAACTCCTCTTTATGGGAGGCGAATTTGGTCAGTACAAAGAGTGGAATCATGATGAAAGTTTAGAATGGCATGTTCTTCAATATCCTCATCATCAAGGAGTACAGAAATGGATCAAAGACTTAAACTACTTTTATAAAACTGAACCAGTAATGTATGAATTGGATTTCTCAATTGATGGCTTTGAGTGGATAGACTCTCACGACTGGGAACAGAGCATCATAAGTTTTATAAGAAAGGGTAAAAATACCGGTGAAATAATTCTTGTTGTGTGTAACTTCACCTCTATTCCGAGATATAATTACAGGGTGGGAATCCCACATGGAGGTTTCTGGAGAGAGGTCTTAAACAGCGATGCGGAGATATATGGAGGAAGCGGTTGTGGGAATTTTAGAGGTGTTGAAGCCGCCACAATACCAGCGCAAGGAAGATGTAACTCTCTTTCTCTGACTTTGCCACCCCTCAGCGTTTTATTCTTCAAAGGTTAGATATGGACAAATATATTTGCATTCATGGACACTTTTACCAGCCGCCAAGGGAAAATCCATGGATTGAAGAAATTGAATTTCAAGATGCAGCTTACCCTTACCATGATTGGAATGAAAAAATAACAGCAGAGTGTTATGCTCCAAATACAGCTTCACGTATACTGGATGCTGACGGGAAGATAATTGAAATAATAAACGCCTATTCGAAGATTAGCTTTGACTTTGGCCCCACCCTTCTGTCCTGGATGGAAAGGCAAAAACCGGATGTCTATCATGCAATTCTTGAAGCAGACAGATTAAGTATGAAGAGATTCTCCGGACATGGTTCTGCCATAGCCCAGGCATATAACCATATGATAATGCCACTTGCAAACTGGAGGGACAAATACACTCAGGCAATATGGGGAATAAAGGACTTTCAGAAGAGATTTAATAGGTTTCCAGAAGGGATGTGGCTCCCAGAAACTGCCGTGGATATAGAGACCCTAGAAGTGCTGGCAAATCTTGGAATTAAATTTACCATTCTTTCACAGAGGCAGGCAAAAAGGATAAACAAAAAAGGAGAAGTTGGAAACTGGCATGATGTAAGTGAAGAAAAAGTAGATCCCACAATGACTTATCTTTGTATACTGCCATCTGGAAGGACTATAAACCTTTTTTTCTACGATGGCCCAATTTCTCGGGATGTGTCCTTTGGGAGGCTGTTGAATAATGGAAAAGCATTTGCTAAAAAGTTACTTTCTGCATTTAATGACCAGCGAAATAGGTCTCAAATTGTCCATATTGCGACTGATGGAGAGACTTTTGGTCATCACCACCTTCATGGAGATATGGCACTTTCATACTGTCTGCATTACATCGAGGCCAAAGAGCTTGCAATGATAACCAACTACGGTGAGTACCTTGAGAAACACCCACCAACTCATGTTGTTGAAATCTTTGAAAACTCGTCCTGGAGCTGTGCCCACGGGGTAGAAAGGTGGAAAGATAATTGTGGATGTAATTCAGGAAGACAGCCAAATTGGACTCAAGCCTGGAGAAAGCCTTTAAGGAAGGCTATGGATGCATTAAGAGATAGACTCATCCCAATCTTCGAAAGTGAAGCATCAAGATATTTTAAGAGCCCATGGGATGTAAGGAACGATTATATTGAGGTTATACTTGACAGGTCACGCGAAAATGTAGATGGCTTTTTAAAAAAATATGCTATTAAAAGACTTTCAAAGTTGGAGAAGGTAAAGGCCTTAAAGCTCCTTGAGATACAGAGAAATGCCATGTTAATGTACACGAGCTGTGGATGGTTCTTTGATGATGTTTCAGGCATTGAGACCATACAGATAATGCAGTATGCATCAAAAGCCATTCAACATGTAGAAGAATTACAGGGTTTGTCTCTTGATTCAGAATATTTGAAATTTTTAAAAAAAGCTCCGAGTAATGTATTTGAAAATGCTATGAAAGTTTACGAAGTGTTTGTAAAGCCGGCGAGAAGTGACCTCCTCAGAGTAGGGGCTCACTATAGCATATCATCTATCTTTGAGGAATGTCCGGAGGAAGACATAAAAACATTCCACTATACTGCAAAGAGTGAGTTTTGTGACAAAATAGAGGCTGGGAAGTTGAAGTTTACTGTAGGAAAGGTAAATATTACTTCAGATATAACGTGGGACGAAAAAACAATTAGCTTTGCAGTACTCCATCTTGGAGATCATAATATAAATGGTGGTGTTAAAGAATTTGCTGGAGACGAAGACTTTTCTACTATGCGAGATGAGATAAGGGGGGTATTTGAAAAAGGTGATGTCCCTGAGGTGATAAGGCTTATGGATAAGCACTTTGAAGGAAACATCTATTCTGTTTGTCATCTCTTTAAAGATGAACAAAGAAAGGTTTTAAACATGATACTTCAATCAAGATATGAAGATGTTGAAACCTCTTACCGTCAGATATACGAGAACAACTACGCTATAATGAATTTTTTTCATAGTTTGCAGATACCCCTTCCAGGACCTTTTTCTGCATCGGCTGAATATATACTGAATACAGACATAAGAAAAATTTTCGAAGAAAAAGATTTAGATATGGAAAAGCTTAAGAAATTGATAGATGAAACCAAAAGATGGTCTATTAAGATTGATACAACCACGATTGGATTTGTCGCAAGCTCATGGTTAGATTCACTCGTGGAAAGACTGTATGAGCAACCAGAAGATTTACAACTCTTTGAAAAAGTTGACAATACCTTGGATATATTAAGGCCACTATCTTTATCAATGGATTTTTGGAAGCCCCAGAATATACATTTCTTAATCGGGAAAAATTTTTACGCCACTATGATGGAAAAAGCATCAAAAGGGGATATTTTTGCTGAAAGGTGGGTGAAGGTATTTCGCAAATTAGGCTATTACCTGAATATAAAAGTTTTGTGATAATTGATAAGGAGAAAATGTGGAACGAAGAGGAAGCGGGATACTCCTTCATATTACATCCCTACCGTCATCCTATGGTATAGGTGATCTTGGGCCAGGCGCTTACGGATTTGTTAATTTTCTCTCAGAAGCAGATCAAATCTACTGGCAGATACTTCCCTTAAGCCGAACATGTACTGCCTACGGAAACTCTCCTTATAGTAGTTTTTCAACCTTTGCTGGCAATCCTCTCTTGATAAGTCCTGAGCTAATGGTGGAAGATGGCATACTTTTGAAATCTGATATTGAAGAACATCCTACATTTCCCGGGGAGAGAGTTAATTATAGAGCAGTTAATAAATATAAAGATAAAATACTTGGTATAGCTTATGAAAGAAGCAAAGCGAAGTTAACTGGAAACTACGAATTTGAAAAGTTTTGCAGGGAAAATTCCTATTGGCTTGATGATTACGGCTTATTCGTTTCTATAAAGAGACAGTTTAAGGGGGTTGATTGGAGTAAATGGCCAGAAGGTTTAAGGGACAGGAAGGAAGGCGTGATAAAAGAATGGGAAGAAAGATTAAGGGAAATGATATTAATGGAGAAATTTATCCAGTATCTATTTTTCAAGCAGTGGTACTCGCTTAAGAATTATTGTAACAGTAAAAATTTGCAAATAATCGGTGATGTTCCAATTTATGTGAATTATGATAGCTCGGATGTGTGGGCAAATCCTGAAGTTTTTAAATTAGATAAAGAAGGAATGCCTGTATTTGTTACGGGGGTACCCCCTGATTATTTCAGCTCTACAGGTCAGTTGTGGGGACATCCAGTTTATGATTGGAGTTTTCTTAAGGAAACTCAGTACTCATGGTGGGTAATGCGTATAGAATATAATCTCAGACTCTTTGATATATTTAGGCTTGATCATTTCAGGGGGTTTGTTAGTTACTGGAGGATTCCAGTAACTGAGAAAAGAGCAATAAATGGAAGATGGGAAAAGTCGCCTGCTAAAGACTTCTTCAACACACTCTTTAAGCACTTTCCTCACCTTCCCATTATTGCTGAAGACCTCGGAGTTATTACTCCAGATGTGAGAGAAATTATGAATTTATTCGGATTTCCCGGCATGAGAGTGCTCATTTTTGCATTTGGAGAAGACCTTCCGACTAATCCTTACGCAACCCACAATCATATAAAGAACTGTGTAGTATACACAGGAACACATGATAATAATACGATTAGGGGATGGTTTGAAAAAGAGATATGTCCTGAAGATAAAAAGAGGCTTTTTGAATACATAGGAAAAGAGGTGTCAGGGAAAAAGATTCACAGGGAACTTATAAGGCTTGCTATGATGTCTGTTGCAAACATGGTTATCATACCGATGCAAGATATTCTTGGCCTCGGAGAAAAGGCGAGGATGAATTTACCCGCAAGTTCCAGGGGAAATTGGGAGTGGAGGGTAACACAAGATCAGCTATCCCCAACCATAACTCAAGGACTTTCAGAAACAACCAGGATTTATGGAAGGGTATAATTAAATTGAGCAATTAATAAAATTCAAGAACCATGAATTGTGCAAAATACAAGAGTTATAGCTATAATAATGGAATGGTGGAATTATTGTATTATTTTATAAAAACCTTTTACCACATTTACATGAGGACAAATTCTTATAAATTTGCAAAATAGAATGTCAATATTAGAAAAGTATACAAGCGAACCTAAGATTGCTTATTTTTCAATGGAAATTGGCCTGAGAGATGATATCCCCACATTTAGTGGAGGCTTGGGAATACTTGCGGGTGATACTATAAAATCAGGAGCAGACTTAGATCTTCCTCTTGTAGCCGTTACCTTAATATACCATAAAGGGTTTTTTAAGCAGGATATAGATGAGAAAGGACGCCAGATAGAGTTGCCAGTAAACTGGGATCCATCTAAAATTTTGACTCCCACGAATGAAAAGGTAAGCGTTACAATTGGAAATAGAACCGTATATATCAAAGCATGGGTTTATTTTGTCAAAAGCCTTAAGGGTGGTAAAGTTCCTGTGATCTTTCTTGATGCCAACCTGCCAGAAAATCGTGAAGAGGATATAACACTAACAGACTTTCTTTACGGGGGGGACGATAGTTACAGAATGAAGCAGGAAGTGGTCCTCGGGATAGGTGGTGTCAGAATGCTAAGGAAATTAGGATTTCAAATAAAAAAATATCACATGAACGAAGGCCATGCGGCATTTTTAACACTTGAACTTCTACATGAATTCAAAAGTGATATTGAGACTGTTTGGGACGAATCACGTATATGGAATTTTGAAGCTGTTAAAGAGTTGTGTGTGTTTACCACACACACGCCAGTTGAAGCAGGACATGATAGGTTTTCATATGACCTGTATAGAGATATTATTGGTGATTATTTCCCTGAGAAAGTTATTCGCGATCTCGCTGGGGAGGAGCATCTTAATATGACACTCCTTGCCCTAAACCAAAGCAATGATGTAAATGGAGTTGCCAAAAAGCATGGAGAGGTGTCACAAAATATGTTTCCTGGTTATAAAATTAACGCAATAACGAATGGGGTACATTCTTACACGTGGACGTCGGAGAGTTTTCACAAACTGTATGATAAATATCTACCCGGATGGGCAAATGAACCTGAAATATTTGTAAGGGTTGGTCTGATTCCGGACAAAGAACTCTGGAATACTCATCTGGAAACAAAGAAGAATCTTGTTGATTATATAAATTCGATATCAGATTTTAATATGGATTATGAGATGCTTACGATAGGATTTGCAAGAAGATTTGCTACATACAAAAGGGCATCCCTTCTATTTTCTGATATTGACAGACTTGAGAAGATTGCATCAGGCAAGATTCAGGTTGTTTATGCAGGAAAAGCTCATCCAAAAGACGAGGGAGGTAAAAAACTAATCGAAGACATCTTTTCATATACACAGAAACTGAAAGGAAAGATAAAGATAGCCTTTATAAATAATTATAATATGGAAATTGCTCTTAAGATTGTTTCTGGTGTGGATGTCTGGCTAAACAATCCTATTAGACCCATGGAAGCGTCAGGGACAAGCGGTATGAAAGCGGCACATAATGGGGTCTTAAATTTTAGTGTCCTGGACGGATGGTGGATCGAAGGTCACATTGAAGGCGATACAGGTTGGTCAATAGGCCCCGAACCAAAAGAGATAAAACCTGATAATAATGCAGATAAAAGAGATGCAGATGATCTTTATAATAAACTCGAAAACATAATAATTCCTACCTATTATCAAAATAGAAAAAAATGGATAAGTATGATGAAAAGCGCCATCGGTAAAAACGCCTACTACTTTAACACCCATAGAATGATGCGCAGGTATGTTACTAATGCGTATATAAGATAAGAAATAATTAATATTGAGCAATTATCATTTTTCTTTATTTTTGTTGAGTTACTAAATGAAGATAGCGGAAGCATCCTCTGAAATAGTTCCATATGCTAAAACTGGTGGCCTGGCAGACGTTATGGGTACGCTACCCTTATACCTTGAAAAAGCTAAACAAGAAGTATCAATGTTTATACCACTTTATAAATCGGTAATAACATCAGGCTTTGATATCAAACTCATGGATGTGACTCTTGACATTCCAATTGGTGATGTCGTTCATACAGGATATTTATGGAAAGGAATTCATCCTGACTCAAAAGATATCACGGTATATTTTATACAACATGATGAATATTACCATAGAGACGCACTTTACGGAACGGAGTCTGGCGACTATCCAGACAACTCGGAACGTTTTATATTTTTTTCAAGGGCCGTAATAGAAGTCATTAAGAGACTAGAGTTGTCAATAAATGTACTTCATTGCCATGACTGGCAAACGGCCTTAATCCCCGTCTACCTAAAGACATTGTACTCCCACGATAAAAACCTTTCTTCCATAAAAACAGTTCTGACGATTCATAACCTTGCATATCAGGGATTATTTCGGCACGGAGATATGAAACTTACTGGATTAGACAGGACGTTGTTTAACTGGAAACATCTCGAATACTGGGGGAAAATCAACTTTCTGAAAGGTGGAATTGTATTTGCAGACATTGTTACAACCGTTTCAAAGAAATATGCGGAAGAGATCAGGACTGATGAATTTGGATGCGGGCTTGAAATTATCCTCAAAGAACACGAACACAAGCTTTATGGAATAATTAATGGTGTTGATTATTCCGAATGGTCTCCTGAAAATGATAAATTCATATCTCACAAATACAATATCGAGAATCTACGCGGCAAGGCGATGTGCAAAAAACGCTTGCGAAAGATACTCAGTCTTCCCCAGGCGAAAGCGCCGATGCTCAGCATGATTAGCCGCCTTGCAGAACAAAAAGGAGTTGATCTTTTGATCGTAATTATGGATGACCTGATGAAAAGAGACCTTCAGCTTGTAATACTTGGTATCGGTGATGAAAAATACCATCAAATGCTTAGGGAACTTGCCCTTAAATATAAAAGAAAGCTCTCTGTAAACATAATGTTTGACAACCAACTTGCCCATCAGATAGAAGCAGGAGCGGATATATTTCTTATGCCTTCAAAGTATGAGCCATGCGGTTTGAATCAGATGTATAGCTTAAGATATGGCACCATTCCCGTAGTACGTGAAACCGGAGGTCTTGCTGATACCATCATAGACGCAAATGACCTAAACCTAAAAAACGGTACAGCCACGGGATTTACACTTAAGGGCTATTTTGCAACGGAGTTCCTCTTTGCCATAGATCGGGCGTTGGAGCTATATAAATCAAAGACAAAATGGAATGCACTGAGAAGAAATGCCATGAAACAAGATTGGTCATGGAAAAGAAGTACGCGTGAATACGTTGAATTGTTTAAATCTGTTTTGGGGTAAAAATTGTCAACTTATTTACTGCGTTCATTATAATTCTCAGGCCTAGGGTAAAATGTTGAAAAATTCAGGGAAATTAAAAAGTGTGTTTAATAAATTATAAATTTGGTTTTGTATATTTTTTTGTTTAAACCTTTATTCAAGCTTACCATAGAGAATTATAGTGAAATGTTTGGGTATATCACTTCTGAAAGAATAAACTTCAGGATTCACAGGGATATAGAGGGCAAGATGTGGTTGGGGATGGGGTACATATAAAAACAGGCTTATACACTTCTTATGTGTACAAGCCTATTAACATATGTTAACTGGGAGGCTTATGATAACTGCAGAATGAAGAAACTACTTAATTGAGTCGATTTAACTCTAAATATCCCTCAGAGGGATTTACTTGTACTTCTATATTAAACAACAATAATGAGCCTCCCAGTGAGATACCCATTAACTATTCTATTGCAAGTATAAACCATAAATAAGAGTTTTCAATAGTAGAAATAAAAATAATTCAAAACCTTAACTTTTGTCAATATTGTAAATGATTTTCAGAGGGCTTTACATTGTGCGTGCGCTATTAAAATGCCTACAGTCTATGACAGACATGTACTTTAATTGCTGAAAATTAAAGAAAAGAATAAACATCAGGATACACAGGGATATTAAGGGCAATATGTGGTTTGGGGTGGGTATGTGCCTTGTCTCTTGTATGATATATATATTATATCGCACTCATAATCTGAACACGATAAAAGGGCTTATAATATAATTTGGTGTGTTGAATT